>ERZ1106952.257-NODE-257-length-30955-cov-117.107346_pt1 | contig 30955 bp, 28 predicted proteins | sample MGYA00403677_ERZ1106952 | MGnify/ENA primary metagenome ERZ1106952 (study PRJEB35170, sample SAMEA104062415) | human gut metagenome | biome: human gut; feature: human-associated habitat; material: faeces | place: Denmark | collected 2012-05-14 ...
TGTAGAATTAACTATTAAACAATACGTAATTGAATAATATGAAATAATTAAATCTGAACAAAAGTGAATCAAAAAAATGGGCTCTTTAAAATCTAGGGTGGTCTATGGTGGAGTCGAAAAGCAATAACCACAAAACTTTCAAATCTGAGGTGGTGTATCTTTGCAGATACATCACTTTCTTTTTTTATACGAAAGTATAAGCATAATTCTAACTCTAAATCTCTTAAAATTACGATAACCATAAGCAACATTAATAACACGTTGAATATGAGAATTGTTGCTTTCAGCAATTGCATTAGAATATCTTCTATCAGTTTGATTCCTGGCTAATCCATTAATAATTCCGACTTTCCATTTCTTATATGAATCAGCAACTTTGTGTAAGAGTTCATCATTGGAAGCATATAATTTAGAAATAATTCTATTAACGAATTTTTCTGCTTTAGAATATGTTTCATATTTATTATAATGAAGCATTTCTTGAAGAATAGAATAGCCATCCCAAAAAACGATATTTAGTTTTAAACAGCGAAGAATGATTTCATCATAACTGATATAAAGATCGAACTTTCTACTATAGTATTCATTTTTCCGAATTTTATATAAATCAATTAAAAAGAAACGCCAATTAGTTTTCAAAAAATGTCTTTCAATAGTACCATCTTGAGCAAATTGGTTATATGTTCTAATTCTTATTTTATTTAGGGCATTAGTCAATAATTTGACTACATGGAATAGATCAATAACAAACATAGCTCTAGAAAAATATTTGTTTTTAATTGTAGAATAGCCATCATACATATCAGAAATAAAGACTTTAACATTATCTCTTTCTTTAGAAAATATATTTTTAAAATACTCATCCAAATATGGCATTTGCCTATTTTCTAACACATCAATAATTTCGCCAGAAAAGAAGTCGGAAAGTACAACACAATATTTTTCATCTGTGTCTCCTTCAAAATATTTTTCATCAATGCACAAATATTGAGGGAGAGTTCTTCTTGGCATTATTTTAGTGTAATTATCGAAAATATTAATTACAGTTTGAACAGAAATATTATATCTTTTTGAAATAGTAGTAAACGATTGAGTTTCATAAAATTCATTATGTATTGAATTAACAATAAAATTACTTATCGATTTATTTCTTTCGATTCCCTTTAGTTTAAAAGTATGTGTTTTGCTACATTCAGAGCATTTATAACGTATTCTTTTTACCTTTAATATTTCTCTTGATTTAAAGCCTGAATTAAGTTTGATTTCCAACCATTGATACCCATGTATGAATAAATACTGGTGATTGCAATAAGGACATATTGATTTTTTATATGCTTCCTCCACCACAGATTTTAAAGAGCCGATAAAAATAAAATATGCATAATTGTTTTATTATTTAACCAGCTTTTATTATATTAATAATGAGTTTTAAACAAACTATCAAGGTGAAATTTTGATTGGTGATAAAAATATTAAATCATTATCAAGAAAAGATTATTATTCACATTTAATATGCAAGTTATGATAGTTATTTATTTAATGATATGATTAGAAATAATTTTAAAAAATTTTAAAAGAAATTTCTAAACTCATTGTTATTAAAAAGAGCATCGTGAAAAAATCAAAAATGTGATACATTATTTTGGTTCAAGAAAGATTTTTAAACATCCATTTTTTTGTTTTCAACATGTGATATAAACTATAAAAACTAAACAAAAAAAATAAATTCTTTGCTTATATATATTTTATTTTGATATACTTTATTAGGGGACAAAAAAATGAGAAAGAAAAAATTAATTACAAGTTGCTTAATTGTTGCTTTTATTTGTTTAATTATTTCAATTTTACCAGTAGTATTTAATTTACTTGATGAAGATGATAGTAATTTTTCTTATAATAATATGAATGTGACAGCAACTATCAATACAGATGGTAGTTTATCAATGCATGAAGAATTTACTCTAGAAACAAATTCGGCACATACTTATATTAGAGAAATTATTTATAGTAAAGATAATAAGTCAAATTATAGTAGTGATAATCAACCTAATTTTGATGATGAATCTTTTAAAGTAACTGTCATTAATGGCGATAAAACTATTTCTCGTAACTACTTACAAGGTGAAAGAGTAATTGGAAATGATATAATTGCTTTTGATGGTGAAAAAGATGAATTAGGCGATTATATTCAAGGAAGTGTAGAATTAAGTCGTAATTTTATTGTTTATTTATCAAATGGAATTAATAAAAATACTAAATATGTTATTGATTATAAAATAAATAAAGCAGTTAATATTTTTAATGATGTTTGTGAGTTGAACTGGAAATTAATACCTTCTTTAGATGCTAAAAAGAAAAATGTTAATTTAACTTTAAATTTACCTGACAATAATTATACTTTAGGAACTAGCCAAGATGAAGGTGATATTCATTATTATGGTTATGGTGGAATTAATTCTAAATTTACTGATTGTACAAATAAGCAAATCAAAGCATTTGCTAAAAAATTAAATAGTAACGAAGAAATGGAAGTCTTATGTTATTTTCCATCAAACATGATTCCTGTTAAAGAAGGAACAAATTATTTTGATCAAAATGGTGAAGATCTCATTTTAGATCGGGTAAATGTTAATTTAGCAGAAGAAAATGCATATGCTAAAAGATATAACACATATAAATATAGTGCACTAGTTATAAGTATTATATTTATTGGTCTTATTGGATTTACTTATTTTAATATTTATCGTAAATATGATAAAGAGTTGAAAGCAAGTTTTGATGGAGAATATTATCGTGAATTGCCTGCTAGTTATCCTCCAGCAGAAATGGGATATTTATACAATGAAGAAATTGTTTCTAGCAATGATTTAAGTGCAACTTTAATGGATTTAATAAGAAGAAAATATATTTCAATTGATCAAAATGGCTGTTCTTTAACTGAAAAAACACCTAATTATAAATTGATTTTCGATCGTAATAAAGATTTATCTGAACTTACTGAATATGAAGGTTATTTATTATATTGGTATTTTGATGTAATGGCTAAAGGTGGAAATGAAATTACTTTAAACGAAATTGATAAATTTGTTTCTACTGAAAGTGATGCTAAAAAATATTCAGAATGCAATAAAATTTGGGGTGATAAAGTTTTAAGTGTAGGAAAGAAAGATAATTTCTTTGATGATGAAGCACGTAAAAATGCCCAAAAATTTAATTTTATGGCTCCACTTGGTATTATTTTAGCAATGTATGTTTTGTTTATTGTCTTTTCTTTTGGAATTAATTTCCTTGCAATATTTGGTTTTATAATTGCTACAGCAAGTGTATGTTTAGTAATTTATACTCGACAAATCAGAAGAAGAAGTCAAAAAGGTAATGAAGATTTTGTAAAATGGAAAGCGTTTAAAAAATTCTTAGAGGAATTTTCTCATTTTGAAGATTATCCTATGCCTAGTATTATCGTTTGGGAACATTATTTAGTGTATGCTACTTCATTTGGAATTGCAGATGTTGTAGAAAAACAATTAAGAACAAAATTTAAAGAAATGGAAAATGTTGATGTAAGTGATACTTTATTATATTATCCATCATTTAATAATTATATTTCTTATCGTGTGGGTAGAGCATCCGCTTTAGGTAAACAAACAATTGTTACTGCTCAAGCACAAAGAATGGCAAAATCTGGTAGTTCAGGTGGGCATGGTGGATTTGGTGGAGGGTCTTCCTTCGGTGGAGGTGGAGGGCACTCAAGTGTTCGATAAATGTATTTACAAGCTTAATTAAATTATTTATACTATTATTAAAAGGAGAGAAAAAATATGTTTTTATTAGGGATCGGTGGATGGATTGCAATTGGTGTTGTAGTTTTATTAATTATTCTTCTTATTATATTTTTTGTTAGCACATATAATAAACTTGTTAAAGGAAGAAATAAGGTTAAAAATCAATTTTCACAAATTGATGTTCAATTAAAAAGAAGATTTGATTTAATTCCAAATCTTGTAGAAACTGTTAAAGCATATGCAAGCCACGAAAAAGATATTTTAGAAAAATTTGCTGCTGCAAGAACTATGTATCAACAAGCTAGTTCAAATAGTGATGTTGAAGGAATGGCAAAAGCTGATGCAAAATTAACTTCTGGATTCAATGCTTTAGTTAATGCAGTTAGAGAACAATATCCAGATTTACAAGCAAATCAAAACTTCCAAAAATTAATGGCAGAATTAACTGATACAGAAAATAAAATTTCTTATCAAAGACAATTTTATAATGATGTTGTTCTTTCATATAACAATGCAAGAGAAGTTTTCCCAAGTGTTATTGTTGCTAATATGTTTGGTTTTAAAGAAGAAAAATTCTTCCAAGCAGATGAAGAATCTAGACAAAACGTTAAAGTTCAATTTTAATTAAAAAACTTATTAATTGTTTGAGCAATTCCGATATCGTCATTTGAAGTTATTACTTCGGTGGCGATATTTTTTAATTCGCTAGAAGAAGAGTTTTTCATGGCATAACTATATTTTGTAGTTTGTAATAATGAAATATCATTATCGTTATCTCCAAATGACATGGTATCTTCTTTATTAATTTTCAAATAAGATAATAGATATTTTAAAGCATTTCCTTTGGAAACATTTTTATTTATTATTTCAATATATTTATCATGAGTTCTAACGACATTGTAATCTTGACTATATTTGTTTTTTATTAAATTATATGTTCTATCAATATTTTCTTTAGTGGAAGAAAAAAGAATTTTAATAACTTCTTCTTGATAGTTATTAAACATTACTTGTTTTAAAGGATTTTTAGTTAAATTATATTCAAATAAAATATCATCATTTAAATCTTCATATAAGATTTCTTCTTGTTTTGAATAAGCCATTAATGATAAATTTAATTCTTTAGATAATTTATTAGCTTCTGAGATATTAAAGTTATCTAATTTTTTAAAGAAAATAACTTCTTTAGTTAAATTATTAACAATTTTACTACCATTAAAGCAAATAGAATATTCGTTTTCTGAACATAATAATAATTGATGGAGATATTTTTTTAAAGCATCAAAAGGTCTACCTGAAGCTAAAACAATTTTGCAACCTTTATTTTTTGAATTTAAAATTGCAGAAATACTTTCCTTTAATATTTCTCCTTTTGAGTTTAATAAAGTACCATCCATATCAAAAGCAATTAGTTTTATCATAAATCATCCTTATTATAGATAAAACTTATTAAATTTTATATAAAATTTAATGAAAAACATATTTTCTTCTATCTAGTAGAAAGAAAAAACATTATTATATTATTGTATGAATAAACAAGTAAAAAAATATATTATCAACATAGCAATTTTGATTGTAGTTACCGCTTTAGCATTATTTTTTGTTTTAAAAGATGATGCAGGTATGATTTTTGATTCTTTAAAAAATGCAAATGTGTGGTATCTTCTTGCTTGCTTTGGATTAATGCTTCTTTCATATTTAGCTGAAACTTTAATTTTATTTATTTTAGCTAGATTATATAATCCTGAATATAAATTATTACAGGGGTTTTGGAACTTTATGATTGGAAGGTTTTTTTCGGGAATTACACCTTCTGCAACAGGAGGACAATTTGCTCAAGCATATACTTTTTCTAAGCAAGGGGTAAAATTAACTAGTGCTTCTTCAATTATGGTTATGATGTTTATTACCTACCAAATTGGAATGAACATTTTTGGAGCGATAACTTTAATTTATTCAACTTGTACTAATTCAATTCCAACAGGAGGAATTGATATTTTTGGAATTAGAATTAACATCTTTTGGCTTTCTATTATCGGTTTTATAATTATTGTGATGATAGTTTTATTTATGATTTTATTATCAACAAATAAGACGATACATCGTGTTTTAATTAATATTGTTATTGCTCTTGGTAAGTTTTTCCATATTATTAAAAAGAATAAAGTTGAAGAAAAAAGAATTGAAATGAACGCGCAAGTTGAAGTGTTTAGAATGGAATTAAAAAGATTGTTATCAAATATTAAAATTCTTGTTACAATTGTTGGACTATATTTAATTGTTTCTTTAACATTTAATATGATTCCTTTTTATGCATTTAAAGCATGTAATGTTGATCTAGGTTATAATAATTTTTTTCATTCAATTTCTTATTCAACTTTTACTTATTTAATTACTCAATTAATCCCTATTCCTGGAGCATCAGGTGGAGCGGAATATGTTTTTAATCTAATGTATGGTCAATATGTACCTAATCAAGTTTTATTAAAGTCAGTTATTTTAATTTGGCGTTTTGCTACTTTCTATTTTGGCTTATTATTAGGTGGTTTAGTAGTGATATTCTATCATCAATCGCCAAAACTTGAAACATTACATTATTCAGATCGTACATTATTAGAGATTCAAGTAATTCATCTTAATGATGAATATACAAAAGAAAAAAATGATGTTAAAATGGCTGAACCAATTAAAATGGAGGATGTTGAATCTTATTTTGAAAATATCAAAAAAGAACTAGCTTCTAACTTAAAAGCCAATAGTAGAAGTTTAACTCGTGAAGAAAATAAAAGAAAGAAAAAGTTAAATGAAGAAAATAAGTAGTATTTTAAAAAAGAAAAATGAAATAGATATTATTTTTGATGATGGAGAAATTCTTCATTTAGATATTGATATATTTACTGATTATTATTTATATGAAGGAAAACAATTAACAAACGATGAATATAAAGAAATTAAAAAAAAGATTGGATTAATTGATGCAAAAAATTATTTGTTAAGAATTTTAAATAAAAATGAATATTCTATTAAACAAGCAAGAACTAAATTAGAACAAAGAAAATTAGATGAAGAATCAATAGATTATTTAATTATTTTATTTAAAGAAAATGGTTATTTAAATGATGAAAGATTTAAAGAAAACTTAATTGAATCATTAGAAAATAAAAATTACGGTTATCAAAAAATTAAATTATCTTTAAAAGAAAATCAATTAAACGAAGAATATTGTTATGATGAAAAAAAAGAAGAACAAAAAATAAATAATCTTCTACCATATTTAATAAAAAAATATTCTAATTATAGTTATAAAAAAGCACTTAATAGTATTTATTCATCTTTACTTATGCATGGATTTGTTGATGAACAAATAAAAAAGGAGCTTAATACAATTGATGAAAAAAGTTTCTCTGAAAAAGAAAACTTAAAAAAAGAATTTTTAAAATTGACTATATATTTATCAAAAGAAGAAATTAAAGAAAAAAAACAAAAGATTATTGCAAAATTATTATCACGTGGTTATTCTTACCAAGATGTTAGTAATTTATGGAAGGAGTTTTATGAATAGTTTTATTAATGAATTTAAAGAAGGTGAAAGATTTACTGGTGATTTACTTGTAAATAACCTTGTTAAAGGTGTTTCCAATGCTGGTTCACCATATATTTCCTTAACTTTACAAGATAAAACCGGAGCAATTGAAGCTAAAAAATGGGATGTTTCAGAAGAAGAAATTGCCATTGCTCAAATTGGAAATGTTATAAGTGTAGTTGGTGATATTATTGAATATCGTGGCACGAAACAAATGAAGGTTATTTCTATTTCAGAAATTGATCAAACAAAAGTTGATTATACTAGATATTGTATTCCTTCACCAATTCCTCAAGAAGAACTCATTAGAAAATTAAAATCTTATATGTCATCAATTAAAAATGAAAATGCTTCAAAAATTGTTAATTATTTAGTAGAAAATCATTATGAAGAATTTATTTCTTATCCAGCAGCGACAAGAAATCACCATGAATTTGCTTCAGGTTTATTATATCATACAGTTTCAATGTGTGATGTTGCAGATATTTTATCTTCATTTTATGATAATGTAAATCGTGATATTTTAATTGCAGGTGTAATTTTACATGATATAGGTAAAACATTAGAATTAAGTGGACCAATCGCTACTAAATATACTTTAGAAGGAAAATTATTAGGTCATATTACTATTATGGTCAGCGAAATAAGAGCAGCAGCTGAAAAGTTAAATATTCATAGTGAAGTTCCTCTTATTCTTGAACATATGATTTTATCTCATCATGGTGAAAAAGATTTTGGTTCACCTGTTCCACCTCTTACTAAAGAAGCATTTCTTTTACATGCAATAGATGATCTAGATGCTAAAATGATTATTATTGATAAAGCATTAGATACAGTTAATGAAGGTGAATTTACTCAAAGAATTATGGCAATGGATGGAAGAGCTTTTTATAAACCTAAGATCAAATAAGGCTATCTTAAAAAATTATTGCATAAAAAAACACATCTATGTTTTCCACAAGATGTGTTTTTATTTTATAATCTTTCTTTGATTTCTGTTGCAAGAGCAGGTAAATTCAATTTTTCAATACCAGTTGGAGTAAATTCAATTGAGATATGATCTTTATCATTATATCGAGGTATTACGTGAATATGGAAGTGCATAACTGTTTGTCCTGCAGCTTCTTCGGTATTGATTAAAACGTTAATTCCGTTTGCTTTAAGAGTTGCAACTTCCGCTTGCGCAATTTTTTGAGCAACAGAAATTGATTGAGATAATAAATCTTTTGGAACATAAAGCATGTTATCGAAATGTTCTTTAGTTATTACTAAGGTATGACCTCTTGTAGTTTGTGAAATATCCAAGAACGCAAGAATTTTATCATCTTCATAAACTTTATAGCAAGGAATTTCACCTCTTGCAATTTTACAAAATACACAATTACATTTTTCCATAAAATTTCTCCTTTGAAAAAAAGGAGGATTAAATCCTCCTATAATTAGTCTTCATCAACAACATCAGGATATGTATCTTTGATATAATCGTAGAATTTTTGATCTCCGAATGCTGGTTGATATTGTTTTAAATAATAAACAATAGCATCTTTTTGGTTAGATGATGTTGAACTTAATAATCTAGCAATTTCTAAAGCTTTATCTTTTGTTTCTTCCTTAACATTATCACCTTTACCATCTTTAAGCAAAGTTGTATTGTAATAATCATCAACAATAATAATATAATATGCACTAGAAGAAGAATCATAATAAGCATATTGATTTAAATAATAATCATCATCTTCTGGTGAAATATTTTGTGTAAGCTTTGGAACTAAGATTTGAACTGATTTATTTTCAGTTTCATTTTTAAGTGTTTTAAGATTTGAAGCAACAGCAGAAGAGAATAATCTATCTCTCATATCTGAAGGTAAACTACTTACTCCACCTGATTTAATAACTAAACCATCATCAACAACAATATCAAGAGCAGCAAGTTCACGTTCTTTTAATGTTTTACCATGACCAACTGTATATGTATAGCTACCAGTATAAGTTGAAACTAAATCATCATCTCTTAATGAAGCATCTGTATGAATAATGTAATCATCTATGGAAGAATCATATGTACCAACTTTTTCAAGTTCTTCATTTAAAACGTCTTCACGAGTTGTAACATCATTGTTTGTTGCAAAATCTTTTTCTTTTTGAGTTGTATTAACACCTTTATAGATTTTTGCTAAAGATTCTAAATCGAAATCATCTGTTGGAATAAATGTTCCTGCTGATTTACTACCTTCCGCAAAAGCTTTTAAATATGAGTTAACTAAAACAGGAACAGAATCTTTATGAGTGGAAATAGCATCTAATTTAATATATTTAACATCACGACCATAAGCTCTTCCTAATGATGTATATGCATTTTCATAAAGATATACTGATGTTAATAATTCTTTTAATAAATCAGGATAAATATTTCTTTCAATATAATCACTATAATCAGCTTTGAATAAATCATCGAATTTAGATTCAGGAGTGATTAAGTAATCTTCAACAAATGTATCACCTTCAACTGTATATAAAGATGTTTTAAGTTCATTTGCAAATTCTTCTTCGTTATAAAGATTATCAGTAGAATAAGATCCACCTTTAACTTTTTCAATGAATTGATCTTTAACTTTTTCTAAAATAATATCTTCAAGTTTTTTTGCATTTCCTGTTAATGTTTCTGCTTGTTTATGAGCTAAAACAAGTTTAACTTGGTCTAATACTTTTTGGAATTCTTCAGTTGATAAATTATAGAATTTAGCAACTTCAATTTTAGAAATGTTATTAAGTAAAGCAGTGAGAATTGTACTATTTGATGTTCCGGAACTTACTAATTGATCATAAATAACATCAAAATTATTTTTATAATAATCGTCTTTACCACCGATATTAACTAATTTTTCTTCGTCAACAACTTGTGTTGGTTTTGCAAGAATATCATCACAAGCAAATAACATTAATGAAGATAATGATAAAGTTAAAATTTTTGTAATTTTTTTCATTTTCATATCCTCCTTAAATATTTGGTTCGATAACAGTTGGAATCATTGATTCAGCAACTTTTCTGTTTTCAACTTGATTTTGAACTTTTAATAAATTGATATATGCTTTCCAAGAATCTTTATATGATTTTTGTGTTGTGTAATTTGATGAAGTTCTATTTGCATCAATATATTTAGTAATAATATTTGCAATATCAACTGATTCATTAAATTTAACTTCTTTGCCATCAACTTTTAATTCTTCAAGGGCTTTTTCATAGATTCTATAGTTCATATAAGAATCAATTTCTTTAATATTTGATTTTACTTTATCAGCTCTATCAGTAAGTTCTTTTGTTGTGCTTGAATTAATGAACTTAACATAAGTAGTTGATGTAGCTTTATCATAATTTTCTGTATCATAATATGCTTTTAATTCTTGTAATAAATCTTCAGTTCCAGTTTGAACAAATGGAGATTTTTGAGCAATGATGAAGTGAATTCCTTGATAACCACTGTCACCTGAACCTGTACCAGCTCTTGTGACTAAGATAGGTCTACCAGTTTCATCACATAAAATCTTATCTTCTTCGGAAGTAGATTTACTTAAATTTTTAACATATTGGAAACGATTACTATTTGGACCGGTTGTACCTTTTGTAATTACTCCAAGAGCGTGATTATTTAAGTGTTGATTGAAAATAATATTTCTTGGTAAATATTTTTCTTCTTTATAACCATTTTTAAGATTATCTGTTGTGTAAGAAGCATATTTTTTCAAATCAGTAAAGACTTTATAATCAATATAGTTAACACTATCTTTTAATAATGTTTCTTCTGAAGAACCAGTTGCATATGGAACTAATGAAGTACCATCAACTAATGTGTTACCAACTTTTCTTGTTGCTTGACGTTCATTATAAGCAGTAACATTTGTTTTTGCACTATCATTATAATAAGCATCATATTGATATAATGAGTATTTAAATTCACTTACGAAACTTGTTAATGTTGACATAATACCAACATCACCATATGTATTAGCTGATTCAGTATCACCATTTGCTGCGTGAGCTTGAGCAATTGTACCAAATGATTGGTTGCCACGAGCTAAATCACTTACAACATCAGCAAGGTTAGTTGCGTCATCTTTACTAATTGTTCCTTCATATAAACTTGATCCACTTGATGTTTTAACAAGAATATGACGAACATGGTATGGTGCATAATAATTAATATATTCACTAAGAAGTGAATCATTAAGATTATCATCATAGAATTTATTTTCGTATGCTGTTTTCTTTTGTTGTAATAAATAAAGTTCTTCTAATTCTTCAACTGATTCAACACCCTTTGATTCAAGAGCTTTAGAGATTTCAGCTTTTGTACTTGTATTATTTTCTTTTGCAGAAGATTCAGCATCTTGGTAAAATTTGTTAATTTCTTGACTTACTTCTTTACGAATTGACATTGTTTCTGGTTGAACTGCATTGATAACAACATCATAAATCGCACTGAAATATTGTGAAGCACCAGATGAGGTATTTGAATACTCTTTAAATAAATCGTTTGCAGTATAATTTGTATCTCCTATTTTTACAATGACTTGATTGCCGTTACCATCGTCAATACTATTTACTTTTTCGCCACAACTTGCGAGTGTAAATAAGCTAATCATTGATAAGAGAAGTAATTGCTTTTTCATAGTAGAAAAATCCTCCTGTTTTTTTATATAGCGTATTAATAATACTTGATTAGGGAATCAATTTCAATATTAAATTATCAATTTGAATAACTTTAGTTATTACATGCGCATGCATGAGTAAAAAAATGGGCTCGATTTAAGAATTTTTTTAAATTTTGACTCATAAAATGTAAATTTACATATGATAAATTGAAAACAAAGGAGGGGATTATGAATCCATCAGTAAGAGGAAACAACTTCTTTGCATATATACTCATTTTGTTTATCTTAATAGCAATTATCGGTTGCTACTGTTAGTGCTTAAAGGAGGTGCTTTTGATGAATACAGGTAGTACATTTGCAATTATCTTAGTATTGTTCATTTTATTAGTCATCGTTGGCTGCGGTGGTTGGTTTACATCTTGTGGCTTCTAAGATTTAAATATGTTTGAGAGAGTTTAATAAAGAGAATTAAATTCTCTCTTTTTTCTTTTAATATTTTAAATTTATCAAATAATAAAATTGTACTTGCTTTTATAATGTAGTAAAATATTATGGCTTAGGAGACAATCTTATGAAAGAGTTAATTATTAAAGACCTTCATGTAAGTGTTGAAGGAAAAGAAATATTAAAAGGCGTAAACTTAGAAATTCATAGTAAAGAAAATGTTGCTTTACTTGGACCAAATGGACATGGTAAATCAACTTTACTTGCTGTAATAATGGGTAATCCTAAATATCAAGTTACTTCAGGAAGTATTACTCTTGATGGCGAAGATGTTTTAAAAATGAAAGTTGATGAAAGAGCAAAAAAAGGCTTATTTTTAGCTATGCAATATCCTTCAGAAGTTTCAGGAGTGGTAAATGCTGAATTTTTAAAAGCTGCTATTAATTCTAAAAGGGAAACTCCAATTAAATTATTTGAATTTTATCGTCAATTAGAAAGTGCTTCTAAAAAAGTAAATATTCCAATGGAAATGGCTAATAGATTTTTAAATGAAGGCTTTTCAGGTGGTGAAAAAAAACGTAATGAAATATTACAACTTTTATTATTAAAACCTGACTTTGCAATGCTTGATGAAATTGATTCTGGATTAGATGTTGATGCGATAAATGTTGTTGCAAACGCTATTAAAGAACTTGAACAAACTGATATGTCATTTTTGGTTGTTTCTCATTATGCTAGATTATATCAATTAATCCATCCAACTCGCGCAGTGATTATGATTAATGGACGTATTGCTTTAGATGGTGATACATCCTTAATTAAACGAATTGATGAAGAAGGTTATGAATGGATCAAAAAAGAATATGGTATTGAAATTAATAAAGAAGAAGCAGTTATGAACACTGTTTCAATTGGTAGTTGTGCAGTTAAACAAGTTATCAAATAGAAAGTGTAATTATGAAAAGTTTTATTGTAGAAAATCTTCATTATGAATTGAAAAATAATTGCCTTACTATTTATAAAAATCAAAAAGGTAAAATTACTTTTTTTATAGATTCATATTTAGAAGATGAATTAAAAGTTATTGTAGAAGAAAATGTTGAATTAGAATTTATTGAAATAAATGAAAAAGAAAATTTAAATATTAATTTTGAAATAAATAATAATTCATCTGTTCATTACAATGTTTTCTCTAAGGAAAGTGCTTATTCTGCAACAAGAAAATTTTCTTTAGGCGAAAATGCGTATTTACTTGGTGGATATGCTGATTTTTCTCATGGTAAGAAGAATTTAGATATCGAAGTTAATTTAAATAAAATTCATGCTCAAGTTGATTGGCATTTAGCAAGTTTATCACAAAAAGATGATAAGAAAATTTATAATATTAATTTTTATCATAATGAAAAAGAAACAAAGGCTAGAATGGATAATTATGGAGTTTGTAAAGATACTTCAACCTTAGAATTTTTAGGTGATGCAATTATTAAAAAAGGTGCAAAAAAATCTTCAACAAAACAAAATGCTAAAATAGTAGTTTTTGATGCTTTATGTAAAGCTAAGGCTTCTCCTAAATTATGTATTTATGAAAATGATGTTGAAGCAAGTCATGGGGCTAGTGAAGGACAAATTAATCCAGATCATGTCTTCTATTTAATGTCGCGTGGTATCGATGAAGATAATGCTAAAAGATTAATTACTTTAGGATACTTGAATCCTATTAGTAAATATTTTAGCGATGAAACAATTTGTAACAAAATACATGATTGTATCATTAAGGAGATTTAAATTATGTTAGACGTAGAGAAAATTAGAAAAGATTTTCCTATGCTAAAAAATAAGATGCAGGGAAAAGCTTTAATCTATTTTGATAATGCTGCGACAACTTTTAAACCTCAATGTGTTGTTGATGCATTAAATGAATATTATTTAAACTATACTGCAAATGCACATCGTGGTGATTATGATTTTGCTCATCAAGTAGATGTTAAATATGAAGAAGCAAGAAATAAAGTTGCACAATTTATTAATGCAAATAGTAATGAAGTTGTTTTTACTTCTGGGACTACTATGTCATTAAATATGATTGCACATGGTTTAAAAAATATTACTGAAAATGATGAAATATTAATTACAGAAGCTGAACATGCTTCTAATGTTTTACCTTGGTTTAAACTTTCAGAAAGAACTAATTGTAAAGTCAAATATATTGAATTAGATAGTGAAGGAAGATTAACAACTACAAATTTAAAAAAAGCGTTAAATCCTCATGTGAAAATTGTTTCTTTAGCCCATATTACTAATGTTTTAGGATATTGTTTTGATGTTAAGGAATTTGCAAAAATCATTCATGAAAATGGGTCACTTTTTATTTTAGATGGTGCTCAATCAGTCCCTCATATGAAAATAGATGTTAAAGATTTAGATGTTGATTTTTTAGCATTTTCTGGTCATAAAATGTGCGGACCAACTGGTATTGGCGTTCTATATGGAAAATATCAATTATTAGAAGAATTAGATACAATGATGGTTGGTGGAGGTATGAATTCAAAATTTGATAATTGTGGAGTTATTGGTTATCTTTATCCACCTCAAAAATTCGAAGCTGGTACACAAAATATTGCTGGAGCTATTGGACTAGGAAAAGCAATTGATTATTTAAATTCCATCGGTATGGATAATATTCAAAAATATGAAAAAGAATTACATGATTACGCTATAAAGAAATTAAATGATGTTGATATAATTCATGTTTATAATAAAAATGCTGATTCAGGAATTATTACTTTCAATGTAAAAAATGTTTTTGCTCAAGATGCTGCTTCTTTATTTAATAGCTATGGTATAGCAGTAAGATCTGGGCAACATTGTGCAAAAATTTTATTAAATAAATTAGGTACTGATGCAACAGTACGAGCTTCATTGTATTTTTACAATACTTTTGAAGAAATTGATGCTTTTGTGGAAGCATGTAAGAAAGGTGGAGATTTTTTAGATGCCTATTTCGATTAATCAAGAGATGATGAGAGAAATCATCATGGACCATTATTCTAATCCAAGAAATTTTAAAGAAGTAGATGATCCTTCTTATAAAACTGTTTATATGGATTCAACTTCTTGTATTGATAAAATCTATGTACAAGCAAAAATTGAAAATGATGTTTTAGTGGATGTTTGTTGGCATGGTGTTGGATGCGCAATTGCTAAGTCTTCAACTTCTATTATGTCAGAATTATTAAAAGGTAAAACTGTTAATGAGGCAAATGAAATTATTAAAAATTATTTAGCGATGATTCATGAAGAAGAATATAATCCTGATTTGTTAGATGAAGCGATTGTTTTTATGAATACTTCTAGACAAGCTGCTCGTATTAAATGTGCGACAATTGGCTGGAATGGAATGAGTCAAATTTTAGAAGGAAAGAAATAATATGGAGAATGAAGAATATAAATATGGTTTTAAAAATGAAGATGTTTCAATTTTAAAAACTGATAAAGGTTTAAATGAAGATATTGTAAGAGAAATTTCAAAATTAAAAAATGAACCTGAATGGATGCTTGAATTCCGTTTAAAATCTCTTAAACATTTTTTAAATACTCCACTTCCTAATTTTGGTCCTTCTTTAAAAGATTTAGATTTTAATTCATATACATATTTTATTAGACCAACTAAAAAAGTAGAAAAAAGTTGGGATGAAGTTCCTGAAACTATTAAAAATACTTTCCAAAAATTAGGTATTCCAGAAGCTGAACAAAAATATTTAGCGGGTGTTTCTACTCAATATGAATCAGAAGTTGTCTATCATAATATGTTAAAAGAAGTTGAAGAAAAAGGTGTTATTTTTTTGGATACTGATACCGCTTTAAAAATGTATCCTGAACTTTTTAAAAAATATTTTAATACTGTTGTTAATTATAAAGATAATAAATTTTCTGCTTTAAATGGAGCAGTTTGGTCTGGAGGATCATTTATTTATGTTCCAAAGGGGGTTAAACTTGAAAAACCTTTACAATCATATTTTAGAATCAATAATGAAAAAATGGGTCAATTTGAAAGAACTTTAATTATTGTTGATGATGGAGCAGATGTTCATTATGTTGAAGGCTGTACCGCCCCAACTTATTCAATGGAATCATTACATGCTGCAGTTGTGGAAATTGTTGTTGGTAAAGGAGCAAGATGTAGATATTCTACTATTCAAAACTGGTCAGATAATATTATTAACTTAGTTACTAAAAGAGCGAAAGTTTTTGATAATGGACTTATGGAATGGATTGATGGAAATATTGGCTCACAATTAAATATGAAATATCCTTGCTGTGTTTTAGCAGGAAATGGAGCTAAAGGAACTTGTATTTCTATCGCGGTTGCAGATAAAAATCAATACCAAGATGCTGGTGCAAAAATGATTCATATGGCGGAAAATACAACTTCTACTATTATTTCTAAATCGATTGTTAAACATGGTGGAATAGCTAATTATCGAGGAAGAGTTTACATTGGACCTAATGCTAATAATTCTAAATCACATGTTGAATGTGATACTTTAATTCTTGATGATTATTCTGCTTCAGATACTATTCCAAGTAATGAAATTAATAATAATACATCTTTTCTTGAACACGAGGCTACTGTTTCAAAAATTAATGAAGATCAATTGTTTTATTTAATGAGTAGAGGTTTATCTGAACAAGAAGCTACTCAAATGATTGTTATGGGTTTTATTGAACCATTTTCTAAAGAACTTCCGATGGAATATGCGGTTGAATTAAATCGATTAATTAAAATGGATATGGAAGGAAGTATTGGATAATGGATTATGATGTTATTGTCGTAGGTGGTGGACATGCTGGAATGGAAGCTAGCATGGCTAGTGCTCATATGGGGTGTAAAACACTTTTAATTACTCTTAATTTCAAAAAGATGTCAAATATGCCTTGTAATCCTTCTATTGGTGGCTCGGCTAAAGGAATTGTTGTTAGAGAAGTAGATGCATTAGGTGGTATGATGGGTAAAGGTGCTGATAAAGGTGCTTTACAAATTAAAATGCTTAATACTGGTAAAGGTCCAGGAGTGCAATGTTTAAGAGCGCAAGAAGATAAATTAGATTATCCATCTATTATGCAAGATTTTGCTTTTCATACAGAAAATTTAACAATTATTGAAGGCATGGTAAGTGATATTTTACATGATGATAAAAAAGTTTATGGAGTTAAAGTTGGTGATAAAGAAATCACTTCTGAATGTGTAGTTTTAACTACTGGTACATATATGGAAGCGACTGTTTTAGTTGGACATAATGCTTTTGATAAAGGACCAGATGGAGAAAAATCTACTCATGGATTATCGCCAAAATTACAAGAAATGGGTATTAAAATTTTACGTTTAAAAACTGGTACTCCTCAAAGAATTAAAGCTTCTTCGATTGATTATGATGAATTAATTCCTCAATATGGAATGGAAGGAAATCTTAATTTTTCTTATGAGAATGAAAATGTGTTTCCTTTAGATAAACAAATACCATGTTATTTAACTTATACAAATGAAAAAACACATCAAATTATTCGTGATAATTTAAAAGAATGTGCTTTATATGGTGGACTTGTTACTGGCGTAGGACCTCGATATTGTCCTTCTATTGAAGATAAAATAGTTCGTTTTGCCGATAAAGAAAGACATCAATTATTTTTAGAACCAGAATCTATTCATAATGATTCAATATATTTGCAAGGTTTTTCTACTTCAATGCCTGAAAATATTCAATTAGAAATGGTTCATTCTTTAAAAGGGCTTGAACATGCGGAAATTTTAAAATATGCATACGCTATTGAATATGATGCAATTTATCCTACTCAGTTTGATGCGACTTTAATGGTAAAAAAATGGCCTGGACTTTATTGTGGAGGTCAAATTTGTGGTACTTCTGGATATGAAGAAGCAGCTGGACTTGGCTTAATGGCAGGTATTAATGCTGCTTTAAAAGTGAAAAAACAAGAACCATTAATTCTTTCACGTGATGAAGCATATATTGGTGTAATGATTGATGATTTAATTAATAAAGGAACAAATGAACCTTATCGTTTACTTTCTTCTAGAGCGGAATTTCGTTTGTTAATGAGACATGATAATGCTGATATGCGTTTATATAAACATGGTCATCGTGTCGGCTTAATTAGTGATGAAAAATATCAAAAATTTTTAGATAAATGTGCTTTAATTGATGAAAATATTGAAATTTTAAATAACACTATTTTATCTGGTAATCAAACTATGGTTGAAGAAATGGCTTTGTTAGGTATTGAAAATTTTAAAGGTGGTGTTTCGGCTTTAAATTTACTGAAAAGACCTGGCGTTTCTTATGAAATGATAAAAAAGTATGCACCTGTAAAAGAAGGATTATCAATAACTGGAATTGAACAATTAGAAATCATGGTTAAATATGAAGGTTACATTGAAAAAGAAAAAAAAGAAGCTGAAAAATTAAGAAAACTTGATTCATTAAAAATTCCAAGAGGAATTAATTATCATAATGTTAATGGTTTAGCTTTAGAGGCTAGAAGTAAATTACAAGATGTTGATCCTTTAACAATCGGTCAAGCTTCAAGAATTTCTGGTGTTAATCCTGCTGATATTGCTCAATTGTTAATTTATATTAAAAAGGAAAAAAATAATGACTAAAGAAGAGTTTTATTTAGCTTGTGAAAAAAATAATTTGTATTTATCTGAGATTCAAAAAAAACAATTATATACATATTTTGAATTATTAGTTGAAACAAATAAGGTTATGAATTTAACAGGTATTGTAGAAGAAAATGAAGTCTATGAAAAACATTTTTATGATTCGTTATTGTTTTCTTTCTGTTTACCTCTTGAAGATAAAAGCTTAGTTGATGTAGGTACTGGAGCGGGGTTTCCTGGATTAGTACTTGCAATTTGTTATCCTTTATTAAAAGTAAGTTTAGTAGAACCATTAACAAAAAGATGTAATTTTTTAAATAAAGTTATTAATGAATTAGAATTAACTAATGTTGAGGTAATTAACTCAAGAAGTGAAGATTTATCTTCTTTGAGAGAAAAATTTGATTATGCTACCGCTAGAGCAGTTGCTAGATTAAATATTTTATGTGAAATTATTGCTCCTTTATTAAAGGTAAACGGAACTTTTATTGCTTTAAAAGGTAAACAAGGTGAAGAAGAATTGTTAGAGGCTAGTAACGCTTTAAAAAAACTAAATTTATCAATTGATAAAATTCAAAAAGTTAATTTGTTAACAGATAATGATGAAAGAATTAATATCTTTTTAAAACTCGATCAAAAGATTGATGCAAAATATCCTCGTAATTTTTCACAAATAAAAAAGAAACCTTTATAAATTTATTCTAAAAAGAACTTTTATTTCATTTATTTAAATGGTGAAATATGAAAAAAGTTCTTTTTTATTTAGCTTTAATTCAAGTTGTTAATCCTAATGTTCCTTTAAAAAATGAGTATTCAAGTAGAAGCTATATTGTTTTAGATGGTCATAGTGGAGAAATCTTAGAAGGGAAAGATTATCATTTAAAAAGAAGCGTAGCTTCAATTTCTAAAATTATGACAGCTATTATTGCTCTTGAAAGTGATAAATTATTTTATGTTTATACAGTTAAAGAAGATGTTATTAATGTAGAAGGAAGTTCGGTTTACTTAAAGTTAAATGAACAATATCGCTTAATTGATTTAGTATATGGATTAATGCTAAGAAGTGGAAATGATGCTGCGTATGCAATTAGTTCTTTTATTTATAATGATAATGATAAATTTATTTTAAAAATGAATGAAAAAGCCAAAGAAATTGGCATGAAAAATACTTTTTTTAATAATCCATGTGGATTAGATATTGATGATGAAGGTAATATTTCAACTTCTTATGATATGGCTTTATTAATGAAATATTGTTTAAAAAATAAATTATTTAATGAAGTGATTTCTACAAAAGAATATCACTTTAATGGACATGTTTATATTAATAAAAATAAATTATTAAAAAATTATGAATATCTTTTAGGTGGTAAAACTGGTTTTACTCATAAAGCAAGAAGAACATTGGTAACTGCAGCAGAAAAAGATAATCAAAAATTAATTGTAGTAACCCTTGATTGTGGAAATGATTTTGCTTTTCATAAAGAATTATATGAAAGTTATTTTTCTAAATATCAATATATTGTCTTTTTAAATGAAGGATTAAATTATTTTGATGAATATGTTTTTATGACTGATAGATTAATTGGCATGAGAATTGATAAAAAAGTTGCGTTAAAAGGAACGAAAAAATATTATATAAATATTTATACTCATAAACTAAAAATTTCATTTGTTGATAAACAAAATATTGAATATTTTGGAGGAGAATTTGAATCAGTTAAATTTAATATTCGGTAAAAGTATATCGAATGTTCGGTAAAAAAATACCTAATTATCATAAAGAAAACATTATAAGAAGTATGAAAGTAAGTAAAATAATTATAGTATATAGTTAGTCATAACTAACTATACTACTTTTTTTGTCATTTTTCAACTTTTTTTTGAAAAAGTGCAAGAAAAATTTTTGTTTTAAACTTATAAAAATTATATAATTATATAGTAATTAAATGGAGGCCAAATATAATATGAAAACAAACAAAGAACTGTTTGATGAACTTGGTGAATTTATTGAATCAAAAAAATGTGATCCGGCAGAATTAATTGCTATATTACATAGAGCTCAACACATTTTTGGTTATTTACCAATGGAAGTACAACAATTTATTGCAGATAAACTAGGTATAAATGTTTCGAAAGTTTATGGTGTAGTAACATTTTATTCTTTCTTTACAATGGTTCCAAAGGGAAAATATGTTATTAACATTTGCTTAGGTACTGCTTGCTTTGTTAGAGGTTCAGATAAACTTTTAGCAAAAGTAGAAGAAATTTTAAAAATTAAAAATGGTGAAACAACTCCAGATGGTAAATTTACTGTTACATCTTTACGTTGTGTTGGTGCATGTGGACTTGCCCCAGTTATGCAAATTAATGGTAAAACATATGGTAATTTAAAACCAGAAGATGTTGAAGGCATTTTAGCACAATATTAGGAGAAAGAAAATGTGTAAGATTAATTCAAAAGAAGATTTATTAAAAGTTTATGATAATGTAAAAGATGTTCTTTCTTTACGTACTGTTGAAAAAGATGTTTCAGAAAAATATCATATTTCTGTTTGTGGAGGTACTGGTTGTACTTCTTCAAATTCTCTTGAAATAGTTGAAGCTTTACATCATTGGGCAAAAGAATGCGGTGTTGAAGATAAAGTTGAAATTTCAATTACAGGTTGTTTTGGTTTTTGCGAAAGAGGACCAATTGTTAAAGTTTTCCCAGATCATACTTTTTATACAAAAGTAAAAGTTTCAGATGCTGAAAAAATTATCAAAGATCATATTGTTAACCACGAAGTTGTACATTCATTATTATATAAAGACTCTAATGGAAATACTGTTAATAAACAAGATAATATCAATTTCTATCAAAAACAACATCGTATTGCATTAAGAAATTGTGGGTTAATTAATCCAGAAATTATTGCTGAAACAATTGCCGCTAAAGGATATCAAGCTCTTGCTAAAGCTTTATTTGAAATGACTCCAGATCAAGTTATTGATGAAGTAATTAAATCTGGTTTAAGAGGTAGGGGTGGAGCAGGGTTCCCAACTGGACAAAAATGGAAATTTGCTAAAGCCTCTGTAGCAAATAAAAAATATATTATTTGTAATGCTGATGAAGGAGATCCAGGTGCTTTTATGGATCGTTCAATTCTTGAAGGAGATCCTCATTCAGTTTTAGAATCAATGGCTATTGCTGGATATGCAATTGGAGCTGATGAAGGCGAAATTTATATTCGTGCTGAATATCCTTTGGCAGTTCATCGTCTTGAAATAGCAATTAAACAAGCTACTGAAATGGGACTTTTAGGTAAGAATATTATGGGTACTGATTTCTCATTTAATATTAATATTAAATATGGAGCAGGAGCCTTTGTTTGTGGAGAAGAAACAGCTTTAATTCATTCTATTGAAGGTAATAGAGGTGAACCAACATTAAAACCTCCATTCCCAGCTGTTAAAGGCTTATTTGGTAAACCAACTAATGTCAATAATGTTGAAACTTGGGCCAATATACCAGTTATTATTCTTGATGGTGGAGAAGAATTTGCAAAGATTGGTACAGAAAGATCAAAAGGAACAAAAGTCTTTGCTCTTGCAGGAAAAATTAATAATGTAGGACTTGTAGAAGTTCCAATGGGAACAACTTTAAGAGAAATTATTTATGATATCGGTGGTGGTATTAAAAATGGTAAAAAATTTAAAGCTGTTCAAACAGGTGGACCATCTGGTGGATGTTTAACTGAAAAAGATCTTGATACCCCTATTGATTATGATAACCTTGTTCAAAAAGGATCAATGATGGGTAGTGGTGGTATGATTGTCTTAGATGAAGATGATTGTATGGTTAATATCGCTAAATTCTATCTTGAATTTACTGTTGAAGAATCATGTGGAAAGTGTTCACCATGTCGAGTTGGTAATAGAAGAATGCTTGAAATTTTAAATAGAATTACAGAAGGTTTAGGCACTCTTGATGATTTAAAAGAATTAGAAGATCTAGCAAATGTTATTAAAGATTCATCTTTATGTGCATTAGGTCAATCGGCACCAAATCCAGTTTTATCAACTTTAGCAGGATTTAAAGATGAATATATTGCTCACGTTGTTGATAAACGTTGTCCAGCAGGATCATGCAAGAATTTAATTAATTATGAAATTCTTGCAGAAAAATGTATGGGATGTGGATTATGTGCTAGAAACTGCCCAGTTGGAGCAATCAGCAAAACTGATATGCCAGCTAAAAATCCAAGAATGTTTGCTTATGCAATTGATACTACAAAATGTATTAAATGTGGAGCATGTATATCAAATTGTCACTTTAAGGCAATTATTAAATAATAGGGAGGAAATATATAATGTTAGTTAATATTAAAATTAATGGAAAACAAATTCAAGAAGATTCCTCTTTAACTATTCTTCAAGTAGCAAAAAAACATGGAATTAATATTCCAACTCTTTGCTATATGTTTCACGAAGAATCAAATTTAGAACATAAACCAGCTTCTTGTAGAGTTTGTATTGTTGAAGTTAAAGGTAAAAGAAATTTATTACCAGCCTGTGCTACTCAAATTTATGAAGGTATGGAAGTCGAAACACATAATTTACGTGTTTTAAATGCAAGAAGAACTATTGTTGAATTATTATTATCAAATCATCCAAATGATTGCTTATATTGCGCTAAAAGCGGAAAATGTACTTTACAATCTTTAGCTACTGAATTAGGTATTAAAAGAAATAGATTTGGAAATACTTTATCTCAAAAAAATGAAACTGTTAAATATAATGGCATTTTAAAGAATGCTTCTAAATGTGTTTTATGTACTAGATGTGTTTCAGTTTGTAAAGAAGTGCAAAGTATTGGAGCTATTTCTTCTACGATGAGAGGATTTAATACAGTTATTTCTACTCCTCATAAATGTGTTTCTTGTGGACAATGTATTCAAGTTTGTCCAACTGGTGCTTTATTACAAGCAGATGATACTTTTGAAGTAGAAAGAGCCTTAATGGATCCAAATAAATATGTTGTTATGAATACTGCTCCAGCTTGTAGAGTGGCTTTAGGTGATGAATTTAATATGCCTGCAGGCACTGATGTCACTGGAAAAATGGTTGCATCTTTAAAATTAATGGGATTTGATAAAGTTTTTGATACTAACTTTGGTGCGGATTTAACTATTATGGAAGAAGCAACAGAATTCTTAGGTCGATTAAAATCAAAAGAAAATCTTCCATTAATTACTTCTTGTTGCCCAGGTTGGGTTAAATTTATTGAATATAATTATCCAAATTTATTAAATCATTTATCATCTTGTGATTCACCAATGGAAATGATGGGATCATTAATTAAAACATATTTTGCAGAAAAGAATAATATCGATCCAAAAAATATTGTTGTTGTTTCCTTAATGCCATGCTTAGCTAAAAAACGCGAAGCTAATAGACAAGAACTTTCTCATAATGGATTACAAAATATTGATTATTCATTAACTGTAAAAGAATATGCAGAGATGTTAAAGCGCCATGCAATTGATTTTGCTACATTAGAAGATGCTCAATATGATAAGTTAATGGGTGAATCTACTGGTGCAGCAGATATTTTTGCTAATACTGGTGGAGTTATTGAAGCAGTTGCTAGAACTGCAAGTAAAGTTTTGACAGGTGAAGTAAAAGATGTTAATTTTACTGCTGTTAGAGGTTTATCTGGAATCAGAGAAGCAAATGTTCAAATTAATGATATAACAATTAGATTATGTATTGCTTCTGGGTTATTTAATGCTAGAAAAATATTAGAAATGATTAAAAAAGGTGAAGCTAATTATGATGCAATTGAAATTATGGCTTGCCCAGGTGGTTGCGTTAATGGTGGAGGTCAACCAATTAGACTAGATATGGAACAAGTTGATGTCATTAAAGCACGTCAAAAAGGTATCTATGAAATTGATAAACATAAATCAAAACGTATTTCATGTGATAATGAAGAAATTAAACAACTTTACAAAGATTATTTAGGTGAACCAAATTCTCATAAAGCTCATGAATTACTTCATACTCATTATCACGATTCTTCAAAAGAACAATAAGATTTAGGACCATTCAATGGTCCTTTTTAGGTGGCTTAATATGAAAAAAATATTAGCAATAGGCAATAGTTTTGCTGATGATTCATTTGAATATTTATCTAGAATTGATCACGATATAATAATTGGAGTTTTGTATATAGGTGGATGTAGTTTAAAAATGCATCGAGATAATTTAGAAAATAATAAAAGTTTATATACTTATCGTAAAGATGTTGGATTTGGTCTTGTAAGTAAAGATAATGTTAAAATGACTGAGGCTTTACTTGATGAAAAATGGGATATTATAACTTTTCAACAGGCTTCTTATGATAGTGGAAATCTTTATTCTTATAACGAAGATTTAGATTATTTATTATTAAATGTTAGAAAAATTGTAGGTGAAAAAGTTAAATTTTATTGGTTAATGACTTGGGCATATGATGTAAATAGTAATCATGAAGGCTTCAAATTATATCATAATAATCAACAAGAAATGTTTGAATCTATTTTAAAATGTGTTGATTTAATTAAAAATAAATTCTTTGATATTTTATATGTTGGAAAAATTATTCAAATAGCAAGAGAAAATAAAATCACTAATTTAACAAGAGATTCTTATCATTTAAGTTTAGATACTGGAAGATTTATCGCTTCATTATACATATATAAAAATTTAATTAATAAAAATATTGATAATGTTAAATATTATCCAACTTCTATTAGTAATGATGAATTTATAAAAATTAAAGAATTGATAAAAGATAACTAACATATATTTTAATATGAATAAAATATGGGTTAGTATTTCATTATTATGTTTATTTTATGGATTATTTACTGGAAGATTTCAAGAGATTTCTAATGCAATTTTAGCTTTGCCAGAAGAAGGTTTAAAACTAACTGTAACATTAGTTTTTTCAGCTTGTTTTTGGAATGGCATTATGAATATTATGTATGAAAGTGGCTTTATTAATTTAATTGCAATTGCTTTAAGTCCATTACTTAATTTAATTATGCCAACTTTAAAAGATGAAAAAGCAAAAAAATATATTTCTATGAATATTGCTGCGAATATGTTTGGTCTAGGCTTTGCTGCAACACCAGCAGGATTAAATGGGATTAAAAGGTTACAAGAAATATCTCCTGAAAAAGATAAAACTGTTGCTAGTAATGATATGGTAACATTTTTAATTTTAAATACGGCTGGAGTAACTTTAATTCCAACTACAGTTATCGCAATTAGACAATCCTATGGAAGTAGTAATCCTACAGATTTTATGCTTTTAGGTATTGTTGGTACAATATGTTCATGTATAGCAGGTTTATTAGTGGATAGATTATATAGAAAAATGAATCGATAAATTTTTATTATTTATAAATTAAATAAATAATGTATAATAAAATCAGAATAGGAAATTAAAATTATGATTTTTGAATTAAGACAATTTGATAAAACATTATTAAAATTCGAATATATTGAATAATCATTAACTAGAGCTATATATTGGAAGTTAATAAAGAAAATAGTTTTCTTTTACCTATTGGACTTGATTTATCTAATGAATGTTTATATTCTTGGCTTAAATCGAGGATTGTTCCTAAAAATAGAGAATATGTTGACCAATTATTATCAAAAATGGGATTATCTCATAATGATGTTTTTGGTATTATTAAAGTTTGTAAAGGTTTATCATTAAATGATAGTTATTAGATTGTTGATGAAGGATATAAATTAAAAGATTTTGATAAGTTTAATGTTAAAAATTTAGATGAGGTTATTAATGGCGAATTTTAAATAGCTTTAATGAATTTAGAAGAAAAAGGGGTTAGATATTAATTATGAAAAAAAGTTTATTATTTTTAATTTTTTTATTAGTTGGATGCGGAAGTGTTGTTTCTTCTAACGAAAGTGCTACTTCAAATGGGAATAGTTCATCTACTTCAGATAATACAACTACATCTTCAATTTCTTTAAAAGACAGTATTACTTCTTCAAGTAGTGATATTGTTTCTGATACTAGTACTAGTGAAGAAAAAATAATGAATGTTAATTTAATTAATAATTATACAGCAGTTCATTTAGAAGAGAATGAAGAAGCAAGAAATAATATTTTTTCTCGATTTAATGATATTTTAGATAATGCTACTTATAAAAAAGTTGATTTAGATAATAGTGCCTTAAAAATTTTAAAAGGTGGGGAATGGAAATTAAATTTTAAATATTCAATTAGTAAAATTAGTTTAAAAGCAAGAACATACACTAAAACATATAAAGATTATCAAACTGGTGAAGATGTTATTAATGCCGATAGGGCTAAATTATATGTTAATAATATTGATGCTAATTTAGAAAATGTTGATGGCCAAGAATCAATATATAAAGATTATTTGATTACATTTGAAAATGTTGTTTCTTCTATTGAAATAACTTCTTTAGAAGGTAGAACTTATCTTGAATCAATGAAAATTTATTATGTTATATAAAGCGGATATAAAAATCTAATCTTGTATATTTAATCGAAAATTTTTTGAATAATAATAGGATATGGTTATGGAAAATATTGTTGAAGTAAATAGTTTGAAAAAAACTTTTGAAAATAATTTTGTTGCATTAAATAACATTACTTTTAATTTAAAAAAAGGTGGTATTATTGGGTTACTTGGACCTAATGGAGCAGGAAAAACTACTTTAATTAAAATTTTAGCGGGTATGATTACTGATTACACTGGAGAAGTTAAAATCAATGGTCATTCTTTAGGTGTAGAAACTAAAAAAATTGTTTCATATTTACCTGATGTTGATTTTATTAATCCTTCTTGGACAGTTAAATATGCTTTAGAGTATTATAGTGATTTTTTTGATGATTTTGATAAAGAAAAAGCAATTATACTTTTTGAAAAATTATCTATTTCTTTAAATAAAAAGTTTAAAACATTATCAAAAGGAACTAGAGAAAAAGTACAATTAGTTTTGACTTTATCAAGAAATGCTTTGTTATATGTTTTTGATGAACCAATTGCAGGAGTTGATCCAGCTGCAAGAGAATTAATATTTAATTTAATTTTAGATAATTATAATAAAAATGGCACAATAATTATTTCTACTCATTTAATTTCCGAAGCTGAAAAGATTTTAACGGAATTTATGTTTATAAAAAATGGTGAAATTATCCGTAAAGGCGATGTTAAAAGTGTTGTAGAAAATCAACATAAATCAATCGATGAAATATTTAGGGAGGACTTTAAATGTTTAAAAGACTTCTAAAGCATGAATTTAAATCAACATATAAAGAGTTTTTAATATTATTTTTATCTGTTTTAGTTTCTAGTTTGTTATTTGGAATTGGCTTAAAATTTAATGAAATGAGAATTTATATAAGTTTTTCTATAGTATATTTTTGTTCGTTAATTGGTTTAGTATGCTTAAGTATGTATTATATTTATTTAATTATTGGAAAATCACTATTTTCTAAACAAGGTTATTTAACTTTTTCCTTACCAATTAGTGCTAATCAATTAATTATGAGTAAAGTAATAGTGGTTCTAACTTATTTAATTTCTATTTCTCTTTGTGTTAGTATTTCTGTTGGTATTATTTTGCTTTTAGGATTAGATATTTCGCAAGTTCCTTTTGGTGAATTATTAAAAAATGTTAATTTTACCATTTTATCCATTTCTTTTATTGAGCAATTTATTTCTAATATAATGTGGATTATCTTTATATTATTTATTTTTGCTCTCTCCAGTAGTGGATTAATAAAAAAGAAAAGAAAAAATAATCCAATAATTTTTGCTATTGTCATTATTATGATATTTAATATTGCTAAATCATTAATTTATTATGATAATAAAGACTTATATTTATGTGTAAATAATGATTATTCTTTATCGATTGTCTTTGCAAAAAAAATAGACTTTGTAAATGTTACTTATTATTATTCAATAAGTCAATTTGTCGTTAATATAATTATAATAGTAGTACTATATTTTCTTAGTAAAAAAATTATTGAAAAGAAATTAGAATTACAATAAAAAGTAAATATCTAATAAATTAATATCTTTAAGTTGAATTAAAGATACTTATTGACTAAAATATGGTTGAAAAGGAGATTTCATTTAAAATGAAAAACAATTTAAATAAATTAGGTTTACTCGCATTACTTGGAATTATGGTTTCATGCGGTGGTGGAACAACTTCACAAAATCCAAGTACATCTTCAAATGGAGATACAAGTAGTACAACTACTTCAAATGCAACCACTTCTTCAGGAACAACTACTTCGTCTGCAGGTACAACTTCTGAAACAACTACATCTGAAAGTGAAACAATTACTTCAATTAAAGATGTTATTGAAGCAGGTTTTAATAATACAGCAGGAACTACACAATATACTTTCCAAGGAACAGTTGTTGGTATAATTCAAAATTCATATTATTTACAAGAAGGAACATCTGGTATTTATGTATATAATTTACCAGTATCTGGTCTTGCATTAGGTAAAAAAGTTAAAGTTTCTTCTCAAATAACAAATTATAATGGTTTAGTTGAAACAAATTATTCCGCTAAAGATAGTGCTAAAGTTACACTTGTTGGTGATGGTGAAACATATACTGCTAAAACATATACTGTAGAAACATTTAACCAAGAATATCAATGCACATTAGCAAATATTGAAGGTTTAACATATTCAAGTGGATCTATAACTGTTGGAACTTCAGCAAATATTGAATTCAAAATTGGTGATAATAAAGTCATTATGCATACTGATAAGTATTTAGATGATGAAGTTGAAACTGCTATTAAAGAAAAAGTTGAATCAATTAAAGCAAATGATACAGTTAGCTTTGTTAATACAGTTTTATATATGAATACTAGAGATAATGCAAACACAATACAAGTTGGTATTACAAGTGCTGATCAAATTGTTATTACTAAAGGTGAAGCTATTAAAGTAACTGGAATTACTGCTAAAGATTCAGTTGAAGTTAATATTAATGGTAAAGTTGATTTAGAAGCTAGTGTTTTACCTGAAAATGCTGATGATAAAGAATTAGTTTATAGTGTTGAAAATCCAGCTATTTGTGAAGTCATTGATGGTCAAGTAAAAGGCTTAACAGCTGGTAATACAAATGTTACTATTAAATCTCATGAAAATGAAACAATTACTAAAACAGTTGCTGTTACAGTTAAAAATGAATCCCAAGAAGCTGGTGAAAAATTAGAAATTACAAGAGCAACAGCATTTGGTGATAAAACAGGTAAAGCATATACTGATTTTGATGGTAATTATACTATTGGAACTTACACAGTTAATACTAAAAATGTGATGGGAAGTACATATGGTGAAGAACTCAATGTTTTACAATTTAAAAAATCTTCAGGAACATTAACTGTTGATGGTACTTTCCAAAAAGTTACTGTAGTAATGTATTCAACATATGATTTTTCTTCTACTGATTTGATTTATGTCGATGATACAATGCAAACAATTAACAAAGAAACTGTTAACGCAACAAAAGAAGATACTGGTGCAAAATATACAAATAATGGAAAATCATTTAATATTTATAAATACACTATTGAATTAAACTTAGGTGCTGCAACAACTGGAACATTTAAAGTAACTAATAAAAATAGTTTTGCATTATATATTGGTTCAATTGTTTTAGAATAATAAATAATTAATTGCATTAAAAAAGAGCATGCTAAAAATGAACTTAACCCCAAAAGTTGGACTAAGAAAAAAATCTAATTAGATATTAC
>ERZ1106952.259-NODE-259-length-30929-cov-3.462493_pt1 | contig 30929 bp, 24 predicted proteins | sample MGYA00403677_ERZ1106952 | MGnify/ENA primary metagenome ERZ1106952 (study PRJEB35170, sample SAMEA104062415) | human gut metagenome | biome: human gut; feature: human-associated habitat; material: faeces | place: Denmark | collected 2012-05-14 ...
ATGATCGACTATATTCAGCTGATGTCCGGCGGGGATTCGAAGCTTGCGGGCGCGGAAAACCGTCAGCAGGAAATCGCTTCGATCACGCGCGATCTGAAAATCATCGCGAAAGAGCTGGAAGTGCCCGTGATCGCGCTTTCGCAGTTGAGGCGTATGCAGACGAAAGAGCCGCAGCTTTCCGACCTCCGCGAATCGGGCGCCATCGAACAGGACGCCGACATCGTAATGTTCATCAACCGCCCCGAAATGACGGCGACGGCGGAGGAACTTGCCAGCGGAAAAATCGTGAAAGGGGCGGCGGAAATCAATATCGCCAAGCACAGAAACGGTTCGCCGGGGCGAGTGCAGCTGAAATTTATCGGCGAATCCACGAAGTTTGTGGACGAGGACGGCGAGAACCGCCCGGAAGAGCCGCCGCAGTTCGGCAAACCGCGTTCGTTCGACGAGGAAGAGAGCGTTCTCGAATCGGCGGGATTCAACGCGCCGCCGCCTGAGGAAGAGCCGCCGTTTTAAGCGGAAAGAAGTACATAGCAATGATTACGCGAATAGAAAAAGTCAACGCCGCGTCGCTGAAAGAGGCGCGGGAGATTATATTTTCCGGCGGCGTGGTGGCGATGCCCACCGAAACGGTGTACGGGCTGGGCGGCGACGCGAAAAACGACGACGCCGTGAAGAGTATTTTCGAAATCAAGGGGCGCCCGAACGATAATCCGCTGATAGCGCACGTGCACGAGGAGTACGATTTATCGAAAATCATCGATTACGATCCGCCGTACGCGAAAAAACTGCGCGAGGCGTTTTTACCGGGCCCGCTTACGCTAGTGTATCCTTCCACGGGCAAGGTATCGCCGCGCGTTTCGTGCGGGCTGAACACGCTTGCCGTACGCGTGCCGTCGCATAAGGACGCGCAGGCGTTTCTGCGGGAGGTGGATATTCCCATTGTGGCGCCGAGCGCGAATTTATCGAAGCACGTTTCGCCCACTACGGCGCAGCATGTGTTCGACGATTTCAACGGTAAAATTCCGCTGATTTTAGACGGCGGGGCGTGCAGCGGCGGCATCGAAAGCACGGTGGCGGACGTTACGGGCGATTATCCCGTGATTTTGCGCCCCGGTCTGATTACGCGGGAGATGATTGCCGCTGTGTGCGGAAGATGCGACGTGTACGAGCCGGTGTTAAAGCCCGGCGACAGGGCGAAAAGTCCCGGAATGATGTATAAGCATTATTCGCCGAGGTGCGAAACGGCGCTGTTTACGGAAAACGAGGCGGACAAGGCGGCGCAAAAGGCTGCGGAGGAAGTCGCGAAAGGACGGCGCGCGTATATTTTGTGCGAACACGGCGTTGCCGTTGCGCTGACCGCGGCGGGATATTCCGTGCTGGATTTGGGCGCGACGGGCGAGGAGATGGCGGAAAATCTGTTTGCGCTTCTCAGACAGGCGGAAAAAACGGCGGACGTACTGATTGCCGTGGAACCGAAGCAAAAAGACGGGGTGATGGCGGGCGTTCTGAATCGTCTGCGCAAAGCCTGCGTTTCGGCGGACGTGCCGCATTGAAGAAATGAAAGAAGAGGCGCGGCGGATTCTGCCGAGGGAGAGTAAACCGGAAGATGGCGAAGCAGAAAATTAAAAAAATAGTGTTTGTCTGCACGGGAAACACTTGCCGTTCGCCGATGGCGGAAGCGGCGTTTTCGGCGGAAATCAAACGCAAAAGCTTGCCCGCGGTGGCTACTTCGGCGGGCTTGAATGTTTCGCCGACCGAGCGGGATATGAACGAAAAAGCGGCGAAAACGCTGGAAAATACAGGACTCATGCTGCCGTATTTTTCTTCCACTTCGCTTACGAAAGAAACGCTCCTATCGGCGGATATCGTTCTCTGCATGACGCGCGCGCAAAGCGAACTTTTAAGCAGGAGATCTACAACTACGTGACGGAACTGACCCTGCAGCTCAAGCAGCGTTCCGGCGAAAAATAACGTTTTCTGTTTTGCGGATCTCACGGGAGAGGATATTCCCGATCCGTACGGAAAAGACGAAAAGACGTATGCGGAAACGCTGGAAAAAATCATCGCGGCGTTTCCCGCCATCGAAGAAAAGTGGTTTACGAAGAAACCTCGGGCGGTAAAAACAGGCGGAAAAACTTCGGGAAAGAAGCCGACGAAAAAAGCGGGAACGGGCGCAAAGAAGAAATCGGCGAAGAAAACTTCGAAGGGCGGCGCGAACGGTAAAGCGCGGGCGAAGAACGGAACGAAAAAAAAGAGAACGGCGGCGCCGAAAAAAATATAACCGGAACTTACCGCAAACACGCGCCAAACGCTTGAAATTTTTAATAGAAAGTGATATAATCGATAAGAAAATACCCAAGAGGTTGCTCAAAGGAGAAAAGGCGTATGAAAATTGCCGTAGCATGCGATCACGGCGGATTGAATCTGAAAAAAGCGTTGCTTGCGTTTCTGGAAAAAAACGGACACGAATACGTTGATTTCGGTACGTATACCGCGGATTCGTGCGATTATCCCGATTTTGCGCTGAAAGCGGCGGAAGCCGTTGCAAGCGGAGAATGCGAGAGAGGAATCGTGATTTGTTCTTCCGGCATCGGCGTTTCCATCGTGGCGAACAAAGTACCCGGAATTCGTTGCGCGCACTGCCACGATACGTATTGCGCGAAATATACGCGTTATCATAACGACGCGAATATGCTTGCTTTCGGCGAACGCGTGATCGGCGCGGGGCTGATGGAAGAAATCGTTACGGAATTTCTTACCTGCGAATATATGGGCGGCGAGCGGCACGACAGAAGAATTGCCAAAATCAAAGCGATTGAAGAAAAATATTGCAAAAAAGAATATATAAAGTGATTTTTGCGGACAGGCTTCGGAATGTGTTCCGAAGCCTGCTCTAAAGCCCGGAACATCCGGATGATAAAAACCGAAAAACTACAGCAAGGAGATATACAATCATGGAAAAGTATGAATTTCTGGATAACCCCAAATTTCACTACGTTCGGCATCCGCTGATCGAACATAAGCTGGCGATTCTGCGTGATAAATCTACGCGCACGAAGCAGTTTATGGAGCTTGCCGAAGAAATCGCGATGCTCGAAACGTACGAGGCGACGAAGGATTTGCCTTTGGAGAACGTAGATGTGGAAACGCCTGTGGCTACCGCGCATTGCAAAATGGTTTCCGGGCGCACGGTGGGCGTGGTTCCCATTCTTCGCGCAGGACTCGGTATGGTTTCCGGCGTATTGCAGCTGATTCCAAACGCAAAAGTGGGGCATATCGGTTTGTATCGCGACCCCGAAACGCATCAGCCCGTGGAATACTATTGTAAACTTCCCGCGGACAGCGAAATGAGAACTTTGCTTGTGGTAGACCCCATGCTTGCTACGGGCGGCAGCGCTTCCGACGCGATTACGATGATTAAAAAGCGCGGCGCGAAAGATATTAAACTTTGCTGCATCGTTTCCTGCCCCGAAGGCATCAGAAAAGTGCTTGCCGATCACCCGGACGTTGATGTGTACGTGGCGGCGATCGACCCGATTCTGAACGAGCACTGCTATATTGTTCCCGGTTTGGGCGACGCGGGCGACAGACTGTTCGGAACGAAGTAACTCCGGCTGTAAAGATACAAGCATCGAAAGCGCTGAAAGGCGGCGCGGGAAACTGTGCCGCCGACAGACTTTCGGATAAGGAAAATCATGGCGCAAAGAACGTTGATTGCGATCGGCGGAGGGGAGCTGAAAGAGCGTACCACGCTGAAAATAGACGAATATATTGCGGAAAGAGCGAAAGCGCGTGCGGGAGAACGGAGAGCGAACGCGTTGTTTTTGCCTACGGCAAGCCATGATTTCATGCCGTATTACAATACGTTTCATAAAGTGTACACGGGCGTTTTCGATATTAAAACGGACGTGGCGCTGTGCGTTTTCAAAGACGTGGATTTATCTCGCATGAAAGAAAAATTCGATAAAGCGGATATGATTTACGTGGGCGGCGGCGACACCGTGTTTATGATAGAGCAGTGGAAGAAAACGGGAATTTTGCCTTTGATTCGTGAGGCGTACGAACGCGGAGTTGTGCTTTGCGGGCTTTCTGCGGGCGCGATTTGCTGGTTTTCGGATATGTACACCGATTCTGCCGTCGACGGAAACGGCGAAAAATATTCAATGTTTTCCGGTCTTGGCTGGATAAAAGGAAAAATTTCTCCGCATTATGGCGCAAGAATGGTTGACTTTGATAAAATTTTGTGCTATAATAACTGCAGTGCTTACGGATTAGAGGATAATTCGGCGCTTGTACTCGAAGATGAACAGGTGTGCGGCGTGATTTCAAGCGGCGGTACCGTCTGGAAAATCGAGAGCCTGAACGGCGAATTGAAAAAGACGGCGATGGCATTGACGGAAATCGATTGAGCTTTTGAAAACCGTGTAAGCAAAAAATTTGCGGATGTGGCGAAACTGGCAGACGCGCAGGTTTCAGGTTCCTGTGGGAGACCATATGGGTTCGAGTCCCTTCATCCGCACCAAACAAGAATAAAACGAACCTTGATGAAAATTCAAAGTTCGTTTTGTTTTTTACAAGAGATTATTTCGGACTAAAAATCAAACTATAAATACATTACAACTTTTAACCGAGTGTTCTGAACGCTCGGTTTTTCTATGCCGTTTTGCCGTTTGATTTATCGCCTTTCGTCTGCGTTTGCAGCACAGTGAAAAGCGGAAGTCAACGGCATACCAAAGCAAAACGTCGTTCGGCACATCGGTAAGTCCGTGTTCATAGCGGAAAATAGCGGGTTGTGTAACCGTGCCATTGAGTTCAGCGATTTGCGCCTGCGATTTGCCTGAATTTTTTCTTAAAGTTTTGAGCCGTTGGCTGATATTGTTGTTTCTCATACGGTTATCATGTCGCAAATATAAATAAAAGTCAATACAATTAAAAGACTTCATTTTAATTTTTTGTATTTAAAATGCAAAATTTTTCATAAGGTTATTATTATTTAAAATTGAACAATCCGATTTTCAGTTGGCGTTTATTTTTTTGATTTTGTAAATGTTTTCTTATTCCAATACCACGAAATCGCCCCAATATTCTTGCGCGGAAAAGTGTTTCTGCGCAAGATTTTCTTTACGCCATTTATTCGGCGAAGTGCCGTATATCGATTTGAAAGCGGTGATATATGCGCTCTGGCTTTTATAATTCAGCCGCAAAGCCACTTCGAGTACAGATATCGTTTTGTTCATCAATAAAATCGTGGAATAGCGTATTTTCGCTTCGTTGATACATTGCATCATTGTTTTTCCCACATATTTTTTGAATGATCGGCAGATATAACTGTGGCTGTATGAAAGCTCGTCCACGATTTCCGTTACGCTTTTCGTTAAAAATTCTTCCGTGTTCAGTTTTTTGAAAAAATCTTCAATCCATTTCGGAAATTGCTTGTGATGTCGCACCTTGTTCTCGATATATAATCCGAGCAACATGGCTACGATAGAGGTATGAATCGCGGGAAACAGCGCGGCGGTAGACGCGGAACATTGCTCGAAAGAATTAAATAAATTCAGCGTTGCTTCAAGACATTCGAGAATATTATTCCGAAGCGTTATAAATACGGGTTCGGTCTGCGCCGACAATTCTTCGTATAAATTCGGCGCGATTTCTTTGCAAATCGACTGCATTTTTTCATCGGTTACATAAATATCGCGGTGATAAAATTCCCCCTCGTAGGGCGAAGAAACGCCGTTATCGGGCTTGATTTCGTGAATATCGCCCGGTTTCATAATCAAAAACTGCGTAAACGGATCGCACGTTATGGGGCGTTCGTTTACAATGTTCGTCAGTTTGCCGCTTACGGTGTAGGTAATTTCCCAAAACTCGTGTACGTGTCGCGTGTTTTCCGTATTCACGATCAATGCGGTGTACGGGCATGTGCGGATTGTGTCCATCGTCAGATTGATCATATTTCACCTCTTATGACCATTATAGTTGCTTTATTTGCCGCCGTCAAGTAAAATTCGAAGACAATCGGATATTTTATTTCCGAAAGCAAAATCAGTTCAAAAAATAGAAATTTTTCGTCAATGGCGGGGGTGGATTTTTTTATATCCGTGTGATATAATTTAGCCGATTGATAGAAAATCGGGCCGCAATATGCATTTTTTTCGGAAAAATTATTTCGAAAATTTAAATTTTACGCATATTTGCAGTTTGAAACGGAGGAAGGGAAATGAAAGAAAAAATGTTCAACAGGCGAAGATTTTGCGCCGTTTCGTTTATTCTCGCGGCGGTTTTATCTCTCGGCGGCGCTTGCGCCAATAATGAATACGCAGGCGCGCTGTATCCCGTTGAATCTTTAAAAATCACGGGCGCGCCCGAAACCGCGGTAGACCTTTCCGAAAAAAGCGTGCAACTCGGCGTGGAATATTCGCCCGAACAAAACGTTGAACCTTTCGCCGTGCGTTGGTATTGCGACGGGCAAAGCGTGGCTACGGTAAGCGAAAACGGAACGGTAACGCTTTTGTCGGCTGGAAAAATCGTAATTTCGGCGAGCGTGATCGGAAAAAGAGAAATTTCCGATAAAGTGACGATCGAAGTGAAGAACGAAGAACACCCCGTGACGTCTTTAAAATTGACAGGCCGTCCCGAAAACGATACCGTATCGTTCCCGAGTGAGCCGTTTACGCTGAGTTATGCTTCCAAGCCGGAAAACGCAGATGAATTTTCGGCGGAATGGTATTCGACAAGCGAAAACGTGGCAACGATCGACGAGAAAGGCAAGGTGCGCGTACACGGAAAGGGTGCAACGGAAATCGGCGTGAGAGTAAAGGGCAAAAAATCGGTAAGCGATTCGTTCGTGCTGTACGTAGGCGGCGCGCCGCGCGTATGCGAAATTGCGATTTCGGGCAAGCCGCAGAATAATACGATGCGCGCGGGAACAAGCACGTTTTTATCCTGCGAATATTTGCCGCAAGATTGCGGCTGGTTTAAAGAAGAATGGCAAAGCTCGGATGTTTCGGTTGCGCAGATCGGCGAAAACGGCGAGCTTATCGCCGTAAACGAAGGAAGGGCTACTATCACGCTTACCGCGAAAGGAACGTCGGTTTCCGATTCTTTCGAACTTGTCGTAAGCAAAAGGCTTGATCCGTTGTGCGAAGATTTCGAATACGCCGCGTTAGAAAACGATGCGGGTAGCGGAAATTATCGCAAAATTGCGAAAAATTACGACGGGGTAAATGTTTCTCTCACCGATAATGCCGAAGAAATACCGCAAGACGGAAGCGGCAAGGCGTTGAAAGTTTCTGCCGGGCGGGCGGCGTTCGCGGGCGTGATTTTAATTCCGCGGGCAACCGTAACAGCCGGAAAAACATATCGTTTTTCGGCGAAAATCAAGATGATTGACCGTCCCGCTTCCGGCGACGCGTTCGTTTTTTGCAACGTGAAAACGGACGGCAAAACGCATGTATTCAAAACGAACTCGCTTGCGGCGGGCGAAAGCGTATTGCTCACAGGCGAATTTACGGCGGAAAACGGCGGCGAAATCACGCTCGAAATTTTCGCGCATAACGGCAAAGGCGAAGAAATGCAGATAAGTTTTTGTATCGACGACGTGGCGTTGAAAACCGATTTGAACGCAGCCGCTGAGGCGCAAACAAAAACGGGGGGAAAACAGCGATGAAATTCAGAAAATTTACTTTATCGGCGTGCCTGCTTGCCGCAAGCATACTCTTTGCTTCTTGTTCTGCGGAAGTCCCCGCTTCGGGATATTATCCGCAATTCAATATTTGCGTAAACGGCGGTGATTTGCCCGAAAAATACGAAGATACCGCCGTAAACGGAAGCGCGGAAGGATTGTTACCCGTGGAAAAAGTTTTTGAACTGACTGCGAAAAGCGCGCTGACTTGCGCCGAATACGACAAGCAGAAGTTTTTTACGCCGTTTTATCAAAGTCAGGTGCAGTACGGCGAAGGCTTTTTCCTGCTTGAAAACGAGCGCGGCGGCATTGACGACGTAGCTTTGGCTTTTCCGATCGGCGTTGCGCTGGAAGTACGCTCAAACGATCTTCGCACGCTTTACAGGGAAGGCAAAGATTACACGGTGAAAAACGGAAAATTGTCTTTTCCTGCGGGCAGCTCGATTACCGCGCTTTCGCGCTCGGCATTTTTCAGACAGGGCGGTGAAACAGTCGGGCAATGGAAATATTCGGGCGATTTCCGCACCGTGGCGAACACGACCGGCGAGATTTATCCGGCGCAGTACGTATGCACCTATGTGCGTACCAACGAATACAAGGGCGTACGGGCGAATCAATCGGGCGCAACGCTTTCGAAATTCAGAGAAAACGCCGCCCTTAAAAAGGGCTTGGAAATTCTTCTTCTCGGCGACAGCATCGCGGCGGGCGCGGGCGTCAGCGGCAACTTCCCGATGTGGGCGAAAATGGTGGAAGAAGGCATGGCGTACTATTCGGGTGGCGATGCTACGTTGTATAATGCCGCGCAACCGGGCATACATTCGGCGCAATACGTGGCGTTGATCGACGGAAAAGACGAAGCCGTGGGCGGCGGCGAATCCTTTTTAAAGAGCGCGAAAGAAAAATTCGCCTTGGCGCAGGCGCATAAAAACGAAGTATCGCTTGCGATTATCGCCATCGGCGCAAACGACGCGGGCGGATGGTGCGATAACGGCAACGGAACTTCGGCGGCTTCTTACGAAGAAAACGTGCGGCGAATGATTGCGTACGTGAGAGAGAAAAACGCCGATTGTAGTATTCTTCTCGTTTCGTGTATGCAGACGAATCCGAAGCTTATCGACGCTTCTGACGATACAATTCGACTTTGCGCCGCCGATCTTGCGGAATACGAAAAAACGCTTGAAAAAATCGCGGCGAGCGAAACGGGCGTGGCGGTTGCAAACGTGTATTCCGTGCAACGCAGTCTGTTGAAACGCAAAAAAATCGAAGATATGCTCGGCGACAACGTAAATCACCCGTCCGACTATATGGCAAGAATTTATACGCAGGTGATTTTAGATACGTTGTTTGGCGAAAAGACGGGGGAATAAACGATGAAAAAACGAAATTTTGCGGCGATTGCGGCGGTTTTGTTCGTCTTGTGCGCGTCGGCTTGCGGCGGCAACGCGAATACGAATCCCGTGCAAATCGAAGCCACGGAAGAAGAGAAAAACGTATTGCCGGGCGAGCTTGCCGCGATAGAAATCGAGGGCGCGCGTGAAATTATCGCCGAGCGGTACGGCGTGATTTATTTGAAAGCGACAATCAGCGACGGTACGGAAATCGAATGGGTAAGCGGCAACGAAAGCGCGGCAATCGTAAACGGCGACGGCGCGGTGCTTCTCGTAGGCTCGGGAAGCGCGGTGATTACGGCGCGGAAAAAGACGGATAAAAAAATTTCCGCAAGCGTTCTGATCAGGGTGTTACCGAAAACGGAAGAAACGGCAGAGGATATTTTCGATGAAAAATAAAATCAGACAAATAAACGAAGACGAAGGGAAGAGAAATCCCGCGTACAAAAAAATACTCATCGTAATGTCGGTGATTTTTTCGCTGTATTCGCTCACGTTGATATTTCCCTTTTTGTGGCTTGTGCTGAATTCGCTGAAAACGAAGCAGGAATTTTTCTCCGGCAATCCGTTTTCTATGCCGTCGGGCGAAGCGGGATTGAAAAATTACGCGGAAATGTTTTCCGTATTTCCGATCGGCGAAATGTTTTTCAATTCCGTTACGCTCAGCTTGATCTGCCCCACGGTTTCGGTGTTCGTTACGGCGTGCGCGGCGTATATCGTGGGCAAATTCCGCTTTTTCGGCAGAAACGTCGTGTATTTTTTAGGGCTGCTCGTCATGTTCTTTTCTGTATCCGGCACGCTTGCGGCTACATTTAAACTGCTCAACGCGCTGGAACTGATGGATACCCTGATAGCGATGGTGCTGCTCACAAGCTCCGCGTTCGGTTTCAATTTCCTGCTTCTTACGGGCGCGTTTAAAGGCGTATCCAACGCCTACCGCGAAGCCGCGATGTTAGACGGCGCAAGCGAATGGAAAATCTATTTTTTCATCTATCTTCCGCAGGTATTTCCCACGCTCACGGCAATCTGGATACTTAATTTTATCGGTCAATGGAACGATTATACGGGCGCATATCTTTTCTATAATTCGCATCAGACGTTGTCTACGGGCATCAAGTATATTTCCGATAATATCAAAACGGGCGAATATCAGCTTGATTATCCGAAACTGTTTGCCTGCATGATTTTATCGGTTGTGCCGATCATCGTTTTGTTCGCCTGTTTTCAAAAGCAGATTATGCGGCTGAATATGGGCGGCGGCATTAAAGGCTGAAAAAAGCTGAAATCAAATGCCGAAAACAAAAGTAAAAATCGAAAAAAATAAAGTCGTTTCGAAAGAAACGCAAGGGAGATAAAAAGTATGAAAAAATTCGGTAAAATTGCGGCTTGCGCGTTGTCGGCGGTCTCTTTGGCCGGCGTATTCGGCGCGTGCGGCGTAAAAAAGGGAGCGGCGGAAAACTGTCTTACGATCCGTTACTATGTGGGCGGTTACGGTAAAGAATGGCTGGAAAACGCAGCGAAAGAATTTTGCGACGGCAAAGACGGCGTAACGTATAAACTCGTTCCCGACGGATCGGTTACGACGCGCGCCGGCACGATTTTAAAATCGGGTACCGACGTGCCGGATATCTTTATGACGCAGGGCGGCGACTGGGCTACGTGGGTAACTTCAGGGTATATCGAACCGCTCGACGAAGTGTATGCTTCGAAAGTGCGCACGAGCGGCAGCGAAAAGACGGTGGCTGAATATCTTTCGCCCGAAGCCCGGAACAAGAGCTATATGCAAAGGCTTGCGGGGCAGGGAGATTATCATCCTTACGTAATGCCGTGGGCGAGCCTTGAATGCAGTATCGTGTACAACGAAGATATGCTGAAAAAAACGCCGCGTTCTTCTACGGGCGGCACATGGAACGCCGCACCCGAAACGGTAGCGGAGCTGATCGAGTATTGTTCCGACGTAGAAACCGCCAACGAAGGAGTAGCCGCGTTTTCGTGGAGCGGCGCGGAAGGGTGGAACTGGTTTGAATTTCCTATTTACGTTTGGTGGGCGCAGCAGCAGGGCGTTTACGAATCGCGAATAGAAGGCGAAGGCTCGTTTTACGATTTCTTCGATTTCGCTTCGCCCGACGTATGGAAGCAGACGGGAATACAAAAGGCGATTGATATCTGGGAAAGCATTATCGTGAAAGATCGCGGCACGAAAAACGCCGCGTGGAATCATACCGTGGCAAACGTAGAAGAAAAAACCATTCAGGAAGCGGAAAAGGCGTTCGTGGAAGGGAAATCGGCAATGATTCTCGGCGGCAGCTTTCTCGAAAACGAAATGAAAGAATTTATCGGTGCGGGCGGCAACGAAAAATTCACGATGAAAATGATGAATATTCCTTACAGCGAAAACTGTATGAAAAACGAAGACGGTACGAATACGAAAATCAATTTCGTTTCGGGCGACGACATTATGTTCGTGCCTTCGAAAGCCACGAATAAATCTCTGGCGAAAGAGTTTTTGGCGTATCTTTGCAACGAAGAACAGCTTCTCGCGTTCACGAAAAGCACGGGTTGTATGCGCCCGTTCAATTACGATCCCATTGCGCTCACAGCGGGCAAAGACGGCTACGATTGGACGGAATTTCAGAAGAGTTGCTTTAAAATGTACACGGAAAGCGACGTGAATTTGTATCTCTACCCCGGCAACCATACGGATTATAAAGATTATTCGAGAATTTTCACGTATAAACGTCCCACGATATTCGCGGGCGTAGGCAGCGAAACGGCGGGCAGAAAAATGCTTGCGCTTACAGGAAAAGAGATTATGCAGACGGGCGCGGAAGGCTTCGAAAGCGTGTTCGACGCGGTAAGCAAAGAATTTCCCACCTGGAAAGCGGCGCTGGGGCTTGAATAAAGCGCGGTAGCGGAGCAAAATATGGAAACGATTCAAAAAAGAGGAAAAAGCAAATACGGAAACGGCACGGGCACGAAAATTTTCATCGCCCTGATGCTCGCGTACCCGATTTTGCAGTTTCTCGTATTCTGGCTGTATATCAATGCGGATACTTTTCGCCTGACTTTTTCGCGGTTCGACGTTACCACGGGAAAATACGTGTTCTGGGGCACGGAGCGTTATTCGAAAATTTTCCGCAATATGATTCTGGGCAAAAATGCGGCGGATCGGGCGATGTTTCTCAATTCTTTCCGCGCGATCGCAATCAATCTTATGATCTTGCCGCTTGCCGTAATTACGGCGTTTGCGTTTTATAAAAAAGTACCGGGCGAAAAGCTATTCCGCGTGCTTTTCTATTTTCCGTCGATGATTTCGCTTGTGGTGCTTACAATGGTTTTCCGCAATATGTTTTCCGCGGAATTCGGTCCTTTCGCTTTTATGCTGAATAAGCTTACGGGGCGCGAGGTATCGTATCTCTCGCTCGGTAACGATTATCTCTGGAAAATCATCTACGTATTTTGTATCTGGGCGGGGCTTGGCTCAAACGTGATTTTAATGTGCGGGGCAATGCAACGAATCCCCGCGGAAATCGTGGAATCGGCTATGTTAGACGGCGTGGGGTTTTGGCGCGAGCTTACCTTTTTCACGATTCCGCTCATCATGCCCACGATCGGCGTGTTTGCGCTTACGGCGGTAATGTCAAGCTCGTCGTTCGTGATGCAACCGATGTTGCTTGCGCTTTCGGGCGGCGCGCAGAATAAGTATATGACGGTGGGCTGGTATATTTTCGAAGCGGTGCAAGGCTCGGAAGACAGTATCATTCAATCGGCGGCAACGGGCGTGGTGTTTTCCACAATCAATATGCCGCTCGTGATCGTCGCTAAAATCGTGATTGATAAGCTTACGCCCGACGTGAGCTACTGATTGCGAAAGCGAATTAAACGGGGAGAAAGAAAAATGAAGCATAAACATTCGAAAACGATCGCGCTTCTTTCGGCGTGTTGCTTCGTCGCGGCAGCGATTGTGATTCCGCGCGGCGAAACGAAAACCTGCGAAGCCGCCACCTCTGCGGAAAGAATATTTTTCGATAATTTCGATGCGCAAACGCTTGATTCGCGCCGTTGGAACGCGGACGAGTCTTCCGTTTCGTTACAGAAACAATACAACGTGCTGCGCATGAATCTCGCCGACGAATGGGGGCCTGCCGTCACGCTGAGACAGTATAAAATCGAAGGCGATTGCAATATCACGTTTACTCTTACGCAAACGAGCGGTAACGGCTGGCTTGGGTTGGCGTTCGGCAATAAGAATGCGGGTGATTTCACAAAGGGCGCAAAACACGTGCTGCGGCTGGAAGAAAAGTCCGTTTCGCTTCATTCCGCCGATATTTCGGGCGTATTGAACGACGCGAGCGCGGAACAAAACCGTGTACAGAACGAGAAAACGGAAGCGATTCGCGCGAACTCGGCGAACGAGCAACGTTGCACGGTGCAGATCAATCTGAAAAAGCGCGAAAACGGAAATTACGAAATGCGCGTTTTAGCGGGCGCGGAGGGAAAAATCGCCGAAGAAATCGTAACCTACGGCGCGGAGAGCGGCAAAGAGCCCGACGGCGTTTCTGCGGACGGGTATCTCGCTTTTTGCGGGCAGAACGTAAAAGCAGACGTTACTTCTTTTACGATAGAATCGAACGGAAAAACGACGTTCGAAAGCGCGTTCACACACGACGAACTTGCCTATCCCGACGAATCGCAGAACGGAAAAATCTGGACGATCAGCGGCAGATACGGCGAAAACGCGGTGTATTGCGGCGCGGCAAATCGCGTAGGGCTTTCCGCCGGGCGGGGGTTGCGGTCGAATACCGCCGTAGAAGCGAATACCGAAACGGAAAAGACGTTTGAATTATCGTTTAAATGGTATTATTCCGCAGCGGGAACGCCGCAAAACAGCTATGTCGGCGTGCGTTTCGGGTGCGACAAGAGCGAAAATTTTGCGGGTATCGGCAAAAAGGACGGCAAAACCGTGCTTGTATGGTACGCGAAATCGGAAATCCGCGCGTTTGTGCTGCTTTCCGCCGAAGCCGTAGCCGAAGGCGAAAATACGCTTTTGTTTCGCGGAAAATTCGGCAAAAAACTCGAAATCGAAGCCAACGGCGTAACGTACGAATTTGATAATTTCGATACGACCGGTAATTTTGCGCTGAGCCTTTATCGCACGGGCGAAACGGGAAACGAAGCGGCGGGCGATACGGCGAAAATAGAAATCGACGACGCGCTTTTCGTGCGGTACGTAAGCAGAAATTCGAAAGCGGAATCGGTGAGCAACGATTTTTCGGGCGTGAAGATTTCGGAAATAGAAGCTTCCGACGGCATACTTTCCGTGAAGGAATATTATATCAATCGTTCGGCGTATTACGTGGGCGCGGAAGTCAATCTGCCGCTTGTGTACGCGGAAGGGAAAAAGGGCAGTCTTTTATTCGGCGAATGTAAAAATTACGGCTATTTCGCTCCGAAAAAAGAGTATTCCGAATGGATTATGCGCTTCGATTTGCGGGTAACGGACGAAAGAAACGTGAAGCAGAATCCGGACGGCTCGTTCGATTTACCGAAGCTGAAATCGGGCGCGATGCTCGGCGTGAGTTTCGGGAAGGAATACGCGGCGCAAAGCGCAACGGAAACGGACGGAATTTTCTTTTACAACTGGTACAACCCCGATTTTACCGAGGGAAAACAAACGTACACGGGCGCGGATGGGCAAGTTTATTGCGGCACGTATCTCGCGGCGAGCGATACGGAAAAATCTTCGTGGAAATTCGGAAACGCGCCGATTTCTTACGATCTCTGGGGCGATAAATCGGCTGTTTATAACATAATGGTGATTGCGGAAAATTCCACGGCGAAGCTGTATATGAAGCGCGCCGACGAAAGCGCGGAAAAAATGTCGTCGCCGATTTTCACGGTAACGGGCGTAAATACGTGCGGCTATGCGGCGATCGTTGGCTTGAATTCGGCAAGTTTCAGAATTTCGAATTATTCTGTTACAAATATATCGCCGTATCGCGGGAGGAGCGGAAAATGAAAACGATACGAAAATTCGGTTGTATATCGGCGGCGCTTGCGGCGATTACCGCGCTTGCGTGCTGTGCGTTTTTCCTGTTTTTCTCGTTCGGCGGCGTAAAGAATAAAGCGTTTGCCGAAGATAACGCGTTGCCGCCCGCGGAACTGATCGTTGATTTTCAAAGCGACGAAATTGCGGCGGAAGTAAGCGGTAACGTAACGATTACAGGCGGCAAAGCCGTGCTGAAACAGGGCGGCGCGGTGGCGGCGAAAGAAAAATTTCTCTCGTTTCGCCTGTACGTAAGCGCGAAAATTGCGGGCGAAATTAAAATATCGTTTGGCAACGCGGCGTTGATTTGCGGCGAAAACGGTTTTTCGGCGCAGGGTGCGGCGCAAACGTTTCACGAAAAGCGCGCGCTTTCGGGCGACGTGCTGATTGCGCTTACCGTTTCAAACGGAAGAATCGAAGCCGGCGTAAGAAGAAACGACGAGCCGCAGGAAAGATTGTACGAAACCGCTTTCAAAGCCGTGCTTACGGAAGAAAGGACGAACGCGGTTGCGCCGTCGTTTTCGGCGGAAAACGGAACGGCGGAAATAAGTTATTTCGAAATTTTTTCGCTGGAAACTTCCGTTCCTACGGAAAGCGAAGATTACGATCCGTCGCACGATTCTTCCGCGTTTGCCGAAAAGCCCGTGAAAGAAGAAAAGAAAAAAGGCTGTTCGGGTATATTGAATCACGGCGGCACGCTTGCGTCGATCGCGGCGGTTGCCGCGGCCGGCGTAGTTGCGGCGGCGCGCGGCGAAAGCAAAAGGCAAAAGAATAAAAACGGGGGCAAAAAATGAAAAAACTGATTTCGAAAATCGTTTCCGCGGTTTTATGCGGCGCGATCTTCTTCGGGGTATCGGCGGCGGCAGGTTGCAAAAAACAGCCCGAATATGCAGCCGAACAGGATAAATATCTTTTCGGAATGTGCGAGCTGACTTCCGAAACGATGCCCTCGGCGGTGGATAGCGGCGTAACGAACGAATGGACGGCGAAAAAAATGGGCGAACTCGGCGTGAAAACGGCGCGGGTGTGGATGCACCATACTGTACCGCGCGGAAAAGTCCGACGAACTGTATTTAAATAAAAACGTAGCCGAAAAATACCACGATTATCTTTCCGCGCTGAAAGCGGCGGGAGTAGAGCGTATTCTGGCAATGAGCCACACGTTCATTCATCCTTACGGGTACGTGGGCGACGAAACTTCCGTGCCTGATCCGTACGACGACGGCGAAACGTATCTGAGATTTTTAAAAATGTACGAAAAGGCGTATGCGCTGATCGCCGAAGAATTTCCCGAAATCGGCTTTTTCGAACCCGGCAACGAGTGGGACGACGAAGAACAGGGCATATATCTTCACCGCGCAGGCTGGTCGGGCAAAGGCGACGGCGCAAACACATATTCCGCAAAAGAAGCGGGCTATATCGCCGCCGATATGTGCTACTATGCGAATAAAGGCGTAAAATCGAAGAATCCGCAGGCGAAAATCGTATCTCCCGGCACAACGTATATGGAATCGGGAAAAACGTTTCTCGAAGCGATGTATTCTTCGGTGCAAGAACGGCGGCATCCCACGGGCGAAGAGTACGCGAATACGAATTACAACGATTACTGGCAGATCGTGGCGTGGCATCCATATCTTCAACCCGCGTTGGAAAAAGACGAGGACGAAGCCGCAATCGAAGAGTGGACGAAGTACAATCTCGGCTGGCACGATATTCTCGTGAAATACGGCGACGGCGAAAAAACAATGTGGGCAACGGAAGTGGGCTTCACCGACGATCGGTATAAAGGCTCGGGCGGGCAGGAAACCATCGCGCAGAGAATGAAAATGATGCTTGATTCGGTAAAGCAAAATATGCCGTGGGTAGAAACGTTTTTCTATTTTCGGCTTGCCACGTGCGAAGAACATCTGATTTCTTCGTACGAAAACGGGTTCGGGCTTTTTTATTCGCCGAATCACGCCGATACGGCGAAGCAAAGCGCGCCGAAACCCATTGCAAAAATGCTGTACGCCTATTTTAACGGGAAAGAGGCTTATACAGGCGCGTTTTCTCGTTGACGCGCCTTAAAAAAGCTTTAAAAATATATTTTTCGGGAGGACAGGAATGGTAAGTACTAAAATGTTTCAAGGGGGGGGGTATCGCACTCCGTCGATAAAAATCGTTCCCTTAGCGGGAAACGATGAAATCGTGAGGACTTCAGGGGCGCACGAAGAGACGGCGGAAGATATCTTCGGCATACGCGACGGCATAAACGACGGGGTAAAATCCCGGAACGTGGAGCTTTAAAAGGAGGAACGAAATGAAATCGAACAGTAAAAAAATGGTAGCGGCAGCTGCCGCTTTAGCGATTGCGTGCGCTGCAAGCGGAACGATTTTAACGCTTGGCAGAATGAACGCGGAAGAAAATCAGGACGAAATTCTTACGATCCGTCAGGGTGCAAGCGTGAGAATTTCGGAAAACTACGCGCAGAACGGCATCCGCTACGAGCTGAATATGCAAAAAAGCGACTACGAAGATTTGAAAGAATCGAATCCGAATGTCGTTTTCGGTATGTTCATCGCACCCGTTGATTACGAAACGCTTTACGCGCCGCTCACCGAAGAAAATCTTACGGGCGAAAATGCGAAGTACGGCTGGGCGGAAAAGCTTGAAGACGGTACTTACGGAAAATATACGGGCACGAAAACGCAGATCATCAACCTTGTTACCGATGAAATGGGCGAAAAAGACGGCGCGATGGTGTGGTACGCTTCGCTCGTCAATCTCTTGCGCGGCGAAAACGGCGGCACTGACAACAGAAATCGTGAATTTATCGGCATAGGGTATATGAAAGCAGGAGACGTGTATACGTTTGCGGCAAGAAACGACAATGTGCGTTCGATGACTTACGTAGCTCAGCAGGCTCGCGAAAAAGATATGAAACTTACCGAAACTCAGAAAACGGCGTTGTACGAAAATTACATCAAAGATTTCGTAAACACCGACGTTTCGTATACCGTGAATTACGTGTACGACAACGGTCTTGAGAAAACCGCAGAAACAACAACGCAGACGGCGAAACTCGACAGCGAAATTGTTGTCACGCCCGAAGAAAGCGTCGCGCCGGACGGGTTTGTCTATTCGACGGCGGAAACGCAATTAAAGTCCACGGCATATGCGAACGGAAAAACGCAATTCACCGTAAATTATAAACAATCGCCCGAATACGAAATCGATTTTAAAAACGCGGCGGTGAAAGATAACAAAATCACGGGCGAGAATTTTATCGCGGAAAGCACCGGCACGAACGTCAGCACGCTCGCCTCATCGGAAAACGGCTTGAAAGTGAGCGGATCTACGGCATGGCAAGGCGTGAATTTCAGATTTTCCGCTTCTCGATTAAAGCCGGAAACAAAGTACAACGTGCGGCTTTCTCTCAAAGGGAACGGCGGCAAAGCGTATCTCGGCGTGAATTATTATAACGCCGAGGGCAAATCTTACGATACCCGCTACGATAATGCGGGTAACGCAACGCCCTTGTATCGTACGGAATTTTCAAACGGCGGTAACTTTTGGGCGCCGTCGGCAGACGGCACGGAAATCATCGCGCAGTTTGTAACGCCGCACGTGCGTTTTTCCGAACTCGTGGTATACGTAGCTTCCACCGAAAGCGCGGCGTACGCGTATGAAATTCCGTCCGTCGAGATTTTCGAACGCGGCGAAAACAGCGATTACGGCTTAACGATCACCGCAAATGAAAACGGAAAAAACGTTCCGTTCGGCTGGCTCGGCACGGCGAAAGGCGTAGTCGGCACAACGTATGATTTATTTGCGGATCAGGGAAATCTCGCGGGCAAGGTTACGTGGAGTTCCTCCGATGAAAGCGTAGCCACGGTAGATAACGGCAGAGTAACGTTTAAAAAGGCGGGCAAGGCAGAAATCAAAGCCGCGCTCGGCGATCACGCCGATTACGCCAACTTTACGGTGTACGATGCAGGCGGCAATTATTCCGTTACGTCGGGTAACGCGAAACTCGTTTACGACGCGGAAAATCCGGCGGATTTCGTGCTTGACGTTACCGAAGGAAAGAATTTTAAAGTATTGCAGATTTCCGATCCGCAGGTAGCGGATATGAGCCAGATAAGAAGCGGCAGAGAAGTAAACGGCGGCTTGCAACTGCTTTGGGCGGACAGAGATTTTTCCGTGTACGCCAAGCTGAAAAAGACGATCGAAGAAACGCAACCCGATCTTATCTTGCTTGCGGGCGATATCATCTACGGCGAGTTCGACGATAACGGCGAAATGGCGAAAGAATTGATTTCGTTCTTCGAAGCGAGAAAGATTTTTTATGCGCCCGTATTCGGCAATCACGATAACGAATCGGCGCAAGGCACTTCGTGGCAGGTAAGGCAGTATCTCAATTCCGAATATTGTCTGTTTGCCCGCGGCACGGTTACGGGAAATTGCAACTATACGATTTCTGTGAAACAGGGCGAAAAGTGGCTGAGCAATATTTATATGCTCGATACCAACGGCTGTATTTACAATACGGCGAAAGCTTCCGATAATCTCCCGCAGGGGTTGTACGATTCCACGGTAAACGATATGATCGCAAAAGACGAGGCGATTTCCGCTTACCAGAGCAATGCGGCAACTTCCGATATGGCTTGTATGCATATTCCCGTGGCGAATTTCTATAACGTTCTCACGAAATACGGCTTCGGCGAAGGCAATCTCGACGTAAATCTTGCCGACAACGCTACGGCGAAAGCAAACGGCGATTTCGGGCACGTGAAAGCGGAAAAAAATTCCTTAAATCTTGTCAGCGACAAATACCGCGCGTACGATATCGGCGAAATTTTCGGACGGATCGGCGTGAAAAACGTGCTTGCGGGGCATTGCCATTTCACCAACACTTCCGCGGTTGCCGATAACGGCGTAAGGTATACGTTTGGTTTGAAAGCGGGACTGATTCCCGAAGCCACCGCAGGCGAAACGGGCGGCACAACGTTTACGTTCGGCGAAAACGGATTCACCGCCGCGCCTTACTACGATAATTATGCAAACAATACGCTTACGGGTGTTGCGGAAACAACAAATATCATCGCCTACGGCGAAACGGAAAACGGCTATCGCGTGGCGTACGGCAATAAGGATGACTGGGCGTTTATCCGCTTTAAAACGGCATACATCTTGAAAGCCGGCGCAAATTATACCCTTTCCGTGAAGTTGCGCGTGAATACTCTGAATAATACCGCGTTGACGAATCTGAATATCGACGATAACTACAATAACGAGAAGTTTTTGAATAACTGGACGGAAATCGGCGCAACGAACGGCAAAAAAGAGTATACAATCAAGCGTAACTTCCAGGCTACGGCGGACGGCGATTTCTTATTGCGCCTTGCCTGCTCACACGCGGCTGAATACTACTCTTACAATGTTGAGCTTTTCGACGTTACGTTGGAAGAAAAAGACTATTCGAACAATACGCTCACGGGCTTGAACGGAGACACGGCATTTACAAACGAACAGACGGAGAACGGCTGGAATATTTACTTTAATAAGTCTGCAGACTGGAATACAAAGTGTTTAATACAAAGTATTCCGTTGTAGCGCAAAAAGAATATCGATTAACCGTGAAATTACGTATCGATCAACTTAGCGGCACAAATACCAAAGGCGAAATCATCGGTATTTCGAACTTTTATATCGATAATCAGGACGGCGGCGATATTCCTTTAACAACCAACAAGTGGAAAGAAGTTACGCCCGAAAACGGAAACGATGGTTCGAAATATTACATTCAGGAAATCGTTTTCACCGCTTCGAGTGATAAAGATTTTGTGCTTCGTTTGGCTTGTAACTTTAACGGTAATTATATCGTTGCCGCAGAAATTTACGACGTAACGATTGAAGAGTTCGGCGTGTTTACTTCTCAGAACGGGTTTGCCTCGTGGGAAAGAACGCAGACCGGGGCTACGGTGAAGTTAAACTTCACTGGCTGGACTACACCTAAGATTACAACGAAATCGAAAGTTGAAAGCGGTAAAAAGTATACGGTAACGTTCAATGTTTCTGATTTTTCTAATACATTGCAAGATAATATTAGCGGATGTTTTGTTCAGAATTATAACGGAACAAGCAACGAATGGAAAGCTCTTTCTGTTGGTGAAAATACTTTTACGGTGTCAGCCGCTTCCGACGGAGTATTGATTTTAACTTTTGCCTTTAATGATAGCGCGAAAAAAGGTAGCACGATTATTTTCACCATTTCCGATTTCACAGTTACGGAAGCGGCGGAAGCGTAAAGAACAATCGTTTGTCGGGGCGTCCCGTTGCGGCGGGATACCCCGATAAAGCGTAAAAAAACAATGATAAACGATTATAAAACGTTAATAGAAAATTATATTTTTTCCAAAATTTCACGCGTGCTGAAACAGCCGTACAAGGCAATTCAATATCCGTTTATCGATCCCGGGGAGGGCTACGAGGGCAATCTTTGGGACTGGGATTCGTATTTCACCGCCCGCGCGCTGTTAATGCTCGGCAAAAAGTACGGCGAAAACCGTATGGCGGCGGCAGGTGTGCCGTTGAAGAAAGCGGAAGCGCACGCGAAAGGGTGCGCGCTGAATTTTTTATCGTGCGAGTGTGCCGACGGGTACGTGCCCGTGATGATGACGGGCGACGGCGATTTTTGCGATTTTTTCGTGCGCGAACATCTGCGCGGCGTGAAAGTCAATCAGATGAAGCCGTTTTTGTGTCAGGCAATTCTGAACGCCTGCGAATTTTCGGGCGATTATGCGTGGTTTGATAAAGAAAAAGCGTTGAAATATCTCGAATATTACGAAGCGAATCAGCGCGACGAAAAAACGGGTTTGTTTTTCTGGCAGGACGATATTATGATCGGCATAGACAACAACCCCACGGTGTTTTTTCGCCCTCCGCGTACCTGCGCCGATATTTATCTGAATACGTTTATGGCGCTGGAATACGAAGCGTTGCAAAAGGTATTTGCAGCGGCGGGCGACGATCGGGCGGCGGATTTGAAAACGCGCGCGGAACGGCTGAAAAGCGCGATTAACGAATATTTATGGGACGAGCGCGACGGCATTTATTACAGCGGCGATCTTTCGTATCATAAAACCACGCTGAAAGCAGGCAATTTCGTCTTTCACGAAAATCTTGCGCCCACGTGGAAAATTATGCCGATGCGCGTTGTATTCTGGGGGTGTTTTCTGCCGCTGTACGCGGGCATTGCCGATAGCGAAAAAGCCGAAAAATGTATAGCGCGCCTGCGCGATGAAACGGTGTTTTCCAAATACGGCATACGCACGCTTGCTTCGAACGAGCCGATGTATAATCTTGAAAAAACAAGCAATCCGTCGAACTGGCTCGGCGCGATCTGGGGTATATCGAATTATTGCGTATGGAAAGGGTTGGAACGCTACGGCGAAGAAGAAATCGCCGAGAGGTTGCGGCTGAAAACGGTGGAATTATACGGCAAAAATCTTGAAAAATACGGGGATTTTTTTGAAAGTTATCAGCCTGATAGCGGCGAGCCGAATTTAAATCCGGGTTTTTTAAGCTGGAATTTATTGATTGCGGAAATGTTAGCCGAATAAAAATATATTATCATCGGCCACGAAAAGAACAAAAAAGGACGTAAAAATGAAAAAAATAAAAGCGGTGTGGGCGAAAGGGCGCGCGGAAGAAATCAATCGCACGTTTGCATTTGCGCTCGATCTTAAAAAGCCGACGAAGGGCGAAATTCGTCTTTCGGCGGCGTCTTGCTATAAGTTGTATGCGGACGGAAAATTGCTCGGCTTCGGTCCGAATCGCGCGGCGCACGGGTATTGCCGTTTTGCAGCTTACGCGTTCGAAGCGCGGCACATCGTAGTGGAAGTGCTTAGTATCTACGTGCAGAATTTCTGTTGGGTGAAGCAGAAGCCGTTTTTCGCCTGCGAAGTGAAAACGGCGGACGGCAACGTTTTTTCCGCCGAAGATTTCGCATGCTTCGAACTCACGGACAGAGTGCAGAAAGTACAGCGGTATTCATTTCAGCGCGGCTTCGCGGAAGTGTACGAGCTTTCCGCCAATCACCGCGCATTGTATGCCGGCGAGCCGGAAAAAACGCCGTATCCGCGCTGTGAAACGGAAGAAGCGGCATTGCCGGAAGTTTTGCCAACGTACACAAAAAACCCGCTTCTCGAAGAAGTTTTCGCCCGCACGATAGATTTCGGCTCGGTAAATATCAACAATTCATTTCCCACGTGGCAGGATCGTTCGCAAACACAGGTAGGCACATTGCTCGAAGGATTTCTGCGTCCCGATTGGCAGGCGTTTCCTACAGATGAAGTCAGCCGTTTCGAATTTATTTCGGGCGCGGCGGTCGGCGAATATCGCTACGAAACGGTAGATTTTTCGCGTATCTTTACGGGGTTCACCGAGCTTGAAATCGAAGCGAAAAACGCGGGCGAAGTGTACGTGGCGTTCGATGAAATTCTCACGGACGAAAGCCGAAAGATTTTAAACCCGTTCCGCGGCGAAACGGCAAACGTTTTTAAATGGCGGCTGAAAAACGCGGGGCAATTTTCGGTGTCGTCGTTCGAGCCGTATGCCTGCCGTTACGCGCGGATCATCGCAACGCCGGGCATTTCGGCAAAAATTAAAATCCGCACTTACGAAAACCCCGAAGCGAAGAAATTTAAGTTTTCCTGCGCGGATCAGAGAGCGGAACAGATCATGGAAGCGGCGCGGAATACGTTCGCGCAGAACGCCGTGGATCTTCTTTCGGATTGTCCCTCGCGCGAGCGAGCGGGGTGGCTTTCGGACAGCTATTTTTCGTCGGTGGCGGAATGGATTTTCACAGGCGAAAATAAAGTGGAACGCGCGTTTTTGGAAAATTTCGTGTATGCGGATAAAAGCGGCTTGCCCGAAGGGATGATTCCGCGCTGCTATCCTGCCGATTATTACGAAAAAGACGGCTACATACCAAACTGGGCGATGTGGTATATTCTCGAACTTAACAAATATTTCAGGCGGTACGGCCGCGATGAAATCATCGAAAAATCGAAAGAGAACGTAGAAGGACTTTTGCGATATTTTGCGGCGTATGAAAACGAATACGGCGTGCTTGAAAATCTTCGCGGCTGGGTGTTCGTGGAATGGAGCGCGGCAAACGAAAAATCTCATATCCGCGGTGTGAACGTGCCGTCGAACGCGTGCTATTTCGCAATGTTGCTTGCCGCCGAAGAAATTTATGGAATCAAGGGCTTGAAAGAACGCGCGGAAAGAGTGCGCGAATATCTGCTTGCGCACGCATACCGCGGCGGATTTTTCGTGGATAATCTCACGAGAAACGCGTTGGGTAAGCTCGAACCCACCGAAAATTATACGGAAACCTGCCAGTATTATATGTTTTTCTTCCGCGTGGCGGATAAAACGACGAATAAGGAATTGTTTTACAAAATGTTAAATGAATACGGCAAGGGGCGTCGGCACGGCGAAGAAGAAAAGTTAGCCGAAGCGAACATGATTTACGGTGTGTATATGCGGCTTGAACTGCTGATGCGGGAAGGGCGCAGAAAAGACCTGCTTGAAGAATGCGTGAAATATTTTTACGATATGTCGGTAAAAACGGGAACGTTGTGGGAACACAACGGCGCATGCGCGAGCTGCGATCACGGCTTTGCTTCGTACGTAGCGAAATTTTTGATATACGCGCTCACGGGATATGACGTCGTAAGCGAGCAAAAAGCCGAAAATGTTGATCAAGCCGCATCCCTGAAAGGAATCGGCATTGCTTGTGAAATAACTTTTCCTTCGGATAAAAAACTTAGCGTATAACGGCTATATTTGTTAAGTTTGTATTTTAGAAACGGTAAAATATTCGTTCCGACAAAGATGTGTATCCGAGGAAGGAAAAAAAGATTATGCCGAATGGAAAGCAAAGCGAACGGCGCAAGAAGAATCACGCTCTAAATCGAAGTTAAAAAAAGACTTAAATAAAAAGGAAAAGAAAAACGAAGTAACGGCATAATCAAACAAAGCGAGGGCAGACGAAAAAAAATTTTTTCGTCTGCCCTGAATTTTAGCGGTTATAAATCGGATAGAAAAAGAAATAATCCGAACGATTTTCTTATTGAAAAAAAGTTCGAATTATCACAATCTGTATCGCGCCGCCGAAAAAGATATCGTTCTTTCAGCGAAGAATTAATCGCAAACTGACAGTTTGTTGCCTTCGAACTGTTCTATTAACCATTTATCATAATCTTCGGGGATTTGAGGTTCCTGCAACAGCAATTCAAAAACAGCAACCGATGTAGGGCAATTACCGCCGTACCGTTTCTCTACTTTATTCAAAAGCTGCTCTTTTGAATAATTTCCTGACAGATAGCAGAGGTAATATTCTGCCGCCATAACGAATTCTTCTTCATCTCCCGATTGATAATCTTCAAGCAGTGCACGGTGACACGCTTTTAATTTCTCGCTGCTCTCAACGTGTTTCCGATATAACTCCGTCAATTTCTCGCTCGCAAAACCGTGCATAAGCTCGTGAGCAATAATGGAGTAAAAATCAACTGCTCCGGCAGGGCAAAAACAAGTCAGAAACGAGCCGCCGTACAGAGTAAATGCCGTCGGAGCGCTGAAAAACGACACATAAATATTGGCGGAAGTTATGACGGACGATTTTTTCAGTAAAGAAACGTTCCGGAATAATAAGTCGGCATTGTAACCTGCAACCTCAGCTTCCTTTTGTTTCATTTCAGAATCCACCATAGGGAAGATGCGTTCTTTGTATATGCCCTCAAATCCTATGTTTCTCAGCACAGTCAATCTCTTTGCATACAGGCTGGCGTATCCGTCATTCAGCCACTCCAGAACCGGATATATATACGATGCCGTAAACCCGCCCGTTATTCTCTCCTTTACCGTTTTTTCAATTTTTCGCGGATTGTGGAACATGTCAATCAGATCGTCTAACGTCAGACATTCCAGATCCCCATCAAAGTATGCGCTTACAATCAGGCAGATATTTGACATTCCTATGATATTATCCCCGAAATCTTCCGGCAAGAGAGCATTGATAACTTTGATTTCTTCGATTTGTTTTTCGTTCATCCATTTGGTATCATTCAGCAACCTTTTTTCGAGAAAGCAAAACGTATCAAGAGCAAGGCTTGATTTTACCTGAATATGGGACATCAGCGTACCTCCTATGGTTTATTTATTAATTGTATCACAAAATTTGTTTGGTTTCAACCTTTTTGTTGCGAAAAATAAAAGCCTTACCGAACGAAGTTCAATAAGGCTTTTGGCTGGGGTAGCTGGATTCGAACCAACGAAGTGACGGAGTCAGAGGTTGGGCGGAATATCAAAAAACGGCAAAAAATCAATCAAAAACACTCAAAAACAGCCGATTTTCAAACTTTACCCCACAAATTTCCCCACAAATTAAGTTGTTGTATAATTTCAGTCGATTAGTACCCTTACTAAACGCTCTACAAGCCTTAAAAACATTGTCTGGCTCAAAAACTTGATATGTTATATCAAACGAATCGCGCCGAGAAATCCATTTTTTTAGCGAAAAAAAGCGAAGTAAAACGAAATTTTTGCAATGATAACGAAATTAAAACGAAACGAAGCGAAATCAGCTTGACTGGTTTCGCTTTATGTGGTAAAATAGAAACAGCAAAAGGGAGGCGGACAATGATTTATTTTGAATGTAAAGAAGCGGCGGAAAAACTCGGCATCACAACGCGTCGTATTCAGCAAATGTGCAAAAAGGGAGAAATAATCGGTGCGAAAAAAGACGGAAAAGCGTGGCTTGTACCGGAAGATTTTATTGCCGGAAAACAAATGAAAAAACGGTCGGTTGATACACTCAGCGCGGTCGATACGCTGAAAAAACCTTTGCCGATCGGAATTTCAGATTTTAAAAAAGCGACTACCGAATATTATTATGTAGATAAAACTCTTTTGATTAAAGATTTTTTAGATACCAAACCGCAGGTGTCTTTGTTTACACGTCCGCGCCGTTTCGGAAAAACTTTAACCATGGATATGCTTCGCGTCTTTTTCGAGAAAACAGACGAAGATACTTCACGGTATTTTAAAAACAAAAAAATATGGGCGTGCGGAGAAGCTTATACATCTTATCAAGGAAAATATCCCGTAATATTTCTGACTTTTAAAGACGTAAAATGCCGTACATGGAAAGAAACTTTTGATAAAATAACAAAGCTGATATCCATTGAATTTTTACGCCATAGCGAACTTGAAACAAGCGAAAAATTAAACGCATACGAAAAATCGCAGTACAAAAAAATCGCGAAAGGCATTGCCGGCGAAATAGAATGCCAGATGTCTTTGCAGTTACTTTCTCTGTTTTTGTTTAAGCATTATGGAAAAGAAAGCGTGATCATTATCGACGAGTATGATACGCCGATACAGCAGGGGCATACGTGCGGGTTTTACGATAGAACAATTGATTTTATGCGTTCCTTTTTTTCGGGCGGATTGAAAGACAATCCGTGCCTTGCATACGGCTTTTTAACAGGGATATTGCGCGTAGCCAAAGAAAGCATATTCAGCGGACTGAATAATTTAAAAATCAATTCGATTCTCGACGACGAATACAGTCAGTATTTCGGTTTTACTAAAAATGAAGTAAAAGAACTTCTGACGTATTATAATTATGTCGATAAATATCAGGAAACGTGCGAATGGTACGACGGCTATTATTTCGGAAATACAGAGATTTTCAATCCGTGGTCCGTCATCAACTATATAGCAGGAAAATGCTACCCGAAAGCCTTTTGGTTGTCTACGGGCAGTAACGATATCATAGGCGAAATAGTCGAAAACGCAACCGACGAAACAACGGAAAATCTGCATAAATTATTGGTTGGCGAAAAAATACCGACTTATATAGATACAAGCGTGATTTATCCGGAAGTAAACAGAAATCCGTATAGTATATATAGCTTTCTGCTTGTAGCAGGGTATCTGAAAATAGAAAAAACATATCCTCAAAGCGACGGAAATTATATGTGCGACGTGGCGATTCCGAATAAAGAAATCGCATTCGTTTATGAAAAAGAAATCTTGTCAAGAACAGGCAAGGAAAGTATAGCGATTGCGATTCAGCAGGCGATTTTCCGGAACGATACGGAAACTTTGCAAGAATTGCTGGAAAAGTTTATGATAGAAAGTATCTCTTCTTTTGACGGTGCGAACGAAGGTTTTTATCACGGGATGATGTTAGGACTTTGCGCGATTGTCGGCAGTAGATATAGGGTGGCGTCAAACCGAGAATCGGGACTTGGAAGATTCGATATAGCTTTAGAACCGATCAATAAATCGATTCCGGGGTTTATTTTCGAATTCAAACAAACGAGCGACGAACGATCGTTAGACAAATTCGCGCAAAAAGCATTGAAGCAGATAGAAGACAAGCGATACGATACGCAGATGAAATCGTGCGGAACGATGAAAGTTGTAAAAATCGGCGTGGCATTTTGCGGAAAAAGAGTAAAAATTGTCTCAGAAAACGATTTCGGCGAATAACATATCGATAATAAAACTGTAATATTTTTAATCAAGCAAATTATCCCTTGGGGATAAACCAAAGCAAAAAAATAAACAGCAAATTCGGCGTCGGAAGAGAACTATTCTTTTCCGACTTTTTTTATACGCCGCTTTTTCAAAGCGGCGTATAAAGTAAATTTACTGGGAGTTCAATTGGCGATCTCGGTAAGATTTAAACTCGTATTATCACTAAAAATTTTAGTTTTTTCGATATTGAAGCGGCGTAATTCCGTATTTTTCTTTAAAAAGACGCGTGAAGTGTGCCTGCGAATAAAATCCTACCGAATTTGCGATTTTCCAAAGCGGCAATGAAGTATTTCGCAAAAGATTGCAACAATAATTCAATTTTAAGTCGTTTACGTAAGAAACAAGCGTTTTTCCCGTATATTTTTTAAATTCGCGGCAAAGCGTCGTTTGCGAATAATTCGAATACAAATAAATGTACGAAAGTTTGAAATCGTTGCCGAAATTGATATTGTTCAGTTTTTGCACAAAATCCCGAAGCCATTCCGGCATATCGGGACTTTCGTCCTGCGTGTAGAAAATCCCGAATAAAAATGAGAGAAGCGTTTTTAAAGAAGTTGTTCCCGAAAGCTCGCTTTTCGCTTCGAGAATGAGTTTCTGAAAATTTAAAACCGTTTCGAATTGTATTGCATTAAGGTGTACAAGCTGTTTTTCACAGGAAGCTTTTTCGCCGAAGTAAATACCGCACTGGTCCTTCCAGAACGGCAAACGGCAAGTAAGATTGATATGCTGAGATTCGTAGTTTTTATACGGACTGTGCTTGTGATATTGCCCGGGAAAAACAATAAACGCATCGCCCGTTTTCAATACGGATTGTTGTTTGTTGAAGTGATGGACAAGTTTTCCTTCCGTTACGATGAAAATTTCAATATAATTACTGTGCGCGTGGTAGAATGTTGTGGGACGCGTCCAAATATGAAAAGAAAAGTCTTTTTCCGCTTGAAGCACAGCCGAGGTCTTTGTCTTTTTTACGTTCGGGAAAAAGTCGTGCGAAGGCATTTCCGCGAGTCGGTTTTTTCGCAGTATGTCCGCGGAGTCCGTCAAGTGGTTTTGCTCGTCATTGTTCTTCGTATTATCCATAAACCTATTGTACCACCGAATGAAAAGCAAGTCAAGAGAAAAAGCAAAAAACAATTAAAAATATTTTAATTAAAAAAAAGATATAAAAAATAAACAAATGCAAAATCACGTAAAAAACAAAGAAAATCGAGTAAAAAATGCTTGTTTTTCAATATTTTTCCAAAAAAGAACGTTTTTTAAACGACTAAAAATAGCAAAAAATAAATTAAAAATAGCAAAGCAAAAACGAAAACCTGTGGTATAATGAGAATATGAAAGAATTTATACAGGCGATTTTTTGTGCGCCAACGGGAAAATTCGATGATTTGCCGTATCCTTCGAGATTGACCAATGAAGTGTTTTCCGCTTTGAAAGAAGCGGGAATTAACCGTATTTTCGGTTTCGGTTATGATATACGGCGCGAAACGCAGGAAGAAACATTGCGGCTTTGCGAAAAATACGGCATCAAATATTTGCCTACGATGCGCTCGTTCGGCAAGTATATCGAATTCGGCTGGGCAAAATTATCGGTGGAAGAAAAACGTAAATTAGACGAAACGTTTATCGGCGAAGTAAACGCTTACGTTTCGTATCCCGCGTTTGCGGGCGTGTTTTTCGGCGATGAGGCGGGGTATTTGTCGTTTGACGGCGTAGCGCACGCCAAAAAAGTTTTCGACGAGAATTTTCCGGAAAAAGAATTTCATTTCAATTTCTTTTCCTATTCCATAAACGACGCGATTTTCTGGGGCGGTATGGCTGGTTCGTTACACGGCGTTCCCCAAGGGAAAAAGCCGTTCGAATTGACGGGCGATCTTGCCGTAACTTTTGCAAACCGTTTCAATTATTACGATAAACTTGTAGAAGGGCTTCTTTTCAAAACTCGTTTCGACTTTATTTCGCAGGATAAATATCCTTTCGAAAGTTTCTGGCAAAGCGTGCCGACTTCGGTACACGTGGCGCTCTTCGAGCTGAACGCGTATTTTGCCTTGAAAAAGAAAAAATACGGCAACAAATTTTATAATTATATGCAAGCGGGGCAATGGGGAACGGGGATAAACAGAAAGCATATGTCGCAGGGGGAAGTCGCTTTGCAAATGCACGTTACGGCGGCATACGGCAACGAAGGCTTCGCTTGGTTCCCGGGGTGCTATCCCA
>ERZ1106952.260-NODE-260-length-30778-cov-3.858087_pt1 | contig 30778 bp, 20 predicted proteins | sample MGYA00403677_ERZ1106952 | MGnify/ENA primary metagenome ERZ1106952 (study PRJEB35170, sample SAMEA104062415) | human gut metagenome | biome: human gut; feature: human-associated habitat; material: faeces | place: Denmark | collected 2012-05-14 ...
ACAACCTTGCCAAGGTTGGGGTCGCGGGTTCGAGTCCCGTTTTCCGCTCCATATGGCGGCATAGCCAAGCGGTAAGGCAGAGGTCTGCAAAACCTTTATGCCCCGGTTCAAATCCGGGTGGCGCCTCCAAGCCCTTGAAAGCCTTGCTTTCAGGGGCGTTTATTTTATTATTTTTTGATTGCATTTTTATCTTTTATCATCTCTTTTTACGGGGGGTAGCGTATGAAAAACAACGTTTTCGGCGTTTCTTTCAATCCTGCGACGGGCGGTTTTTCCTGCCTGCGTTTAAACGACGATCCGCATGCGATGAACTGGGTGAAACCGCCCCTTTCGTTCGGCGTGCCCGTCTTTTCGCACAATCTTAAATTTTATCCGGACGGCAAAGATTTTATCGCCGGCGTTCCCCGCGATTTTATTCTGGATCGTTTCGAAGAAAACGAAACCGGCGCCGTTGCCGTATACCATACCGAGCAGAACCAGACGCGCCCGCGGACGGCGGAAACCGCGGAATCGTTTGCCGAACTTACGGCGCGCACGGAGTATTCGTTTGACGAAAGCGGCTTTCTCTTTGTGAAAACCGCGATTAAAAACGTTTCGCGCTGGCAGAAGTTCTTTCTTGAAGGCGACCTCGGCGTGAATTTCAATTTTTACGACGATTATTACGACGCCGCCACCTGCATGACTTCCCGCTGCACGGCGCACCTTTGGTGCGGCGAAGATTCTTCGTGGGTGTGCGCCCTGAAAATGGGCGAAAGCGATAAAAATCTGGGGCTTGTTTTCACGCGGGGCGGCGCGACTTCTTATTCGCAATACGGCTGCAAAAGCAACGACCGCGGCTACTTTACGGCGAATCTGAATATCAAAACGCTGCGTCCCGGCGAAGAATACGTTTTTGCGTATGTGCTTTTCCCTCACGCGGGCAAAGCGGATTTCATGCGTAAAATCGCTTCGTTCCCCCATTGCGCGGCGATTACTTCCGATAATTTCACCTATTTTACGGGCGAACGGGTACATATCGCCGTTGAAAACGCGGCGGGCGGCGAAATTGCGGCGGAAACCGACCTGCCGTTGGTTTCTTGCGAACGGCGCGGCAACGTAACGGAATTCGTTTTCGACGCGGACATGCCCGGCGAGCATAAAATTTCGTTTACTTACGGCGCGCACGGCGAAAACAAAACGTTTGCGAAAGTGTTTGTTTCCGAGCCGATAGAAACGGTGATTGCGCGGCGGCTGGAATTTATCGTGGAAAAGCAGCAGTACAACGAGGCGGGAAACGCTTTGGACGGCGCGTTTTTGTGCTACGACGCGGAAAGCGGCAGACAGTACTACGACGAACAGTTTTCCGATATGAACGCGCAGCGCGAGCGGCTGGGCATGACGATTATGCTTGCGCGATATCTGCAAACGCACGAGAACGAGAAGTTTTTATCGGCTTTGAAAAAGGCGGTGGCGTTCGTGCGGCGCGAGGTGTACGACGAAAAAACGGGCGAAGTGTTTAATTTCGCCGATAAGTACAGCTCGTGGCTGCGGCTGTATAACTTTCCGTGGGTTTCGCTGCTTTTGGCGGAAACGTATCCCGTGCTGGGCGACAAAACGATGCTTGACGACGCGTACCGGATTATGGACGCCTACTACGAGCGGGGCGGGGAAAATTTTTACCCCAACGGCATTTTCGTGCGGGATCTGATTGAGACGTTCGGGGCGAACGGGCTTGACGAAGAAAGCGAAAAATTGCGGCAGCGGTTTCTTGCGCACGTGGAAAAAATAGTGGCGCGCGGCGTGAATTACCCCAAACACGAGGTAAATTACGAACAGACGATCGTAACGCCCGCGGTTTCGTTTATTTTCGACGCGTATCTTTTAACGAAAGACGAACGGTATCTGCGCGAAATTCAGCCGCACCTTGCCGCGCTGGAACGATTCGACGGCGTACAGCCGCATTATATGCTGAACAACATCGCCGTGCGGTATTGGGACGATTACTGGTTCGGGCTGATTCATACGTTCGGCGATACGCTGCCGCACTACTGGAGTTCTTTGAGTTCGATAGACTACATAAAATACGCGGAGGCGGCGAAAGACGACGAACTTCAAAAGCGCGGGGTGTGCGGGCTGAGAAATTGTTTGTGTCTGTTTATGCGCGACGGCACGGCAAGCTGCGCGAGGCTGTATCCGTTTGAAGTGAACGGCGTGCGCGGCGAAAGATTCGATCCCCTCTGCAACGACCAGGATTTCGCGCTGTTTTTCGCGTACAAGTATTTGCCGGAAAAATAAGTTTTTGCCGGAAAATATAGATATACCACACAAGCCGCGGTTTTTTTTTCACAAACCCGCGGCTTGTGTGCTGTTATGTATTTTATGTATTTTATGTATTTTATGTATTTTTGTAAGTCGCGATTGCGTTTTTTTATTACAGCGCTTCGTTTCCGCCGAGCGCGCCGAAAAATTTAATGAGAAAGTACAGATACCCGTCCTGCTCGTTGGCGAAATAATCGTAAAATTCGCAGCGCGTGCCGTTGCAGGTAAGCGGATACAGATACGACGTGGAAGCGGACCCGTCCGCCCGGAACAGGTTGAGCACGTTTCTCGCCCCGCGGACGGCGCGTTTGCGATAAGTTTCGTCGCCCGAAATGCGGGCGTAATGCAAAAACGCGTCGGACGTGTGCACGGAAGCGGAGTGCGGCAACGTATCGCCGTAAATCATGCACTTGCCGAACCAGTAGCCGTCCCAGTGGCGCATGGAAATTTCGTTGAGGTAGTGCGACGGCTGATCGCCGTTGAACCGTTCGAGCACGCGCACGTGCCTGCGGCATTCTTCCACCAGCTTTTTATCGCCCGTAAGCATATAATACTGCGCAAGCATCATGACGGCGGGCGTTACGATGGTCTGTTCGTAACGCACTTCGTGTTCCGGGTAATTCGTGCCGTTTTTCACGATGTTTTCCACGTGCGTTTTGTAATACGACTGAATTTCCGCCGCCTCTGCCGCCATGCCTGCCTGCCGCAGCACAGATACCGTTTCGAAAAGAGAAAGTCCGTTGGGATAGAAATTTTCTCCGCCTACGGAATAGTACACGCGCAGCAGGCGCACCATTCTTTCGAGATACGCTTTATCGCCCGTGGCTTTATACATTTCCATCATGAAAACGGACATCCACGGCGCGTTGTACAGTCGCTTCGCCTTCGGATTTTTGCCCGCCGCGTTGTATACGACGCCGCTCTCTTCATCGAAAAATTCGCGCCGCACAAAACCATAATATCGCATGAGGCTTTCGCGCACCGCGCGATCGTCCGGGCGATATTGCAGATATTTCGCCACCAGCAAACCCATGACGAGGCGTTCGCGGCTGGCGTTGTAATCGGGAAACAGCTCGTCGTATACAAGGCACTTATCCTGATTATCGTAAATCATATACGCGCCGTCCAGCGGATCGCCCGCGGAGGAAAATTGCTGTTTTTCTATAATGAATTTCACGCGGTTTTCTATCAGCCTGTCAAGCGGTATCTGCACGAAAAATTCGGCTTTCGCGCGCTTGCCCGCCGCTTCGATCGCAAAGACGTACTCCCCCGCGGCTTCGGGAACGTACGTTACGTATGTTTTTCCGTTTTTAGATTCCGTATGCAACGACTTCGGCGTACCTGTATTTTTCTCCGCGTTTGTCGCCGGATTTATTGCCGCGTTTTCCGTCTGCGCGCCTCGCGTGCCGCCCGGAGCGCACTGTGCGCCGCCGAAATTTTGCGCCGCGGCAAAGGAAAGCAGGCGTACTTTCGCATCGGGGCGGTTTACGGTAAACTCTATTTTTTCGCCCTGAATCAGCGTATAATTTTCAGCTTCGACGACGGGAACGTTTTTTTCGGAAAGAAGGGCTTTGAACGAATCGTTTCCGTAAGGATAAAACCGCATTTCGAAGGCGATTGCCGTGCTTTCGCCCTTTTTTAAATGAAACGGCGGCAGGTACAGAATAAAATCGCCGCGATCGTTGGAAATCTGCGACAAATCGCGCTCTACCCCGTAGGAATCGATTGCGCCTTCGGTGAGAATCAGTGCCAGAGAACGGGGATATTCGCCCATTTTTACCGCGTTTATATAGCTTGTTTCGCCGCCGCACCAGACGTGCGCCGTGCAATGCCGTTTCATGCACACGCTTGCCGCTTCGTAACTGTCGTTCAGAGTAACGTAAATACCCGCCGCCCCGCGCGAGAAAAACACGTCGTCCGCCGTGGCGTTTTCGAACACGTAACGTTCTTTATACGTACTCCCCGCCGTGCGGGTAACGGTGATTTTTAAATGCTTCGTTAAATAGACGGACTGCATTACCGCGGCTTCTTCGCCGCCGTTTTCCGCACAGGCGGAAACGTTGCGCACAATACAGCTTTGCAGCGTGCCCCGATAAATTTCGCCGAACGTACGAGCGCCTTCCACCCAGTTCATTCCGTCGGCGTCAAGCGGATCGGCAAACAGCTTCAAGCCGCCCGTGGCTTCGTTAAACGATGCGATATAATTGTTTTTTACGATGTTTTTCAATGCTGTTTTCCCCTCGGATGATCATATGCCGTAAACGGTTTCAACGGTTTTATTATAAACGAACGGGCAGGGAAAAGCAATGGAATTTGTAACGAAAAAAATGTAATTTACAACGAAAAAAGTTTTTGGCAAAATGTTGCGGCGCGGGCGGAAAAATTATTGACATTTCTTTTTGCGTTTGCTATAATTAACAATAGCGACAGAATGTTGCGCCGCTGTGGTGGAATAGGCAGACGCAAGGGACTTAAAATCCCTCGTTCGAAAGAACGTACCGGTTCAAGTCCGGTCAGCGGCACCAAGTCAATATAATCCGAACCAAATACTTGTAACAAGCGAGTGGTTCGGATTTATTTTTATGTTATAACGTTTTTTCGGGAATGAATCCCCTATTGCAACGCGCTGACGGCGTGTAAATATTTTTTCTGAATACGAAGTTTGCGGCGATAGATTGTGGTGTAATCTACGTTGAAATACCGCTTCATATCAATCATTCGCATACCGTTCATCATCGCTAAAAGCGTTTCGTATTCATAATCGGGTAACGCCATTTTTGCAAGCAATTTATCGTAGCGTTCGTATGATGCCTCTTCGGTTGCTTGTTTTGCATAAGGATCAATCGTAAGCTCGTTGTGGCGCAAATTCTGATCTTCATAGCTGCCGACTTCGTATTTTGCGTTTTTTGTGTACTTCTTCCAAAGTATTCTGCCCATATGGCGGTAACAGGCGAGACGAATCGGAATCGGCTTTCCGAATTTCCCGATACAAAGATCTCCTAATTTTTTACCGAAAAATCGGCATAAAAAGCAAATGGCTTCTTCGGCGTAATCGTAGGCTTCCGAATACGGTTTCAGGATGTCGGCGTGGCAGTAAATGTCTTTGTACAGGTACGGAGAAAATTTTTTGCGGATTTTTATGAGTACAGACAGAACAGAAGTCAACGAAACAGCAGAAAAATTATTGCGTTGACGGCAGCTTGTAATGTGAATTTTCGGCATTTTGCCGTTGACTTTCGTTTTTCTCTGTGCTACCCGCTCCCACCGAAAAGGCAATGCTTCTCGCGAAAAATTGAAATTTTCCAAAGCGGAAATCGAAAAGCTGCCCCCGGTTTTACAAAAGCTGTTGGAAAAATGCGGCAGAAACGTAGCTTGCAGAACAACGGAACACGGCTTGTATCAGGCTCGGTTTCGCCGAAACGGATACAACGTAGAAGTTGCCGACAAGAATTTTTCCGCGTTGAAAGAAAAGTTCCTGCAAAAATTGATTGCCGCCGATAATAAAAAAAGACAGTCCGAGTTTCCGCTTTTTAAAGATTATGCGGAAGATTGGCTGTCCGTGAAAAGACGAGTGGTGAAGGATAGTACGTACGACGGTTACGCATTGCAACTGCGGCGAAAACTGATTCCCGAGTTCGGTGATTTGCCCTTGAATAAAGTGCAAAGATCGGCTGTACAGAATTATTTATTTTCGTTTTCCGACGCGAGAAAACATCGCACGGCACACAAGTTAAAAACTTTGCTTTCGGCTATCTTCGCCACCGCCGCGGAAGATTTTCCAACGCTTTTAAATCCGATGCGCAAAATCGTTTCAGAACGATATTCGGCGAAAAAAGGCAAAGCCTTTACCGTGCAGGAAGAAAGAAAAATCATAGAATTTTGTTCTGCGCGGCAAGGCAAAACCAAATTTACCGACAAGGCTTGCGGCGCGATTTGTGTTTGTGCGCGTCCATTATCGTATTGCTATGCCGAGAGTTGCATCAGCAATAGAAAATTTTTCATCTGTTACAGTAACGTCGTATACAATGCTTGCATCCGACTTATTCGTCTGCTTAAATCTTTACTCGTTCAAGCTGTACATACAAACCGTTTGAAAACCATACTTAATATTCACAAAAAGTGGTACTATATTCACTTTTTTTGCAGATTTATTTGTTGTTATATTATAATAATCGCGAATATTCAAAAATTTTTCGGCCTATTATAGCATATTATTTATAAAATATTTATTCAATTACACAACATAATTTTTTTAGCGGCTACCACGCAAATCTGCCAATTTTGCAAAATGGTGAAACACCTCAATTTCTTGTGGTACATACGGTAACCCGTTAAAACGATAAATATCGTGTTGCCATTTCGTCAGATCAAGATTTTCGCCGTTTTGCTGACGAATAAAATAGCCGCCCCAAGGCTCATATGTTTGCGAATAGCCCTGCATAAGTCCCCAATGATATGAACCTATATTTTCCAACCAAAATAACGGCAACAAATGTTCCACATCGTTTCCTTCATAACGATTAAGCCATTCCGTGCAAATGAGTGGTCTCCCGTAACGTTTAAGATTGTCGATCAGTTGCACGGTTTTATCAAACGAGCCATACCAATGAAAAGAAATTACATCCGAAAGTTCCAACGCCCGTAACTCCGCTTCAGTGTAGATCTCCATATTTTCATCAAACTTCCACACGTCAGCCGTCAGAGGTTGCATTACGTGCTTTTCACGCAAAATCTCACAAAATTTCTCCATTGCCGGTACACTAAGTCCGTCGCGATTGCTGTTTCCTATTTCGTTCCACACGTTCCATATTTGCAACCGATCATCTCGACCGAACTTTTCCGCCAACTCCTCAACCATTTCATAGTACTGCGGTTCTACATCAGGATTATCCAATAACTGATAGCCCGCCTCTCGGTAATCTCCCGCATGCTGTCCGCCTTTGATTCCGCTGTGATATCCCCAATCCACGTGTTGTTCCCCAAAAATTGCCGGTTTCCACCGCGATCTTGCCACAGTACAGTCATTTCCGAGAACAAGCATAACTTTTAGTCACGGTTTGCGATCCCCGATCACGCGCGGAAACGCCGCGTTTCTCGCAAGCACCGCGGGCGCGTTCTGCGTAACTCTCTTTCCTACGGCAGGCGCAAACCACGTTTTTTTAATCAGCATCGTATCGGGCAGCAATTCTTCCGATTCCCTGATTACGCCGCCGGCGAATGCCGGCACTTCACGCTGCCACCGCACCGCCGCTACGCTCTCTTGCAAACGATCGCCCGCGTATACGTGTTCTTTGCTCGCCGGCGAACGCATAATCCCGTTCGCGCAACCAAGCGAAGCCGCGATATACGGCTCGTCTTCGGCGTTTACTATGCCTTTCGCGCTCTTCAATATATACGAAAGCCGATCGAGCGTGGTGGCTTCGGACATAACGTCGATTACGTCGTATGAACGGAACGCTTCGCTGATTTGTAAAGTTATTCTTTCACGGGCGGAGTCCAGATGCCGCCGCCCGAAGGATTGTTTTTCGAATCGTCTTTCGAATTGTCTTTCGAATCGTCTTGAATCGAATCGCCGCCCGGTTGTTCGGTTTTTGTTTTTTCGGGCGAATTTTCGCAGGAAGAAAACATAACGCAAGCCCCCGCGCCGCACGCAAGACAAGCAACCAACAAAATTTTTAAAATAAATTTTTTCATAAGGTTTATCCCGTTTGATTTTGCCGAGGACTGCCGGGCAAGCCGGCAGTCCTTTCAAGCAAAATCTATTTCTCATTCGATATCAATTTTTCTGCAATTTGCACGTATAGGTTGCCGTTGTACTACCGTTCCAACCATGTGAAATACCGCAAACAAGCTGCGCATTTTTGCCGAAAAATCCTTTCGTGTTTTCTTGATATGCACCCGTTAAAGAATCTTCCCAACCGCGATTCGTCACGCCGTCCGCAAGCGTGATACCGCTGCTTGTAAACGTGAAATAGAGCACGTCTGCACTGTTATCCGAACCGTCGTTTACCCAAAGCTCGATTTTATCGGAAGCCACTACAAATTTCATCGTCCCGCGCCAATACTGTGAGTGGGCGGTAGAATCGAAATAAGTAACTTTTCCGTCCGATTCAACAACAATCGTTTCCCATTGATAAAGTCCTACCGCAAGGTAATGAGCCCCGTCGGAAAGTGCTATGCCCACGGATTTATCTATTCTGTTAGGTTCAATGTTGCTCAACGTAACTTCATAGGTAAACGAATTGCTTGTAGCGGTATTCGGGAAGATAATCATCTGATCTTTGCCGCTTACGGTGTACGTGCCGTTTTCGTTTAATTCGGGCGTATTATTGCTCGCCACGTTTCCGTATTTACCTGCAAGCCACGTGCCGTCTTTCAGCTGAACGTCGGCAATATTTTCGCCGTTTACAACCGTAATTTCTTTCGTTGCGCCGTATTTGCCGTTGGCGAATACAAGCGTGTGCTTGCCTTCCGCAATCAAAACGCTATACGAGCCGTTTCCCTGCACGGAAATCGGCGTGGAAATGCCGTCCACCGTCAGCGTGGTAGCCGTAAGATCAACGCCATCGGCAGGCGAAATCGTACCCGAAACGGCGTAGAGTTTCGCTATGGAACAAGTATACGTTGCCGTAGAAGGATTTTTAAATCCGCCGTTGATACCCGCCGCAATTTTTGCGCCGTCGGCAAAGAAACCGGCAATTTTTTCTGCATAAACAGCCGTTAAAGAATCGTCATAGATTTTTTCTACTACATTCGGCGTAATGGCATTCTTTGTAAACGTAAATCTTAAATTGTTATTGATATAGAGCAAAATCTGCGCGTTTACCTTATCTACAACAAACTTGAATGTAACGCCATCCCACGTATTCAAGTCATTATGCTTATAAAAGAACTGATTGTAGTTTTCTTCCGAGCCTGCGCCCATAGAAACCTGAATCTGCCCCCAAGCCCAGCAGCTGACAGTAAGTTTGTTCTTTCCGTCGGTAAGGCAAATTCCTACCCCGGCTTCGTGTTGCGAATTTCTGTTTATATCGCTTACTTTTACGTAATACTCAAACGCGTCGGTTGTAGCCGTATTCGGGAAGATAATCATCTGATCTTTGCCGCTTACGGTGTACGTGCCGTTTTCATTGAACGTCGGGTTTGTATTGCTCTTCAACGCGCCGTAATCGCCGATTGCATACGTATTCTTTTTGAGCGTTGCGTTGATCGCTTCGGTGGTTGCGCTTACTTCAACGCCGTCCGCATACGCGATATACCCTTCGGTTTCGAATACGAAATCATACGTATCGGCGGGGAGTTGTACGCTGAAACTGCCGCTTTCGCTCACCGCCGCGCCCGTATCTTTTCCGTTTGCGTACACTTTCACTTTCGTTAAATCAATACCGTCCGCGCAGGAAATCGTACCGGTTACGTCGAATTTTTCAAGCTCGTAGTAAATCGTCATCGAGCCGGTTGCGTAATCGGTGGTAAGAATTTCCTGTGTTTTTGCTTCGTCCCAATACCACTTTTCCACAGCCACGCCGCCCACCGTTTCGGGCAGTTTTGTATCGAATTTATCGCCGTAATACAAGCCGCCGATTTTCTCGTTTTCGCCCGTGCCGTAAGTAAGCGTATATTCGCCCATGTATTCTTTCAGCTGCGTATCGTACGCGCCGCCTTGCATACCGATATTTTTCCACGCCACGTATGCCATAGAAGCTTTCACTTCTTCGGTGTAGTACACGTTTGTGCCGTCTTCGATATACCCGCGCGCCACAAGCGTTCTGTTTTCCTGTCCTGCGGGAATCAGCGTTGCGTCGAGATAGGCATACGAAGTATAGCTGCCGTTCTCTTGTTTTTCCCACTTCACGTCTACTTTCGAAGCGATTTCGTTATCTTTCGTCAGCTCGGAAAGATTGCTTTTTCTGTACAAATCGTAGGGCAAAACCACTACGCCCGCCGTATGAGTTTCGTCGGCGTATGCCGCCTGCGCCGCATCGAGATTGAGTACAAAACGCATTTGTTTTGCGATACTCTCGCCCGCGCCTGCAATATACACGGAAGCACCCGGGCAAGTGAAGCCGTTAAGCAAATCCAAAGCGCTTTCCTGACCTTCCGCCACGGCTTTATGATTGCCGAGCGTGGCGATACCGCCGAACGCGCCGCCGAGCAGCACGGCAACAGCCGCACCCGCTAAAATGTTTCTGGTTTTGGTTTTCATAATTTTTTCCTCCTTTCTTAAATTTCCTTTCCCTGAATGTAGGTATTGTCGCGATTTTCCTCCCAATTCCCCCATTCACCCCACGACAATTTCGCGCTGCCACCGCTTGTGCGGACAATCTCGCGATCGTCCGAGAATTGCCTGAAAGTCGCTTGCGGTCTTTCGTACCGTTTTTTGTTACTTCTCATTGCATCTTTCCTCCGTTTAAAAGTTTATTTTTTGCAAGCCGCCCGAACGATTGCCTTTTTCAAGCGGCTGCTTCGTGCCGTGATATTTTTACGCGGATATTGCCGCGCCCCAAACGCCGCCGCGATCAGGCGATTTTCGTATTATCGCGGTCGGGTGTGAAATCGCCCCACTTGCCGTCCCAGATCAATCCGCCGGAATTTTTATCGAATTTTGTGAAGTCGATCGAAAATTCCGCCCGAATGGCTTTCTGGCAGTACGCGCGGACGCCGATTGCCGTTTCGCTTTCGTACATAAACATTTTTTGCAGGTCGGCGTCGATTGCGGCTTTGCTCGCTTCGCCCCAGCCGATCTTCGAGCCTTCGGCAAGGTGCAAGCCTGCCCCATCGAGCCACGCGCGCGGCGTGCCGACGCCGTTTTCGGAAACTTCGCCGATCACAATCGAATTATTGTTCTTTCTCACGCGGAACGTAAACTTACCCGAGCCGTCCGTTGCGCCCGCGGCGGGTTGACGTATCGTAACGCCGCTCTTAAATCCCGTGAGCAGAAGCTCTCTGCCGGGAACGGAATTGGTAGCGCCGCTGCCGGTGGCGATCATCACGCCACAATTTTCGAGATTAACTTTCAAAATCACCGTGTATTTGCCGTTGGTGATTAAAATGCCCGCGAGATCGTTTTTCACGGCGTTCGTGATGTCGATCGTTACGTCCGCCTGCCAATCTGTGCCTTTCATGTGCTTGTAGTACTGCGTAACGCCGCGATTTTCCACGTAGTAATTGCCGGTGGTTTCGTTGTAATCGAGCGTGCCGCTGCCCGTAAGTTTCTTACCGTTTACCTGCACGTTGCCCCACGCGTTTTCGATCACACCGATCACCTTCGTAAAGCTCTTCGTGGTTGCCACGCTCTCTTCTTTGCCGTTGATATCGGTGGAGGTTACGGTGTCGTTCAGCGTAAATTCGGCTTCGCTTTCGTGATAGCCGGAAAACGTTGTAACTAAACGATAATTGCCGTTGGTTTCAATCGCCCTGCCGTCCACTTCGTAGCTGCCTTCTTTGGGGAGATATACGATTACGTAACCGGAATCGTTGGGCGTACCTTTATAAAACAGGCGTTTTTCGCTGCCGTAAATTTTATACGTGCCGTCTTTTACAAGCTCGCCTGACATATCTTTGTACGCAATTACCGTGCGTACGAGATCGGCACTGTTAAATGCTTTGAACGTTGCGGTAAACGTTACGTCGCCCGTCGGCGTGAAGGTGTATTCGCATTCGTCGTTCATCGCCGCCGTGATTTCGTCGTATTTATCCTCGCCGTTCATGCCGATTTGCGTCAGCACGCCACGGGAGGCGGGAACGAACGAAACGGTAACTTCTTCGCCTTTCGGCACTGCGTACGCGCTGCCCGTAACGTTTCCGTAAGTGCTTGCCCCGGGAACGCTTACGAAATACATATATTTGGAAAGTTCCGCTTTGAGTTCGCTTTCCTTTCCCTCGAAATTTTCGTATTTATAATCGAGAATTTCCACGCCCTGCGAGGTAAAAACGCCGCAATATACTTTATCCTGCAAGTCCTGAATACGCTCGCTTTTCCAGTACGTGTCGCCGTAGAAATAATAGAACATATCGCCCTGCTTGATCACGCGGAAGGTGACGAAATCTTCGCCGATACCCGTAGCGATATTGCCGCCCGAAATGCCGATTTTATTCTGCCAGTGAAACGAATCGATCTGGCGGCAGGTTTGCAGTTGCAGCGTAGCGGGCGCGCCGCTTGCCACGGAAGAATACACCGAATAATCCGCGTTGGAATTTTCGGTGATCAACCCGAATCTGCCGTATACTTTATCGCCGCGAATCTTAATCTCCGAGCCGTCCGAGGTTTTATCGAGCGGTTTTAATTCGGCTTCGAACATAAAGTCTTTCGCGTACGCGTTTTTCAGCCAGATAATCTGCGTTCTGCCCGCGGCGGTGTATAAATTGCCGTTTTCGTTTTTCGTCCAACGGTCGGTTGCCGTCACGCCGTTTTCCACACTGCCGAAATCTTCACCCCGTATTTCTCCCGCGTAGCCGTCTTTATTAAACCGGAAATACGTTTCTTCGCGCCACAGACACGTGCCGAGCACTTCGGTGGATTCCCCGCTGTAATTCACGTACATCTGAATATCTTCGGGGTAGCCGTTTTCGCTGAGTTCCGCCTCGGTATAATACAAGTCTTTCCACGTGAGAAAAAGCTCCGCCGTCATCGTACATTCCGTTTCCGTATTCAGCTCGCCCTCTACGTGCGCCTTGTAATAGTACGGCACGCGGTTTTTCGAGCGGCAGTAGTACGGATCGAGCTGGAACTGAAAACACCGCCCTTCGTGATAAGCAAGCGTTTGAATATCGTAAGTTTCCGTACCCGTTTTGCAAAGATATATGTTAAACGCAGAACGGTTTGTAAACCGCGTGCGATACGACATTTTCGGATCGGTGGCTTTCACCGCGATATACACGCCCTTTTTCGTGAAATGCGTGGTGGCGTCCCATTCTTTGCCTTTCAACGACTGAGAGAGATAGTTTTTATTCTGCCAAGCCGCTTCGTTTAAAATGCCGTCAATTTTCATATCTTCGTCCGGCGTGCCGGCAAACGGCTTATTGAACGCGTATTCGTACGGCTCGCTTTCCGCCGCGCTTGTGTCCTTTTCGGCGCAGCCTGCCGCCCCGCATGCGAACGCTGCGGAAAAAAGCGCGGCTGCCAACAAGAGTTTCGTTTTTGTTTTCATCGTTTTTCCCCTTTTTATTTGCCGAGTACCACGATTTCGGAAATTTTCAACTCTCCTTGATCGTTGTACAAATCGCTTTTCTGTACGAAAATCGTAATGCTGTTCACCTTGATTTCGTTGAAGGTAGCCACCGCCGCGCTGCCCGGCTGCAAATTGCCCATACCCGTTACGTATGCCGCCGCGTTGTACGGCAGATTTTTTATGTAACATTTCGTTTCGCCGCCCGTATGCCATAAAGGCGTTTCCGCCAGATTAAACTGTATCAGCGAAATATTTTTAAACGCGTTGTTCGTGGAATACGAGTTGTACACAAGCACACCGCGCACCGTAACGGGCGTATCGAACGTGAGCGTGATTTCCGTGGTTTTATCTTTCTTTTCCGCCCGGAACTCTCTATCCGCGAACTCGCCGCGCGTTACCCGCATGCCGTCGTTTAAATATTTCAGGGTATCGCCTCTGCCGTTTTTCGCCGTAATTTTCGCCTGTTTCGCCACGTTTTTATAGCCCGTTGCCGCTTCCGTTTTCGGCTGCAACGAAGTAGTCGGTCCGTTTGCGATCGGCATATAAATGCCCGTGTTTTCCATATATTGCATCGAGCAGGAAGAAAGCGCGTAAAGCCGTCCCTGATCGAGTCCGCCGAACGGCGTTTGTCTCTGCCAGTGCGCGATCCATATCTCTTCGCCGACTTCCACAAACGATACGTGTCCGAGATTGCTCATGAAATCGTTCACCGAAGGATCTACGCCTAAAATATACGCGCCATCCTCTACGTTCGGCTTGATAAACCCTTCAAGCGGATGATAACTATACGCCGCTTTGCAATCATAGTCGCCCGACGTGCGGTCTACGCCGCCCATCGCGTACGAACACACATACACGGTTTTGCCGTCTTTGTCTTTCGTCTGAATCATGTTCGGCGCTTCCACAAGATTGAATTCGTTCTGCCCGTCGTCGCTTTCCGTGCCGTCTTCATACGTTGTATAGCTCGCCCAGCTTCTGCCAAGGTGCCGCGGCTTATCCGGATCGAACACGCCTTTCGCGGGATCGCCCGTGTATTCCGTTCGTACGAATTTCTTGCCGATCGACGCGTTTTTATTGCCGAGCATTTCCGTGCCGGTAAAACTTGAAGTATACGTGCCGCGCATCATACACGTAAGCGTGGTGTAATCGGGCGACACCATATCTTTCATCTTCACACCCCACACGGTATGCCCGCCCGGGTTTTTTGCGGACATGTGCCGGCAGAAATACAGATACAGATCGCCGTTTGTATCGAAGAAAGGCGATACGTCGATAATCGAAAAAATCTCGTCGCGATCTTCGAAATCGACGGAAGCTTTAAATTCGTTCGTATAGAACAGCTCGTCGCACTCTTCGTCCAGTAAAATCGTGGGGTTGATTTCATCGAGAACGTACCCGTTCAGGTTTTTCTTATCCGCGCCGCCGTACATGTTTTCGCTCGTACACGGCAGGAACGGTCCGCACGGGCTCTCCGATACCGCCACGCCGATATAAAAGCGCGAAAACAATTCGGAATCGCCCGAATATCTCGCACCCTTGCGCCGCAACTCAACGTCATTCACCTTGCTTGCCGCCGTGTAATAAAGATAATACTTGCCGTCCTTCTGGTTGCGGATACATTCCGGCGCATACATGTTGCTTGATACCCAGGTATCCGCGCCAAGCTTCAGCGAATAGCAGTTATCCACCGCGCCGCACATTTCCCAGTCCACCATATCCCGCGAACGCGAAGTAAGCACGTAGGGATAGTACGCCGCTTCGCCGTTCTCTTTCGTGGGATTTTTTCCGTCCGCCGTACTCGGCACTCCGCCCCCTTTTGTGGAATACATATAAAACCAGCCGCCGTTTACGGGGTCTTCTTCTTCGCTCACCCACATCACGTCGCCGTCGCCCGAACCATCGTTCGCGATTTCCGCAGAGTTCCGCCATAATAGGTCGCTGTCGTATTCGTCGATATTCATACCGTCGAAATGCGAGAGCTCGAAACCTTCCGCTTTCGGCGCTTTCGCGCAAGCGGTTGCCTGCGATAAAAACATCACCGACATCGCCGCTATCAGAATTTTCTTGATTCTCATATTTTTCTCCTTGTTTACTTTTCAGCCTTTCAAGCCGGACGTGATCGATACGCCTTTCAGAATAAATTTCTGCGATACGAGATACAGGCATACCATAGGTATGGTAGCCACCATCGTGCCGGACATTAAAAGTTGCCAGTCCGCATTCGAAGCCGTGCGCAGATACGCCAGCGAAAGTTGCAGCGGATAAATTTCGGGGTAGCCGAGCAGATAATAGAGCGGACCTAAATAATCGTTGTACGCCGAAATGAACGTTAAAATAAACTGCGAACCTACCGCGGGCAACGAAAGCGGCAACGCGATTTTAAAAAAGATGCCGTAATCGCCGAGCCCGTCCACGCGCGCTGCGCCGAGTAAATCGTCGGGAAGTCCCGCGTAAAACTGCCGTAAAAAGAACACAATTCCGATGCCGCCCATCATTTTGGGAATCATCAGCGGCAACGGCGTGCCCATCCACCCGATACCGTCGAAAATAATCACGGAAGCAATCATGCCCACGCAATTCGGCAGCGTAAGCGAGCTGATCAGAATGCCGTATATAGGCTTTTTCAGGAAAAATTCCACTTTCGCAAACCCATACGCGGCGAGCGCGGATACCAGCACGCCCACGATAATCGTAGGCACGTACATCCATAGCGTTACGCCGAACGCGCGCACCAGATTCCGCGCCGTAGACGAGGTGGTAAGCACCGTTTTATAGCCTTCCACCGAAAAGCCCTGTTGCGGCCACCAGTAAAAGTGCGTGCCGTTCGCTTCCACACTTGTTTTCACCGAAGTAATCACCACGATATACAGCGGCACTACGATAAACGTCGCGAACAAAATCACGATCATGTGATCAAGCACCGCCGCCGCGATCGTTTTTGCCGGCTTTTTCTTTTTTGCGGACGTTTGTTGTTCCGCCCCTGCGGGGGCTTTATTTTTTATTGCATTTTCCATCGTTTCGCCCCCTTAATCGTAACTCACCCATTTCTTGCTCAGCGCAAAATTGATTTTCGTAACAATCAGAATGAATATCCCGATAAACCAGGACATCGCGCAGGATAAGCCGTATTGCAGATTTACGTTCATCAACCGGTACATCTGATACGTAAGCGTAAGTCCCCAGAAATTCGGTCCGGTTGCCGTGGTGTTGATAAGTTGGAACAACGCCTGTTCCTGCAACGAAGCAATCAGATTCATCGTAATCAAATAAAATATCGTGGGTGTGAGCTGCGGAAAAGTCACGTTCCAGAATACGTGCATTTCGTCCGCGCCGTCCAACCGCGCCGCTTCCTGCAACGATTTATTGATTGCAGAAAACGCCGAAAGCAGAATCACGATATTCGTGCCGTTTTTCCATACGCTCATCACGAAAATCGCAAACATATAATAATTCGCGTCCGTGAAAAAGTCGATCGCCGTCTTGCCGCCCGCAATGCGGAACGCGTTGATTACGCCGTTTTCGGCGAACACCCAACGCCACATCATGGCAACGGCCACACTCGAACACACCTGCGGCAGAAAAAACAACACGAAATAGAATTTCTTGCCGTAGATATGCCTGTTCATCACGCTCGCCAGAAACACCGCTATCGCCACGTTCAAAAAGGTCGTCAGCGAATATACAAGCGTGGTGCGCATCGCTTTCCACGTGTATTCGTCTTTTATTACGTATATAAAATTTTTAAATCCTGCATCGAACGTCGCTTCCGAAATCAACGCGGATTGCAGATGCGAAAACGCAAGCGCGAGCGATAAAAGCATAGGGAAAAGCGTAAAACAGAGAAAGCCTAAAAACGGCAGAATCACCATACTTGTGCCTACTGCGTTCTGTTTCACGATTTTCAGTTTATATGCGCGCTTTTGCTGCTCCGTACGCGGCGCGATTTCGCACCACTGTTTATATCTCATTCCTCGCCCCCGTATTATCTTTCGTAATTCTTGTAGTTCTTCAACGTATTATTCGTTTTCGTTATCGCTTCCGGATACCAGTCGGTAAACGATTTCGTGTTGTTTCTCACGTTGTTGTTCAGATCGATACACCACGCTTCCACCCACAGCGTGTTCGGCATATACCACCAATCGCCCGGCCGCTGATATTCCAGAGCTTCCGCAAACACATTCACGTTTTTCGGCGCGTAACTTCCCGTGAATTTCAATTCGCTTTTCAAAGACGGCTGCGAAGGGAAAAATCCGTTGTTCGCACGCACTTTCTGCCCTTCTGTACCGCACGCCCATTTCACGAACTGCTTCGCCGCTTCCTGCTTCTTCGAGCGGCTGTTTACGCCCATATTCGTGTTTCGGCTGTGTCCTGCCGCAACGCCTGCCGCCTCCACTTCGTCGCAATCCGGGTCGGCGGGATCGGCATATTTTTTATACTGCACAAGCGGAGCTACGTCCCACTCGCAATTATATTGTTCGGCATACTGCGCGATTTCCTGCATCAACTGCGATTCGCCCGCAAAACACAGAATATCCCCCGTATAAAACTGCTTATAAATCGGGTTGATATCCGTAATCTGCGCAGGGTTTGGCGAAATATTCAAGCCGCGCGAATCTTCTACGAACGCCTCTTTCGAGCTGCCGAGTTTTAAATACCGCTTGAACGCCGTGCGCGTGGAAGGGAGCTCGATAAGCGCGCTGTCTTCGCCCTTATTCATTTCATCTGCAATCGCTTCCCAGCTCCCCGCTTCGCTGCCGTCCGCATGCTTATACCCGCCTTTGTCGTCCGGCACAAGCACTTCGTTTTCCGCCGCCTGCATCTTATCGTAAAACGCGATCGTTTCACCCGCTTTGTATTCCGTGCCCGTTCTTCCCGTAAACGTCTTGCCTTCTTTCACGATATAGTTCGGGTTAGGATCGAGAAGTCCGAAATTCCAGTCGCCTTTGCCCGTTAAATCGTATAAGCAGTCGCCGCCCACCGTCCAGCCGTAATTAAACCACGTTTCCGTGAAATACCCGTACGTCGTGCCCCATTTCGATTTCCCGTTCGTGCCGGGGTTATATGCCGCGGAAAAGTACATCGCCAGGTCTTCCGCTTCATCCCAGTTCATCGCGATTCGGTTGTTGAATACCATAATTTCGTTTTCCGCCGGCACTACCCATCCTTCCGAAAGTTCGGTGAAATAATACGGTGTTTCGCTTCTGTAATAGCCTTTCTTCGGCACGGTTACGCCGTTTAACTTCGCGTAATCGCTCTTTTTCTTACCGTAATTATCCGCGATTTCATTATTGTTCCACTTTTCGAGATCTTTTTCGTCCACCGAAATCACAATAATCCCCGCCTTTTCCATTAAGCCCTTATTATAGTAAAGCGCGGTGGGGCAGGAATCAATCGGCAACGCGTACAGCGGATCGGTGGTATTCGAAGTGTTTGTTTCTTTGTTGTAATACAGACGGTTGATCGCCGTCGGCGCAATGTCGCCGAGCTCGATATTCGTATAGGTATCTTTTATATCGGAAATATCCGCGAAATACCCGCCGATCACGTATTTTTTATAGCTGTCGTCGCTCACCATCAATACGTCCGGCGCGTTCGAAGAGCCGAGAAGCGCGGTTATGTCCGCGCCCGCAAGCATTTCCACCGCGTTTACTTTTATGCCGTTTTCTTTCCCGTACGTTTCGTTGAACGTGTCCGTCAGTTTAAAATACATTTCCATCTGCGAATTCGTGCCGCTTAAATAAAACCGCACTTCGTTCGAAGATTTTCCGCCGCAACCCGCCAATCCCGCAAACGCCGCGCACAACGTTGCCGCCGCAAGCGTGCCGCTCATCGCTTTTGTCATCGTCTTTTTTCTCATTTTCTTTTCTCCTGAATTGATTTTAATAGAATTTTTTGCCGTACTTTTCAATAATCCCGCGCACTTTGCTTATATCGAATTTCGGCTCGTGCGCCGCGTTTAAAAGTCCGTTCGTTTCCTGTTCCACGTCGGTGAGCTGCGTATAGCACCAACCGCAAAAATCGCACGCCGCCACGTTTTTAAACAGCCGTTCCAGCCGCGCCATAAACGCCTCTTCGCCGCTTTCCGCGCCGTTGTACCCCCAGCCGCCGTCCGTTGCCAGCGCCACCCCGCCGAATTCCGACAGCATGATCGGCTGACCTGCAAACCGATCCCCCTGCACCATCACTCTTCTGCCCGCAGGAATCAGTGCTTCGCTCATACCTCCGAATTTCTCCGCAAACTCGTCGCCGTACTTCGAATAATCGTGTATGCCGATCAAGTCGGTTATCCCGAGATTTTCCCAACCGTCGTTCGTGATCACAAGCCGCGTATCGTCCAGCGATTTTATCAGGAAGTACGCCGCCTTTGCAAGCGATTGTTGCCGCTTATCGTGCAGTATTTCTTTTACGCCCCAGCTTTCGTTAAACGGCACGTACGCGATCACGCTCGGCGAATTGTACACCAGTTTTACAATTTGTTGCTGTAAATCGAAAAGCGCCCGCGTAGTTTCCGGCGTGAATTCGTACGCGCTCGGCGTTTCCGCCCAAAGATACATCCCCAGCGTATCCGCATAATAATACAGCCACGGATCTTCCGCTTTCTGATGTATCCGCATCCCGTTGAATCCCATCTTTTTCGCAAGCAGTATATCGTTTTTGTAACTTTCGGGGCTCGGCGCGGTAAGTCCGTATCCTTCGAAATACCCTTGATTGAGCACCATTCTCAGCTCTTCCGCTTCGTCGTTTATATACACTCTGCCGTTCTCTGTCCCCACTTTCCGAAAAGCGAAATATGTTTCGATTTCGTCAAGCACTTCGCCCTGTTTTCTGAGTTGCAGCGTAGTTTCGTACAGTTTGGGGAACGCCGCCGTCCAAAGGTGTATATCCGCAAAACAACACGGCTTTTCAAATGCCATGCTCAATTCGAAACGCCCGTTCTCGCCCGCCGTGCAAGAAAACCGCTTTTCGCCTCCGTGCGGCGTTTTTACGATCGCCGTTATCTCGTCCGCTTCTCTGTTGATCGTTTCCACGTACGCGCACGCCTGCGTTTTTTCTACGTCCGTTTCAAACCGCACGCTTTTTATATAATCGCCCCGCGCTCCGCTCAGCCATACGCTTTGCCAGATTCCGGACGTAGCATAGTAAAAGCACCCAGACGGCGTTTCGCTCCAACTTTGTTTGCCCCGCGGATACGTTTTCGTATACGGATCGTACACGCGGATTTCGATTTCCTGTGCTTTCCCGTCTTTTATGTACGAACGGATATCGCAGCCGAAACCGCCGTAACCGCCCTCGTGATACAACGCGAATTGCCCGTTGATATACACCGTACATTCGTAGTCTGCCGCAAGAAAATTCAGGTATACGGTCTTGCATTTTTGCATTTCTTCCGTCAGCTCGAATTTGCGCTTGTACCACAGGATTTCGCGGCGGCTATGATCGCCGATCCCGCTCGCCGCGCTTTGATACGCGTACGGCACAAGAATTTTTAAATCGTATGCGCCGCCGTCCCCGAATTTAAACTGCCATTCGCCGTTCAGGCTTTGCCAGATCTTCCGCCGAGCTCTCGGCTCGGGATAATATTTTTCTTTTTCTCTCGCCATTATTTCACCCGTTTTTCCCTGCTTTCAGTATCCGCACGCCGAAACGCGGCAGATTCACGCTCGTTACCTTTTCGCCCGTTTCCATATCTTCATACGGCTTTGCAAGCGCGATTTCCCCGCTTTGTTCGCCCGTATAATTTTCTATGAAAAGATATTCCGTTTTCTCGTCCGTCCGCATGTGCGCCGTTACGCCGAGCGGCTTTTCTCTCACGCCGTCGCACACGCTTTCTATGCCGAGATCTTTGCAGATTCTTTCAAACGCGTCGCTTTCAAAGCCGCCGTTTTCTCCCGCGAACGCCTGATAATACGCCGTGCCGTTCCCGTACGCGTTTTCCGTAAAACACGGCTCGCCCGCAAACATTCCGTCAGTATATTTTCCAAGCACATTTGCGCTCCGAGCGTGAATATGTTCTTCGTATACGTTCGCCGCATACTCTTTGCCGTCCGCCGAAATTTTCCGCTCGTCGCCCGGGTACATGGTATCCAGCTCCTCGTTCCATATTCCGAAAACTTCTTTGAGTTTTCCCGCGGGAAAGCCGCCAAGATGACAGAGATCGTTTTCGTTTGCCATACCCAAAAAGCACTTCGCATACAGCGTGCCGCCGCCCTGCACGTAAGATACAAGATTCTCTTCCACCGCTTTATCCACCATATACAAATCGACGGCGATAACAAGCTTATACCCCGATAAGTCGTCGCGCGGGTTTTTCACGTCGCAAGGAATAGCGTTGTTCCAGAAAAATTTATACGCTTCGATCACGTCGCCGCGATAATTCTTCCGCCCCGCAAACTGACTTCTTTCAAACGCCCACATATTTTCCCAATCGAACAAAATCGCAACTTCCGCGCGCTTTGCGCCCGTTCCCGCGATTCCGGCGATTTTTTCAAGCGTTTCGCCCGTTTCTTGCACCGCTTTGAAAATCCGCGTGTTTTCGCTGCCTTCGTGATCGACTACCGCGCCGTGGAATTTCTCGGCGTCGCCGCGCGATTTCCGCCATTGAAAATACAATACCCCGTCGCTGCCGTGCGCCGCCGCCTGCATCGAGGCGAGCTTATCCATGCCGCTCTCTTTCAGCTTGTTGTATTGCTTCCAGTTTTCAAGCCCGGGCGAGCTTTCCATCAAAAGGTACGGCGCGTTTTTCAAAGACCTGAAAAAATCGTGCCAGAACGCCGAAGCCGCCGCTTCGTGCAAATGCCCCGGCGAATGCCACGCGGGGTAACTATCAAACGAAATCACGTCGAGATCGTCCGCGTAACGAGAATAATCAAGCTCATAAATGCCGGGGAGCATATTCGTGGTAACTTTTTTCGCGGAATATTTCCGCACCGCCGCAATCTCTTCCCGCATAAAATCGCGATAATTTTCGCTTGTAAACCGCCGCCAGTCCAGCGCAAGCCCCGCTATGCCGTTCGGCTCGATTTCTTCAAACGACGAATACGTATGACTCCAGAACGCCGTCCAGTATTCGTGATTGAGCCGTTCGATCGTGCCGTATTTCCGCTTTAAAAACTCGCGGAATTTCGCCTTGCAAAGCTCGCAATAGCACGGCTCGCCGTAGTATTCGTTCGAGATATGCCACAATAAAACGGTTTCGTTCTGCCCATACTGCGCGGAAAGTTTTTCGTTGATTTCGCGCACCTTTTCGCGATATTTCGGCGAAGTCGGGCAGAAATTCTGTCTGCCCCCGAATTTTTCCCGCACCCCGTCCGCGTTCACTTTCATTACTTCGGGATATTTGGCACAAAGCCAGTACGGCATTGCCGCACTCGGCGTGGCAAGATTGACTTTCACACCGATTTTTCCGAGATTTCCGAGTATGTCATCGAGAAAAGAAAAATCAAATTTCCCTTCTTCCGGTTCGAGAAATCCCCACGAAAATATCCCCACCGAAAACGTATTGCACCGCGCCTTTTGCATTAAGCGCAGATCTTCTCGCAAAATTGCGGGCGTTTGCAGCCACTGCTCGGGGTTGTAATCACCCCCGTGTAAAAAATATGCTTTTTGTTTTTGTATGCTTTTTCTCATCGTCTTCCTGTTTTTTTTCTCCTTTTTGGAAAGTGAACGAAAAAAGGGTAATAGCAAGCTATTAAAAAACCGTTCCCTTGTTTTTTATCTCTGCGCTTTAAACGTCAGCGTTCTTGTAGAAAAATCGCCCCACAAACCGCCGATCAATAGTCCGCAACGCATAATCACGTCGCCGCGAAGGCGCAAATCCAATTCGGGAATTTCATACGCCTCGTTTTCGTCCAGTCCGTCCGGGTACACCCTGCACGCCTTGTCGTTGGGCAGATAAATCGGCTTCATCATCGTAAGCACTGCAAATTTTTTATCTTTCGATACAAGCATTTCGGCGAATAAATTTTCTTCCAAGGGATTATTCAGCCGATACAAATCCCCCGATAACACCAGCGTTTCTATCTCTTTATAACGCGCAATCTGCGCCTTGATTGCCGAAACTTCCCCGGCGGAAAGTTTTGCGGGATCTAATTCGTACCCCGTCGCCCCCAGCTGCGCCACCGCCGCCCGCGAAGAAAACGGCGTCACTCTGCCGCTCTGGTGATTGGGGCATACCGATACGTGGCAGGACTGCGTTGCAAGCGGATAGCAATACGAAGTGCCGTACTGAATAATCGTGCGAAGGTACGCGTCGGAATTATCGCTCGCCCAAACCTGCGGGAAATAATACAGCATACCGGGATCGAACCGGCATCCGCCACTCGCGCAGCCTTCGAAAAACACCTGCGGAAAGCCGTTGATCAGCCGTTCGCAAAGATCGTACAGTCCGAGAACGTATCTGTGATGCGTTTCTTTGCCGTTTTTACCGAGCTTTACAGAATAATTATCGGTGAGCGTTCTGTTCATATCCCATTTCACGTAGTCGATCGGGTAGGCTTTTAAAATCTCGCTCACGCTTTCCACGATATAATCGCGTACTTCCTTCCGCGTTAAATCAAGTACCAGCTGACTGCGCCCCGGGCAAGGTTTTAATCCTGGAACACCGATCGCCCAATCGGGGTGTGCGCGATACAAATCGCTGTTTTCGCTCACCATTTCCGGCTCGAACCAAAGACCGAATTTCATTCCGCTATTGTGCGCGTAATCGGCTACTTTTTGAAGATTTACTTTCTTCTCGTTCACGCGCCAGTCACCCAAAGCGCAGCAATCGTTGTTTCTCGCGCCGAACCAGCCGTCGTCAAGCACGAACGTATCGATGCCGGTGCCTTTCACTCCATCGATAATCGCGCAAAGTTTTTCCGTATCGAAATCGGCGTACGTGGCTTCCCAGTTATTGATAACAATCGGGCGCGGAAGAAAAGAAAAACGGGGATTTACAAGGTATTCTCGATATAAATCGTGAAACGCGCGGCTCATTCCGCCAAGACCGTTATCCGAATACGTCATCACGATTTCCGGCGTTACGAATTTCTTTCCAGGCTGCAATTCCCACGAAAAATCGTAATCGTTAATGCCGCCAACGATACGTAATTCTTCGTTCTGCTCGATCTGCGCTTTCAGCGCGAAATCGCCGCTGTACACAAAATTATACCCGTATGCTTCGCCTTGCTTCTCGTTCGTCGTTTTCCGCACGAGCGCGAGAAACGGATTCATCTGTCCCGAAGAAACCCCGCGGTTGCTGTCGATCGTAAACGTGCCGTGAGAAAGCGAAACTCTTTCTGCAAAACGCTCGCGCAAATGCGCGCCCGGCAGCGTGATTGCCTGCCATTCTTTATCCGGCATATCCACGCAGAACGAATACACGCGATCGAGAATAAACGGCTTTTCACTCTCGTTTTCTATTTTCGCATGTCGCAAAATCACCGGCAAATCTTCGAAAACGGTATAGTAAAGCGATACTTTCGCGCCATGCAGATCGTCTTTCAAAATAATTTCAAGCGTCTGATTGCCGCGCACGGAAGGCAGCCCTTCGAGCGTGGGTTTTTTATCGTAAATCGTATACCCCGAATACACGAAATCGCCCACGCGCACGCCGTCAAAATCAAAAGCAAGCATGCTTTCGCGATAATCGCTTCTGCCGTATGCGGGACATTCGTTTGCATACACGTTCAGCGATTTATCCCGCCATTTTCCCGCGATATTGCTGCCATGCCCGCGATCCACAAGATACACCGTGTGCGAAAGGTCTTCACGAGAAATGCGCTTGCCGTAATACAGGTGGTTTAAAAATCCGCATTCGTTTACGCAGAATATGTACGATACATTCTTACTTTCGAGATAAAACGTTTTTGTATGCTCGTCAAAAAAAATCATGAAAATCGCTTGAAATCCTTTTTCCCCTATAAAATCCTCACGGTTATATTATATCACATTTTTCATCGCACTTCAATTTTATCCGCTATCTTATATCCGCTTTATACTTACCGATATTGTCTTTACGCTTTTTATATAATCGCCCCGCGCGCCGCTCAGCCACACGCTTTGCCGGATCTTCCGCCGCGCTCTCAGCTCGGGGTAATAAATTTCTTTTTCGTCTTTCATATTACGTCCTATAATTCTTTTGTTTCTTCTTTTTGCAGAACAAACGCTAAACGGTATGTACCGTTTTGCCGCACGCTTTTTCATCGATAATTTTCCCGTGCGATCCTTTACGGAAAATATTATATCATACGTCTGATAAAGTCGCAACGGTACTTCAAAAAAAACGCTTAAAATTATTTTAGAATTTCAATTATTCAAGAAGTACATTTGTTTCGCTTGACAAAATAGCGTAAATCGGTTATACTACAAAAAAAATGCCGCGAGCAAAAAAGGAAACAGATATGCTTCAACCCGTAGAACTTTCGATTACCAAAAACGCAGAGCAAATCACACAGATCGCGCACGCGCTCTCCTCGCCCGCGCGTATGGAAATTTTAAAATTGCTTACTTATAAAAACCTGACGATCAAACAAATCGCCGACGAGATCAAACAGCCGCTGAATACCACCCTGAATCATATCAATCTGCTGGAACAAGCCGGTCTGCTTGCCACGCAGATTTCCTACACCTCTAAGGGAAAATCGAAAACCTGCTACCGCATGCTCGATAGCGTAAACATTCTTTTATTCGATCCATCGATGGATTTACCGCAATTGAAATACGAAGAATATCAACTGCCGATCGGCTCGTTTTTCGATTTTTTCGATCTTGCCGCGCCGTGCGGCCTTGCGTCGGCAACACGTGGGCTCGGCAACGACAACGATCTTTCGGTATTTCTGTTACCGGAACGCGCCGCGGCTTCCCTGATATGGTTTACGCACGGGCTTTTGGAATACAGAGTGCCGTTGCCGCCGAAACAATATTTAAAAAGTCTGACGGGCATTGAAATTTCATTCGAAGTCTGCTCGGAAGCCCCTCTTTATAACAACGATTCTAAATCGGATATTTCTGTGTTTTTAAACGATACCCGATTAGGCGTCTATACTTCACCCGGAGATTTCGGCGGCAGACGCGGACTGTTGAATCCCGATTACTGGCCGATCGGTCTTACGCAATTCGGAATGATTACAAACTGGAAAATCAACGCTTCGCAAACCACGCTGAACAGCAATTTTCTATCGTTTGTAAACTTGCGCGATCTTAATCTGGAACATTGCAAAAAGCCGTATTTATCACTGAAAATCGGCGTAGAAAAAACTGCCGTCCATGTGGGCGGCATGAACCTTTTCGGAAAAAATTTCGGTGATTTCCCGCAAGACATTATTTTCAGATATATTTATTAAAAAATACATATGCTGCCGACAAACGACGCAGCTACGGCATAAAGCTTTAAATCCGCGTCGCCCGTCGGTACGCCCTACGGAGGATTATACATATGAAAGAACAGGAAACCACAAACGAATCCGCGGATTTTTCAAAATCCGTAACGGCAACGCTTGGCAAAAGCAACGAAAAGCGCGCCGTTTTATGGCTGATATTCGTCATCGCGCTCATCGTGCTGCTTGCGGCGGGCGCCGTCGCCAACCTTCTTACGCTGGCGTTTCAGATAAGCAGAATTTTCGGCTACGTCTGCACGGCGGCAGCCGCGCTTGCCGTGTTTTTCTTCATGATACTGCCGCTTGTGAAAGTGCTGAAAGCCCGCGCCTTTATCACCGACGTTACCGCCGAAAACAAAGATCTCGCCAAGCGCAAAAACTACGCCGCGCTCCGCGATGTGGCGACGGCGCTGGTAAAGTACAACCGCGACGATAAAACGCTGAAACACCACTACATAAAAAACGAAAATCTCGAAAACATCGAACGCGCGCTTGAAAAAAGCAACAAACCCATGCTCCGTCAGGCAATGCGCAAAACGTTCTCCACCGACGTAGGCTCCACGGCGAACGGCGTCATCTTCAGAAGCGCGGGCAGAGCCTTTCTCACCACGTCCGTTTCTCAGAACGATAAAATCGACGCGCTTTCCGTGCTGCTTGTAAATTTATCGTTAATCAAACAGATCGTGGCGATTTACGGCTACCGCCCCTCGCATCTGAAACTGGCGAAAATCTATGCCTCCGTCCTGAAAAATACCCTTATCGCCTACGGCATGCAAAACGTAAACTGGTTCAACGTGTTCGGCAAATTCTTCACGGGCGTTTCCAAAAAAATCCCTTTCATCGATACTCTGGTAGACAGCACCGTGCAGGGCACCGTCAGCGCGTTTTTAACGCTGCTTGTGGGCTATAAAACAAAGCGCTACCTCTGTTCCGACTACGCCGAATCGGAAAAGCTTGATCCTATCGAAGCCGACGGCGTATCTTCGGCGGACGAAGAAGTGCGTATCGCCTCGGCGCTTGCCAAAGAAGTGCGCAAAGAAAAAGGCGGCGCCGCGAAAGCCGCCAAAGAAGCCGCCGCAGATCCCGCATAAAATAAACAGTGCGCCAAAATCTCGGCTTCCCCTTGCCTCATCGTGCTTATGCACAATGAGGCAAAAATTGTCTGCCTTGTTCCAAGCCTTCCCCTTAGGGGACTTTTCTTGCCGAACTGCCGCTCAAAGGCAATCCCGGCAAGTAAAGTGGCGAGCATATGCGAGCCGATAGAGGTCAATTTAAAATTTTGCCTTACTCGCGGCTTCCCCTTGGGGGGAGGCTCCGCCGAGAGGCGGTGGTGAGGGGCAGCCCCATTTTTGATTTTCTGAATATGTTTGACAAAAAATTTCTGAAAATCAAGGGGCGTAGCTCATTTTTAATTCAATAAATTTTCAAACAAAGGCGCACCGCTCCTTTAAAAAATCAAGCAAAACGCCGTGCAGGACAATAAATCCGCCGCACTAAACTTCATTTTTTAAAGTAAAACGGCAAAAATTCGAAAAAAAGCAAAGTAAAACCCGAAAAAATATAAAAAATCCGTCGTTTTTCGGCGGCGGATTTTTATTTGTTTGACTTTTCCCGTGCCGAAGCGTATAATACCGTGTATAGTTCCGATCAAGGAAAAAATCAAGGAGAAATTATTATGGAATCCACAAAGGAAAAGGCAACTCCCGCGGAAACGTTCGGCGAATATATATTCGGCGACGCGGCAATGAAGAAGTACTTAACGGCAAAAACCTACGATTCCCTCCGCCGCACCATCGACGAAGGCAAGCAGATCGATCCCGAAATTTCCGCAGAAGTAGCGGAAGCCATGAAAAACTGGGCAATCTCTCTGGGCGCAACGCACTACACGCACTGGTTCCAGCCGCTCACGGGCACCACGGCCGGCAAACACGAAGCTTTTCTCGATTTCTGCGGAAAAGACGGCGCCATCATGCGCCTTTCCGGCAAAAATCTCGTTGTGGGCGAACCGGACGCCTCTTCCTTCCCCACCGACGGCGCGCGGGCTACCTGCGCGGCGCGCGGCTACACCGCATGGGACCCCACCTCCCCCGCGTTCGTAAAAGAGGGCACGCTGTTTATTCCGGCGGTATTCGTATCGTACACAGGCGAAACGCTCGATAAAAAAGCCCCGCTGTTAAAATCGATCACCGCGCTGAACACGCAGACGAAACGCATTTTAAAGCTGTTCGGCACGTCCTGCAAAAAAGTGTTCACCTCCGTGGGGCCGGAACAGGAATATTTCCTTGTGGATAAAAAAGTATACGACAAGCGCGAAGATTTGCGGCTGACGGGCAGAACTCTGTTCGGTTCGAAAAGCGTAAAGGGGCAGGAACTGGAAGATCATTATTTCGGCGTACTGCGCCCGCGCGTTGCCGAATTTATGAAAGACCTCGACGAAACGCTTTGGAAGTACGGTATTCTGGCGAAATCAAAACACAACGAAGTGGCGCCCGCGCAGCACGAACTTGCGCCCGTGTTCTGCGATACCAACCGATCGGCAGATAACAACCAGCTGATGATGGAAATCATGAAAAAGGTAGCGGAAAAGCACAATCTTGCCTGCCTTCTGCACGAAAAACCGTTCGAAGGAATCAACGGTTCCGGCAAACACAATAACTGGTCGCTTTCGCTGGATAACGGCGAAAACCTGCTGGATCCGGGCACGCATCCCGAATCGGATACCCGCTTCATGTTTGTTCTCGCGTGCGTAATTTCGGCGGTAGATACCTATCAGGGCATCCTTCGCGCGTGCGTGGCTTCGGCGGGCAACGATCACCGTCTGGGCGCGGACGAAGCTCCCCCCGCGATTGTTTCCGTATACCTCGGCGACGAGCTGGGCGCCATTGTAGACAGCATCGTGCTCGGCAAAAACTACGTGCCGAAAAAGGCGGCGAAAGGCTCTATCGGCGTGCCCGAATCCCCTATTTTCCCCATCGATTCCACCGACAGAAACCGCACGTCGCCGTTCGCGTTCACGGGTAACAAATTCGAATTCCGTATGCTCGGCTCGGCGGCGTCGGTAGCCGATCCCAACATTGTTTTAAACACCATCGTGGCGGACGCGTTTGCCACGGCGGCGGATAAGCTGGAAAACTCCGAAAACCTTGAAAAGGACATCAAGGCTTACACCGAAAAGCTGCTCAAAGATCACTACCGCATTATTTTCAACTACAACGGGTACGGTCCCGAATGGGAAGCGGAAGCGGAACATCGCGGACTTCTGAACGCGAAAACCACGGCGGACGCTGTGCCGGAACTTCTGAAAAAGGAAAATATCGACGTATTCGTACGCCGCGGCGTGTACACGAAGAGCGAAGCGATCGCGCGTGCGAACATTCAGCTGGATACGTATATCAAAAACATCCGCATCGAAGCGAAGGTCGCGCTCGATATGCTGCGCAAAGATATTTACCCCGCCACGGCGGCGTACACCGAAAAGCTTTGCAATTCGCTGTCGGCGAAAAAATCGCTGTTCGCGCTGAACTGCGCCAAGGAAGAAGCGCTGATTAAAACGCTAGCGGAAAAGCAGGAAAAACTGCTGGAAAAAAGCGAAGCGCTGGAAAACGCGCTGGATACCCTGCCCGAAGAACGGCTCGCCGCGGCGAAAGCTTGCGCGCACATCGTGTGCCCCGCCATGAACGAACTGAGAAAAACGGCGGACGAAGCGGAAAATCTCTGCTCGGCGGAAGAATGGACGTTGCCGAGATACGTCGATTTGCTGTACAGCGTGTAAAATTTCTTATATTTTGTCGGACTGCCCCGTTTCGGGGCAGTTTCGGCAAACTTTTTAAAAATAAGCGGCAAAACAAGCAAAAACGGATTGACAAAAGCGAAAAAATATTTTATAATGAATAAGCTGAAACATGCAGGTGTCGCCTAGCGGTATGGCGTCAGCTTCCCAAGCTGATTCCGGCGAGT
>ERZ1106952.262-NODE-262-length-30515-cov-97.445174_pt1 | contig 30515 bp, 28 predicted proteins | sample MGYA00403677_ERZ1106952 | MGnify/ENA primary metagenome ERZ1106952 (study PRJEB35170, sample SAMEA104062415) | human gut metagenome | biome: human gut; feature: human-associated habitat; material: faeces | place: Denmark | collected 2012-05-14 ...
CTCTTCCGATCTCGGGCGGTTTTCTATATTTAAAAAAGGTGATTATTTCAAGACGACTTCATGGCCTGTCTTTGCCGATTCATACACAGCGTCGAGAATGCGCATGATCTCAATGCCGTCGTCGGCGGTGGAAATAAGATCCTGTTCTCCTTTGATCGCGCCGACAAAATTGGCAAGTTCCGCGGCAAACTCCGATCCGTCAAATCCGGTGCGGGAAGCAAAGCGGATATCCGACATCCTGTTTTCGGTCACGGTGTGGAACACGAGATCGGGGTCGATGGTGATGCCGCCCTTCGTTCCGAACAGTTCGACTTTGCCCTCGTCTTTTTCTACGTTCAGGCTGTAACTCGTTTCTACGGTCAGCGTGCTGCCGTTGTCGAAGCGGATCATGGCGCATGCGAGATCTTCCACGTCGCACACGTCTTCTTTTCCGCGGTAACTGGCCGAAACGTAAGCCTTTCTGTCTGCCAGTTCCTCGCGGTTATAAAGTTTCGTATAAGTCGCGCCGTATACGGATACGGGTTTGGGATTGCCCTCAAGATAGCGTACCAGGTCGATCACGTGCACGCCGAGGTCGATGAGCGGCCCGCCGCCCGAGCGGGCTTTGTCCGAAAACCAGCCGCCGGGGTTGCCGTTGCGGCGTATGTAGGTCGCTTTCGCGTAATAGATGTCTCCCATCTGTCCGTGCGCGATCAGGTCTTTCGCAAGCGCCGCGTCTTTGCCGAAGCGGCGGACGAACCCGATGCCGAGTATTTTTCCCGCCTTTTTCGCCGCAGCGCGCATCTCTTCCGCCTGTTTCGCGCTCATCGCCATGGGTTTTTCGCAGAAGACGTGTTTGCCCGCTTCCAGCGCCATGATAGAGCAGGGGGCGTGTCCGTTGTTCCAGGTGCACACGCTCACCGCGTCCAGTTCGGGCAGTTCTGCAAGCATCTTTTTTTCGTCCGTATACAGGCGCGTGATGCCGTATTTTTCACCCTTTTCGTGCAAAATCTTTTCGTCGATATCGCAAAATGCGTACAGTTCGCAGTCGGGATTGCTCAGATATCCCTCGATATGGCAGGAGGAAATGTTTCCCACGCCGATCACGCCGATCTTCAATTTACTCATGATTTAACCTCCGATATGTTTTTTCAGGAAAGAGACGGCCGCCGCAATATCTTTGGAAGGCGTGTCTCCGCACTCGCGCTCGATGGTCAGATACCCGTCGTATCCGATCTCTCTGAGCGCGGCAATGTAATCGTTCCAGGGTACGCCGCCCTCGCCCAAAGGCATCTCTTTGATATGTTCGCCCCAATCGGCCTGTTCCAGCCCGAAATAAGAGGGGGCATAAAGGGTGCGTGTATCCGATTTTTTGAGCATGATCCCGTCTTTTGCGTGCGTATGCACGATATAATCTTTCAGTACGCGCACCGATTCGGCGGGGTTGTCTCCCGCGCACATGACGAGGTTCGCGGGGTCAAGGTTGACCGCCACGCCGCGGCTGCCCAGACCGTCCAGGAACGCCTTGAGGCGTACGGCCGTTTCGGGCCCCGTTTCCACGGCAAAATGTCCGCCCATGGAATCGGCAAACTCCGCAAGTTCGCGGCAGACGAGGTGCATGCTTTCATATTGCGGGCAGTTTATTTCTTCGGGCACGACGCCGATATGCGTGGTCACGATATCCGTTCCCAGTTCTTTTGCGATTTCCATGATCCGCTTTTCCCGGTCGATGAGCGCGCGGTCTTTTGTATAATACATGGCGCAGCCGAAATCGCCGCACAGCGCCGAAACTTCCAGCCCTTCTCCCTCCAGCATGCTCTTGACTTCGCGCACATTTTCCCTGGTCATTTTTTCGTGCACCGTCTCGGAATTTGCGTACATCTGCACGCCGTTCACGCCGAGTGCGGCCGCTTCCTTCACCGCTTCCGCAAACTTTTTGCGGAAACTTTCCAAAATAACGCCTATTTTCAATTTTCAGATCCTCCGTTTCTTTTTCCCCTGATGCGGGGATCGCTTTTATTATAAAAAAAACCGCGGCGGAAAGCAATCCCGCCGCGTAATGCGTTACTGTCAAAATCTACGATTTTTTTATTTTGTCTCTTTGGTGCTCCGCACGCTGCGCAAGGTGCGGTAATAGGTGTTCTGGCTCACGAATCCGCACAGCATGGCCGCTTTGCCCGCCGGAATGTCCGGCTCCGCTTTCATGAGCGCCTCCGTCTCGCGCAGGCGGATGCGGTTGAGGTAATCGCGGAAATGCGAATCGGTGAACCGATTGAACAGGAAGGAAAAGTAATTGGGACTGTACCCGAACTTTTCCGCAAGCGAAGCAACGGACAGTTCTTCCGCAAAATGCGCGTCTATGTATTGCAGGACTTCCGCAATGAATCTTCCTTCCTCTCCGTTCTTTTTTTCCGTGGGAGGGTAACGGTCGGCAAGGTAACCGAGGATCCAGTCCGCAAGCCCGTGTTTCATCAGTGCGTTATACGTATTCCAATCTTCGGCGGCGGATGCGAGCAAAGAGAGGAGGCGTGCGTTTTTATCCTCTCCGGCATACATGAACATGGGAAAAGTGCCGCCGTAGCGGGTATGAAAATTTTTCAGATACGCATCCGACAGCACGATGACGTAAGCCTCCGAATGGAAGGCCGTCTTATAAACGTGCGTCACGTAGTTATCCGCAAAAAACACGTCGCCCGTGTGCAGCGTCCGCTCTTCGCCGTTTCCGCGCGCGGTAAATTCCCCCTCGGCCACGACGATGATCTCCACGCTGTTGTGGTAATGCGCGGGCGTGTTGTTGTCGGTAGAATAATCGAGATAGAAATGTTCGAATCTGTCTGCGGCGGATTCGTAATAGGCGTCTTTCATAAAATATATTCTCCGTATCTATTATAGCGCGCCCGCGGTGCTTTGTCTACCGTTGAGCGGAAAGTGCCGCCCGCCTTTTTTGCGGGAAAAGTTGACTTTTTTCCCCGAATGGAGTATGATAAAGACGGAATCGTATGGAGAGATGGCCATGAAAAAGACATTGATCAAAAATTACGCAAAACTGATCGCGCGCGTGGGCGGAAATATTCAGAAGGGGCAGGAGGTTTTCATTACCGCCGAGACGGAGGCGGCTGACTTTGTGACGCTGCTTGCGGAAGAATGTTACGCCGCGGGCGCGTCCAACGTGTTCGTGGAGTGGAAAAACCAGAAGATGGAAAAACTTTCCGCCCGGTTCGAGTCTCTGCGCGCCCTTTCCGCCGTGGAACCGTGGGAAGAGGCGGCTTTTTCCTATCGCGCGGATACGCTGCCGGTTACCATTAAAATTCTGTCCGCCGATCCAGACGGCATGCGGGGTGCGGACAGGGAAAAACTGACCCTTTCTTCCGCGGCGCGTTCGGCCATCCTCAAGCCGTATAACGACCGCATGACCAACAGGCATCAGTGGTGCGTTGCGGCGGTCCCCTCGGAAGGATGGGCAAAAAAGGTGTTTCCGGAAGACCGCGCGGGCGCGGCCGTGGAAAAATTGTGGGAACTGATCCTGAAAACTTCCCGCGCGGACGGAAAAGACCCGCTCACCGACTGGATGTGGCATAACCGCGCCCTGCGCGACAGGTGCGACAAACTCAACGCCCTCGGCCTTGTTTCGCTCGAATATAAGAGCGCGAACGGCACGGATTTTCGCATCGGGCTCATCGACCGTGCCCGCTTTATTGCAGGGAAAAAGTGCACCGCCGACGGAAAATATTTCAACCCGAACATCCCCACGGAGGAATGCTTTACGACGCCCCGCCGCGATTCGGCGGAGGGGATCGTCTATGCCGTAAAGCCCCTTTCGTACGGAGGGGAACTCATAGAGAATTTTTGGCTCCGGTTCGAAGGAGGTCGCGTCGTCGGTTTCGGTGCGGAAAAAAACGAGGAAGCGCTCAAAAGCATCTTTGCGGCGGACGAAGGGGCTTCCTATCTCGGCGAATGCGCGCTCGTGCCTTACGATTCTCCGATCAATCGCTGCGGCGTGCTCTTTTACAACACGCTGTTCGACGAAAACGCCTGCTGCCATCTCGCATTGGGCAGGGGATACACGAACACGATCGAAAATTTTGCCGCTTATACCCGTTCCGATTTTGAAGAAATGGGCGTGAACGATTCGTCCGTGCATGTGGATTTCATGATCGGCGCGGAAGATCTGCGCATCGACGGCGTAACAAAATCGGGGGAGCGGGTCAGGATATTCGAAGGGGGAGTATGGGCGTTCTGACGCGAAAGTGTACGGTCGGGCCGCTCTATGCAAAGAGAGGATATTTATGCTGAAAACGACGTTGAAAAATTATGCGAAACTGCTCGCCAAAACGGGGCTCAACGTACAAAAGGGGCAGCAGGTCGTTATTTCCGCCGATCTGGAAAACGCAGATTTCGTTCTGCTGGCGGCGGAAGAATGCTATCGCGCGGGCGCGGAAAGGGTGGACGTAGAGTGGACGCATCAGCCTCTGGCGCGTCTGCATGCGGAAAAGCGTTCTCTCGAACAACTTTCCCGCGTGCTCCCCTGGCAGGAAGAGCGCCTGCGTGCCGAGATCAGAACGCTGCCCGCAAGGCTGTATATTTTAAGCGAAGATCCGGACGGGCTCGCGGGGGTAGATGCGGGAAAATACGCTTCTGCCGCCCAGGCGCGCTCGCGTATCATCAAACCCTACCGCGACAGGACGGAGAACAAATATCAATGGTGCATCGCCGCCGCCGCGGGAAACGCATGGGCGAAAAAGGTATTCCCGGGAGAGACCGCCGCGCGCGCCAAGGAAAAATTGTGGGAGGCGATCATAAGCACCTCCCGTGCGGACGGCAACCCCGTCGCGAACTGGAACGCGCATAATGCCGATCTCGCGCAACGGTGCGCGCGCCTCAATTCTCTGCGCCTCGCCTCCCTCGAATATGAAAGTTCCAACGGCACCCGCCTGAAAGTCGGGCTCATGCCCGAAGGCAGGTTCGCGGCCGGCAGGGAAAAGACGCTTTCCGGCGTCGAATTCAACCCGAACATCCCGTCCGAAGAGGTTTTTACCAGCCCGAAACGGGGAGAGGCGGAGGGGATCGTCTATTCCACCAAACCGCTCTCCTATCAGGGGCAACTCATCCGCAATTTTTCCGTTCGGTTCGATGAAGGGCGCGCCGTGGAGGTGCATGCCTCGCAGGGAGAGGCGGCGTTGAAAAAGATGATCTCGGCGGACGAAGGGGCCGCTTATCTCGGCGAATGCGCGCTCGTGCCTTACGATTCTCCCATCAGCCGAAGCGGCGTGCTCTTTTACAATACGCTGTTTGACGAAAATGCCGCCTGCCATCTCGCGCTGGGGAAAGGGTTTCCCGAATGCGTGGAAGGGTTTGGATCCCTGTCCGAAGAGAAACTCCGCGCTCTTGGCCTGAACGATTCGATGATCCACGTCGATTTCATGATCGGCAACGAGGATATGAAGATCACGGGCATAACGGAGCAGGGCGCGCGGGTCAGGATTTTTGAAAACGGCAACTGGGCATCGGAAACGGATGCTTAAAAGCAGTCAGAAGATCAAAAAAACACGATAAAAGGGGGGCTTCCGGACGGAAGCCCCCCTTGCAGATAAAGATCCCCGCGGTTTACGCGGGGATCCTGTTTTTTTCTTCGTCCGAAAGATCAGATCACAGTTTTCTTCCGGGCGGCATATCCGCGCGCTGCGCAGCGGGGGCGGTTTCTCCCTCAACGAGACGCACTTTTCCGAAATAAACGAACAGCGCAATGCATCCGGCAATGCTCAGGATCGTCATTGCCAGAACGGGAATAAACGCAAGGTCGTTCAGGAACAGGCAAAGGATAAAAATTCCGATCCCGATGATGAGATCGCCGAAAGAGAGGATGAGAGCGGGGATGCTGTTTTTCAGAGCGGCGCGCTCGTTCGTCCATTCGTATTTCGGGAATTTATAATTGAGGAACACGCCTGCTACGGAGATAAAGGCGGCAAACGCGATCGGCGCGGCGAGGGACAATATCCAGGTAAAAACGTCCGCCTCGGCCTGCACGCACGCGACTGCGGAAAAGAAGATCGCTGTCGGCACGGCGAGGATAAAATTGACCACAGCCTTCGCCATGAATATTTTGCGCGCCGACACGGGCAGGGAAAACATGATCCAGCGCGATTTTCCTTCCATCGACAAAGAGGCTGCGGATGCGAGCGTCATGCCTGCAAAAAGCATGCACATCGCGGCCGCCGCATAACCGACGGAAGGGAGGGCGATGCCCTCTTGTGCCGCCGCGCCGACGATGGTGCCGATCGGATCGGAAATGAGCATCAGGATGGTAAATACCAACAGCATGGCGCTTCCCGCCGCGCCGTTCATCAGATAAGCGGGGCTTGTAAAGAGCCGCTTGCACTCTTTTTTCAAAAGCGCGCTGAAAGAAGAAGCGGTGCGCACGGATCCGATCTTGAATTTGCCTTTGGAAACGCCGGCGGTGAGCCGCGCGTTGATCTTCGCGTAAAAGGCGGATATGACGAACACGAACACGGCCGCGGCGGCAACGGAAATGCCGATAAAGGCAAAGATCCCCCAGACTTTTCCCTGCATGGTATACAGAACGAAGAGTGCGGGCGGGTAGATATTCCGCACGATCAGATCGAAGACGGAATTCATGTCGGCGGCAGAGTCTGCCGCATCCGATGCGGAAGAGTACGAAAGCGCGAAACTTGCCGCCATCAGCCCGATAAACAAAAGGATCGCGAGGATCGCCTGCGCGAGGCTCTTATAGCGGAATTTCGCCGTCAGAGCGGCCAGGACCGTTCCGATCGCGACGGACAGGATCATGGGAAGAAGGGGCGTAAACAGAAAGGCCGCAAAAATCGTAAACAGATCCGCCGCGTTCAGCCCCTGCGGCAGATAAATAAAATAGACGACGCTGACGGGGATGATGAAGATCGCGCAGAAGAGCAGTTCCGCGATATACGTGCATACGAGCCTGCTCACGATGACGTCGCGTTTTTTTACGGGCAGGCTCATCACGGCGTCGTAATCTTTCGTCGCGAAAAGAGTGTTGCCTCCTTTGAGCAGTCCGAAAATAAATACCGTAATCGCCGCAAACGCGACGGCAAGGGAGGGCAGACAGTCGTTCATCCCCATTCTGGCGAAGGCGATGGCCGTCAGTACGACGTAGAAAAGGATGACCGCCGCCGCCAGCACGAATACGGCCGCGGCGCCCGCGACCCGCCTTTTGACGCGCGCGTCGTCCGAATGCCTCAGTTTATTGATCCCGAAAAATTCGGTCAACTGAATTTTGGTCAGCAGCAGCCATTTAGCCTTCATTTTCGTGCAGGACCTCCATGAATACCTCTTCGAGGCTGTCGTCGCCGCGCACCGCGTCGATGTCACCGCTGGCCATCAGTTTTCCGCCCTTGATGATCGCGATCTTATTGCACAGTTTTTCCGCCACGTCCAGAACGTGCGTGGAGAAAAAGATCGCCGCGCCTCTTCCGCACAATTCGCGGAACACGTTTTTCAGGTTGAATGCCGCTTCCGGGTCTAGCCCGACGAACGGCTCGTCGAGAACGAAAAGTTTCGGCTCGTGCAACAGCGCGGAGATGACGGCAAGTTTTTGCTTCATGCCGTGAGAATAGGATCCGATCAGCGCGCCGAGGTCGTCCGAAATATGGAACATTGCCGCATATTTCTGTATCCGTTCTTTGCGTACCGCATCGGGCACGCCGTAGATGTCTCCGATATAATTGAGGTACTGCACGCCCGTCAGAAACTCGTAAAGGTCTGGATTGTCGGGGATATAAGCGGTGATCTGCTTGCAGGCGACGGGCTGTTCCTTGATCGATTTGCCGTCGATCAGGATCTCTCCTTCGCTGAAATCGAGGATGCCCGTTACGGCGCGCAGGGTCGTCGTTTTGCCCGCGCCGTTCTGCCCGATAAAACCGTAAATATCCCCTGCGCAGACTTCGAGGGACAAATCGTCCACCGCCCGTTTCGTCTTGGAATAACTTTTGGAAAAATGATTGATTTTCAAAACCGTTTCGTTCATAGTCCTCTCCGTGTTTCGGAAATTTATGATGAAATCATGATACCATAACCGCTTACGGTTGTCAATTTATTTAACAATTATTCTTCTTTCCCCGAACTCCCGTCAAAGACTTGCGGGCGTGCGGAAAAGAGTGTATAATATTCATAATAATCGGCAATCGGAGGAAAATAAACATGAAAGAGATTTCATTCGGAAAATCTGGCTTGCGCGTGCCCGCCGTCGTCGTGGGCTGTATGCGCCTGAGCGGACTGGAAGGAAAAGAGCAGGAAAAGTTCGTGGGCGGTGCGCTGGATCTCGGCCTGAACTTTTTCGATCATGCGGATATTTACGGCAGGGGCGAGTGCGAGCGCGCGTTCGGCAGGGCGGTCCGCTCGCTCGGCGTCGCGCGGGACAGGCTGTTCATACAGTCCAAATGCGGCATCGTCCCGGGAGTGATGTTCGATTTTTCCGCAAAGCATATTCTCGAAGCGGTCGACGGCATCCTGTCCCGCCTCGGAACGGACTATTTGGACAGCCTGCTTTTGCACCGTCCGGACGCGCTCGTCGAACCGGAAGAGGTGGCGAGGGCGTTCGATGCACTGGAAAAAGCGGGCAAAGTGCGCCGCTTCGGCGTGTCGAACATGAACCCCGCGCAGATCGCGCTTCTCAAAACGTGCGTCAGGCAGGATATTGAGGCGGACCAACTGCAGTTTTCGCCCGTACATGCGTCCATGATCTCCGCGGGAACAGAAGTGAATATGCAGACGGAAGGCGCCGTTTCCCGCGACGGGTACGTCCTCGATTACTGCCGCCTCAACAAGATCACCGTGCAGGCATGGTCTCCCTTCCAGTACGGCTTTTTCGAAGGCGTGTATCTGAATAACGACAAGTTTGAAAAACTCAACGCCGCGATCGGCGAATTGTCTGAAAAATACGGTATCGAAGGGGAAGGCGCGGTGACGGCGTGGATCTTGCGCCATCCTGCGGACATGCAGATGATCACGGGGACGATGAACCTGAAACGCCTTGCCGCGATCCGTGCGGGCGCCGACGTGCAGATCTCCCGCGAGGAATGGTACAAAATATATATGGCGGCGGGGCACATTCTTCCCTGAAGGGGAAAATAGTACCGCCTTCCGATTGCGTTTTTGCGCGATTTGTGCTATTATAATCAGGAAAATACGAGTTTGGAGCGAATGGTATGCAGAATTTGAAAAATATACGCGCTTACGTGGCGGGCAGAGGGATCTGCCGCGTCGATATAGCGGTCGAAAACGGAAGATTTTCCGCGATTTCAGAGCCTTCATCCGAAAGCGGCTCCGGCCTGCCTTCCGGCGCGTTGCTCGTTCCCGGCTTTGTCGACGAGCACGTGCACGGTGCGGGCGGCGCGGACGCGATGGACGGAACGCAGGAGGCTCTCGGCACGATCGCCGACAGGCTCGCCGAAGAGGGGACGACCTCCTTTCTGGCAACGACGATGACGCAGAGCCGCGAAAATATCTGTAACGCCCTTTCCGCCGTGCGCGAATATATGAACGCCGGCAGAGAAGCGGGTGCCGCGATCGTCGGCGTACATCTGGAAGGCCCCTTTATCTCCCGCGAATATTGCGGCGCACAGCCTCCCGAATATATCCTTGCCCCCTCCGTCGCAGATTTTTGTCAGTTTAACGAGGCGGCGGGCGGAAATATCCGTATCGTTACCCTCGCGCCCGAAGAGGCGGGCGCGGACGAACTGATCGCGTATCTGAAAAAGCACAAAATCGTCGCGTCCGTCGGGCATACGTGCGCGAAATTTGCAGACGTAGAGAGGGCGATCTCTCTCGGGGCATGCAGCGTGACGCACACGTATAATGCCCAGCGGCCGCTGCATCACAGGGAAGCGGGCGTCGTGGGTGCGGCAATGCTTTCGGACAAACTGAATTGCGAACTCATCTGCGACACCATCCACGTTTGCGTGCCCGCGATGAAACTGATCGTAAAGAACAAGCCGCGCCGCAAAGTGACGCTGATCACCGACGCGATGCGGGCCAAGGGGATCGCGGACGGCGTTTCCGAACTCGGCGGGCAGACGGTTTACGTCAAAGACGGTCAGGCGCGGCTTGCGGACGGTACGCTCGCGGGGAGCGTTCTTAAAATGAACGTCGCCGTAAAGAATATGGTCGAAAAGGTGGGCGCGCCCATCGAAAAGGCGCTCGATTTCGCGTCTTTCAATCCGGCGAAAAATCTGCATATGGAAAAAGAGATCGGATCCGTTGCCGTGGGCAAGCGGGCCGACTACGCGGTGCTGAACGAAAATTTCGACGTGTTGTGCACCGTAAGAAACGGAAAAATAATTTATAAGAGGCGGTAAAGATACCATGAAAGTCATCATCACCAAAAACTACGAAGAAATGAGCGAAAAGGCGTACGAGATCGTGCGCGACGTGATCAAGGCCAATCCGAACGCAGTGCTCGGCCTGGCTACCGGTTCGAGCCCCATCGGGCTTTACGACGACCTCGTAAAGGCGTACGAAAGGGGGGAGATCTCTTTCAAAAATATCAGGACGGTCAACCTTGACGAATACGTCGGGCTGGATTATTCCAGCGATCAGAGTTACGTATATTTTATGCGCAAGAACCTTTTCGAAAGGGTGGACATCGATCTTGCGAACACCAATCTTCCCGACGGCAAGGCGAAAGATCTCGAGGCGGAATGCGCGCGCTATACGAAACTTGTCGAAGGCATGCAGCAGGACGTGCAGGTGCTCGGTCTCGGATCCAACGGACATATCGCGTTCAACGAACCGGGCACGCCCTTCGATTCCACGACGCACGTTGTCAAACTCACCGAAAGCACCATCAAAGACAATTCCAGGCTCTTCAAGAACATCGACGAAGTGCCCCGCAGCGCGCTCACGATGGGCATCGCGAATATCATGAACGCGAAAAAGATCGTCGTCGTTGCCAACGGCGCGAATAAAGCGGACGCCATCTATAAGACGGTCAAAGGGGAGATCACAGAAGCGGTCCCCGCCAGCATTTTGCAGAAACATCCCGATGTCACGATCGTCTGCGACGAACTTGCCGCGGCGAAACTGTGACCGGAACAAAAAATACATAAACCGTAGTAAAAGGGAGCGGACTGTTTCGTCCGCTCCCTTTGCGGTATAAAAACCGACAGCCCGCCTGCCGTCTGCAGGCGGGCTGTATTTTGTCGGTAAACTATTCTTTTTCAAAAGCGATTTCCGCGCCGTGTTTCAAAGGCAGATCCTCGTTTTCCTCCAAACCCTTGCTTTGCGTGCCGCGCGAAAAACGCAGGTATGCGCGATAGATCAGATAAGTGATCAGCGCGAGCGCATATTGTACCGCAACGAGTACGAGATAATACAGAGGAGAAAAAGTGAACGGGCCGATGTTGACCGCCCAGACCTTTTCGAGCGCAATGGGCAGGGGGCTTTTCGATATGAACGAAAAGTTCGGGTTGGAATTTGTGGACGACAGCCGGATGGCCGCGGTATTGAGCAACAGCATGACCGCATAATATGCGGCGATCATGTAAGGCAGGTGCATCAGGTGCTTTTTTTGCGGCTTTGCTTCAAGATGGAGCGCCATGTTCGCGGTGATCGCAAAGAGCAGGATGTGCGAAAAAACAAAGCACGTGACGTTATAATTCCATACGGAAGATCCTTCCATGGGCGGCCAGACGAACGCGACGATCGCCCCTGGCGTGTTGACAAGGAACAGAACGCTCTGAAAGAAGGGGGAGCGCGAAAGGATCGCAAAGGGCAGAACGGCGATGCCGAAAGTGCATACGTACAGAGGCAGGACAGAGACGATGCCTTTCAGCGATTGATAGGAATGCAGCCGCACGTAGGAAAAGCGGAGCACGAACTGGAAAAAGAGCGCTTCGGACAGCATGAAGAGGGCGATAAATTTTTCCTCTTTGCTTTTTTCTTTGATAAAATGCGACAGGATCGCCGGGGAGGCGAGCGTTTCGATGATAAAAAACCAGTGCCATTTGCCAAACAGAGTAAATTTCAACTCCTTCGGCTCCATAAGGGCGGGGAACTGCATGAAAAAATTGAGGGGAAAACAGGCGAGGGTCACGAGCAGAAAGAGCACGGCGGCGCGGGGCAGGATATTTCCGTTCGGAACAAATTCCGCGCCTTTGTGCCTGCGGGAAAATTGCTCGGCCGCAAGGTATACGCAGGCCGCGACGGCAGAAGATCTCGAAAGAATATACGCCGCAAGTTCGTCGGGCGGCGTCGGCAGCAGAGAAAAATAGACCCACGCCAGGCAGGCGCCCGCGATCAGAACGGGCAGAAGCGCATAAACGGCCAGCGCGCGGCAGCGGCGTTCCCCGAACAGCAAAGCGGGCGGCAGAATGACGAAAGCGGTCATGCCCAGCCAATGGATGGCCGCGCTCGCCCATTCCCACGCGGAACGGATATGAAAAAATTGTTCCATAACGGATGCGGCAAATCCGTTCCAGACGGAGGTGCCGACAAACAGAACGGTCAGAATAACGGGAATCGTTTTTTTTGTAATCTGCATATTTTTTCTTCCGTGTCGATGATTTTGGCGTGAACAGGATTCAAAGGAGCGGAATGATCAGTTCCGCAAGGTAAACAGCCGCGATGCTCGCCAAGGAAACGACGAGAAGGCTCCGCCTGAAAAAAGAAAGTATGAGCGCGACGGCGGTGCCGATGATGCCCGACCAGATGCTCGCCGTGGAAAAGAATATATCCGGAAACACCATCACGGCAAGCACGCTGTAGGGGATATAATACAGAAAAGACTGTACGAAAGTGTTTTTAATTTCTTTGCGGAAGAGGAGCAGGCTGATCGCTTTGGTAACGTAGGTGACGGCCGCCATGATCAGACAGCCGATCAGCATATCTTTCAGGGTCATTGTCCGCCTCCCTGCCGTCCGTCCGGCTTTTTGGCGGGCGTTTCCGCATTTTCCTGTTTTCGGGGGAAGAGGAGCGAGACGATCAGCGTGCATACGACGGAGCAGATGATGATGACCCAGCCGTCGGACAGATTTTTGAGTACGGGCGTAAAATAAAAGAGGCAACTTGCCGCAGCCGAGATGACGACGAGCAGGAGCACGCTCTTTTCCTTGCGCGCGGGAGGGATGATGATCGCCACGAACATGGCATAAAGCGCGATGCCGAGCGCGCTCATCAGCGAAGGGGGAAAAACGTCTCCGAGCACGGCGCCGAGCGCGGTGCCGCCCACCCAGCCGAAAAAGGAACAGCCCATCAGTCCCAAAAGATAGGGCATGGTAAGTTTTTGCGGCTGCCGGATCGCCACGGCATAATTTTCGTCCGTTACGCCGAACGCGACGATCGCCCTCTGCCACAGCGGAAAGTCCGATCCCATTTTCTGCGACAGGGACAGGGACATCAGCGTATACCGGATATTGATGATGAGCATGGCGGAAAACAATTCCACGAGCGCGGCGCCCGCGGCGATGAGTTCCGTCCCTACAAACTGTCCCGTTCCGGTAAAATTCGTTGCCGACACGAGAATGGGGAACCACAGCGGAAATCCCGTGTTTCTCGCCAGTACCGCGTAAGCGAATGCGACGGAAACGTATCCCAGCGCAATGGGCAGCCCGTCTTTGAGTCCTCGCGTAAATTTCATTGGTCGTATACCTTATATGATAGAGTGAGCGGCTTTTTCCGCTCCCGTAATCGCTGTTTGCGTAAAAGTTACACATATTATATTATAAATCTGTCGGAAAAGCAAGTCCGCAGGCTTAATCGCCGCGCCTTTCCCGTTTTTTGACCGGTTTCGGGAAAAAAAGGCCCTCAAAAACTTTTATTAAATAATTTATAAAAGTTTTGTGAATATTTGCCTAACTTATTGATTTTTTAACCGTTTTGCCTTATAATGATAGATATACTTTCAAAACTTTTTCAGAAAATTTCAGCATACAGGAGACAAAACGATGAAAAGATTCTTTGCTTGCGTTTTTGCATTCGCGATCGCGCTGAGCATTTTCGCCGTTGCCGGATGCGGATCGGGCAATGCGGACGGAGACCCCGTCATGCATACGGTCACTTTCAATACCGACGGCGGAAGCGAGATCGCCCCCGTGCAGGTGGAAGACGGAAAGACCGTTGCCGAACCCGAAAAACCTGTCAAAGACGGCTGCACGTTTGTGCAATGGAATTATCTTTCGGAAAAATACGATTTTTCTTTGCCCGTAACCACTGATCTCGTTCTGGTTGCCGTTTGGGAAAGCGACGGGCAGGATCAAGAAGATCAGGAACCCGTATACGAAGACAACGGAGAGCGGATGATGATCACGATGTGGAACGAACCGCGCCCGATCTCTGCGAATGCGGAAAAGGCGCTCGAAGTCATGGCACAGTCGGGGATCAACACCTACGTAAAATGGTCGTACGATCAGAGCCTGACGGAATACTGCGAAAAATACGGGCTCGATTACATGCCGCACGTGCGTGGCGTAACGCCGCAGGGGAACAGCGTTTATCTTGCGCCCGACAGGATATCCGATGCGGTAACGGGATTTCTATATCAGGACGAACCGACGTACAGCGGCATCGATGCGTTGGAATCTTTGGCAGAAAATCATGTGCAATATTACAGCGACAGGCTGTTTTTCTCCAACCTCTTCCCCGAACACGACGATTCGGATACGGGCGTATTCGGCGGTCATACTTATGAAGAATATGTGGCGCATTTTTGCGACACCGTCTACAGCATCATCACGGAAAACCGGCTCATTTCCGTCGACTGCTATCCGCTCTATGCGGACGGGAGGATCCGTACGCAATGGCTCACCTGTTACGAGGTGATCGCAAAATACGCCAAACAATACGACGCGGATTTTCACTTTTACGTGGCGAATACCCAGCACAGTACCTACCGCGCGCTGGATTTAGAAAATCTGCGTTTTCTGGTCAACGTGGCCATGACGTACGGCGCGAACGCCTTAGGGTATTTCACATATCAGAACTATGAAGACGGATGGGGCGACGGGCTTGTGGAGGAAGACGGCATCACGCCTACGGAGACTTATTATTATGCGCAGCAGGTCAACAGCGAACTTTTAAGTTGGGATCACGTCTTTTTGAATTTCGAGTGGGATTGCACGATGGCCTTGGAAGGGGCGAGCGACGGAGAAAATCCCTGTTTTGCGGGTCTGCAATACGCGGTCGACAGTATAGACGCTCTTACGACCGTCGCCGCTTCCGAAGATACGCTTATCGGCAGATTTACGGGCAAGGACGGCGAGGTCGGGCTCATGTTTACCAATTTCAGGGATCCGGAAGACAATAAAACGGACACCGTCACGATGTTTTTGAAGGATGCGCAGCAGGCGGTCGTCTACGTGAACGGAGAGCGCACCGTGGTCGAAGCGGTTGGCGGCATGCTCACGCTGAGCATTGCCCCCGGCGGTGCAGCGTTTGTGATCCCGTTCTGATCGATCAAAACGAAGCGTGCAGGCGAAGATTTTTCTTCGCCTGCACGCTTTTTTTTATGCGGCAGAAAAGGCATATAAAGGGCCGTTGCGTGGCAAACTGAAAAAAAAGAAAAAATTCGAAAAAATTTTTCAAAAACCTATTGCAAAGTCCAAAAAAGTGTGATATTATATAAACAATAAAAAATGTAATCGATTACATTATGACGAGAGGGACCTTATGAACATTAAAGAAGTAGCGGCTTATGCCAAAGTTTCCGTTGCCACGGTATCGCGGGTCCTCAACGACGATCCGAGCGTGGCGCCGAAAACGAGCGAAGCGGTCAGAAAAGCGATCGCGGAAACGGGATATGTCCGGTCCGCCTTGGGCAGAAACCTCAGGCGGGCGCAGTCAGACGTCGTGCTGGTCGTCCTGCCGAACATGAACAATCCGTTCTATGCGGATATCGCGGAGGGGATCGACAGCCGGTGCAAGGATTACGGTTTGAGCGCAATGGCGTGCAACACGTACGGCTCGCACGAGAAACTCGAATATTTTTGCGGCTTTATCGAAAAGAGGCAGGCGCGCGGCGTGATCATCGTGTCCGCTCCCTGGAAAAGGGATTATTCCTTCCTCGAAGGTCTGCCCGTCGTCGGGTGCTGCGAGTCGCGCGAGGACATGCCCTGCGCGCAGGTAGACATCGATAACGTACAGGCGGGTTACGACGCGACGAAATATTTGATCTCGCTCGGCGCAAAGCGCATCGCGCTGATCGGCGGCGGAGAGATTTCGCCCTCGAACATCAAGAGGGAACAGGGTTACCGCCTTGCGATGCGCGACGCGGGATACCCGATAGACGAATCGCTTGTCGTGAACAATTGTTACAATTATGAGCAGGGCAGTGCTGTCGCAAAGAGGATTTTGAATGCCTCGCCCGACGCTCTGTTTGCCGCGGCGGACGAGATCGCGGTCTCCTTTATCAACGCCGCGCAGGACATGGGAATATCCATTCCCGACGAATTGAAAATTTTCGGTTTCGACAATGTTCATTACTCTACCTTTGTCAAACCCAAATTATCCACGATCGATCAGCCCCGATACGAAATGGGCGTCCAATCGGTCGATCAGTTGATGCGGGTTCTGGAAGGTAAAAAGGCAAGAACTGTCATGTGCCAATATAAACTCATACGGCGCGGGTCGACCGAAAAGGGGGTTTTATGAGCAAATTTACAGAAAGTCTCCAAAACTGGTGGCGGAAACGGAGAGAAAAGAATCTGATCGAAAAGCGCGAAAACGAAGCGGTGAAAATGGATCCGGCGCATAAGCCGATCCTCATCGTCGTCTGCGTGCTCTTTTCCATCTATTCAATTACTCTGTTTTTTCCGCTCGTTTGGCTGTTCGTCAATTCGCTGAAGGACAAGATCATCTTTCTCAACAATCCTTAATACCGTTCAGATCCCCGATCCCGTCTCCGTTCGAATCGTAGAAACTGCGGGGATACACCTGATAAACGACCGCTTTCTGCCACCACTTTGCTGCTTTTTCCATTTTTCAAAACCTCGCTATGTAATCGATTACATAATCTATTATACCTTAAAAGTTGAGATTTTGCAACCGATTTTCAAAATTTTTGCAGTATGCGGAAAAAATTCGTCAAAAAAGGCGCAAACGCTTTCTTTCGGTGCGGTTTTTTGCTATAATATCGGAAATAAAAAGATTCCCTGCACGGCAGGGGGCGGGAGATGCGATATGGCATTGACAAAAAAGAAGATCACGGCGGATTTTTGCGTGATCGGCGGCGGCATGGCGGGCATATCCGCGGCCATTACCGCGGCACGCCTGGGCGTTAAAACGGTGCTCATTCAGGAGCGCCCCGTGTTCGGCGGCAATGCGTCGGGCGAAATACGCATGTGGATCTGCGGCGTAAAAGATTACCGGTTCAAAGAGACGGGCATCGCGGAAGAACTCAATCTGGAAAATTATTATTTCAACCCCACCAAAAATTTCAATCTTTGGAACGCGCTCTTGAATTCAAAAGTGAAAGGGGAAAAGAATATAACCTCTCTCCTCAACTGCACCTGTTTCGATGCGCGCACCGAAGGGGATGAGATCCGTTCCGTGACGGCCTATCAGATGACCACGCAGACGGTATTCGAAGTAGAGGCAAAACTGTTTGCCGACTGTTCGGGCGACAGCATTACCGCCCCTTTGACGGGCGCGCATTTCATGTACGGGCGCGAAAGCGCACAGGAATACGGCGAACCCATGTATATCCATTCCGAACGGGATATGAAGACGATGGGGAACAGTTGCCTCATGCAGGCGCGCAGGACTTCCCGCAAGGTACCTTTCCGCGCTCCCGACTGGGCGGAAAAGGTGAGCGTGGAAAAATTGCGCAGCAGGGGCGTCAATCTCTCCAATCCGTACGAAAATTTCTGGTATATCGAGATCGGCGGAAACGACGACGTGATCGGCAATGCGGAAAACATCAATCAGAAATTGCTCGCGCTCTGCCTCGGCATTTGGGATACGATCAAAAATTCGGGAGAGTTCGACGCGGACAATTACGAACTGGATTTCCTCGGATTTCTTGCCGCAAAACGCGAATCCCGCAGGATGAAGGGGGATTACGTACTGACGGCGAAAGACATCGTGGAAGGAAAGATCTTCCCCGATACGGTCGCTTACGGCGGCTGGCCGCTCGACGATCATAATCCGGACGGATTTTACGGCGATCTGGCAAACCACAATATTTTTCTCTCCAAGCCCTACGGGATCCCGTACAGATGCCTGTACTCGGAAAACATCAAAAACCTGTTTTTTGCGGGGCGCAATATCAGCCTGACGCACATGGCGATGAGTTCGGCGCGCGTGATGGGCACGTGCACGACGATCGGGCAGGCGGTCGGCGCGGCGGCGTATCTTGCGGATAAATACGGCTGCGATCCCGTCGGCGTAGGGGAGAAAATGGACGAATTGCAGCAACTTCTTCTCACGCTCGATTGCTGGCTGCCCGGCGTGGACCGCAAAGTGTCCGGCTTGACTTTGCGCGCGACGCTGTCCGCCCCGTCCGAAAATGCGGATTTGCTGCGCAACGGCAAAGACAGGGATCTTTGCGGCGAGACGAACAGGGTATTCCTGAAACACGGCGTATCCGCCGCATATACTTTGCATGAACCTGCGCCCGTACGTTTCGTAAAGATCGTTTTCGACAGCGATCTTCTGCGCGAGTCTTTCGGCGATATGCACGAATGCGAAAAGATCCACAGCATGCGCTGCAACACTTCGGACGAAGATCCCGTCATGTTTGTTCCGACGGGCCTGGCCAAATCGTTCGAACTTCGCGCTGACGGCAAAAAGATTTTCGGAACGGACCGCAATCTTTCCAGAAACCTTCTGATCCCCGTCGGCGGAACGGTAAGCGAGATCTCGCTCACCGTCAAAGAGAACTGGGGCGGAACGGACGAGAGCGCCGTATTCACTTTTGAACTGATCTGACGCGGAACCGCAAGCCGGTTTTTGCGCCGATCCCATCCTGAACGCCCGTTTCGGGCAAAATGGTTTGATTTCCCTCTGCAGATATGATATAATAGGGCGAATGAAACCGAAAGAGAGGTCTGTATGTTTTGGGCAGATAAATTGGCGGACGAGGTGATCCGCCGCAAACCCGACAAGGAAGAATATGTCTGCGCCGCGGGTATTTCTCCCTCCGGCTCCGTGCACATCGGGAATTTCCGCGATATCGCAACCAGTTATTTTGTCTATCGCGCACTGCTGCGCAAGGGCAAAAAAGCGAAACTTTTGTTTTCGTGGGATGAATTCGACCGTCTCCGCAAAGTGCCGAAGAACGTGTCCGATTATCTCGGAGATAACTCTTTTGAAAAGTACATCGGATATCCGTACGTCGATATTCCCGATCCTTTCGGCACGGACGAAAGTTATGCCGCGCATTTCGAGCGGGAATTTATGGAATCCGTCAAAAAATTCGGCATCGAAATGGAATACCGCTATCAGGCGAAGGAGTACCGTTCGGGCAGATACGCGCAGTACGTGATTTTCGCGCTGAAAAACCGCAAAAAGATCTTCGATATCCTGGACAGGCACCGCACGCAGGATGCGGAGGAAGGAGAGCGCGACAATTATTATCCGGTCAGCATCTTCTGCCCCGAGTGCCATAAAGACAGCACGAAGATCGTATCCCTTTCCGACGACTGTACGAAGGCGCATTATACCTGCTCCTGCGGGCACGAAGGAGATTTCGACTTTACGAAAGATTTCAACTGCAAACTGCAGTGGAAGGTCGACTGGCCCATGCGCTGGCTTGCGGAGGGGGTCGATTTTGAACCGGGCGGCAAAGACCACGCATCCAAAAACGGAAGTTACGATACCGCAAAAGATATTTCCCGCGAGGTATTCGGCTATCAGCCGCCGCTGTTCCAGGGCTACGAATTTATCGGCATCAAGGGGAGCGTCGGCAAAATGTCCGGCTCGTCCGGGCTGAACATGACGCCCGAATTCCTTCTCAAACTGTACCCGCCCGAACTGATCTTGTGGCTGTATGCTAAGACGGAGCCGCTGAAAGCGTTCGATTTCTGTCTGAGCGACGAAATTTTGCGCCAGTATTTTGAATTTTTCAAGATGCTGTCCGCCTATCGCGACGGCACCGCCGACGAAAACACCAAGCGCATCGTGGAAGAGAGCCTCGTCCGCGGCAGAGATCTGACCCCCGTGCCCATGAGCCAACTCGTCGATCTGGGATCGGTCGTCGATTTTAATGCGGACATGATGGAAAAATTGTTCGAAAAGATCGGCACGCCTTATAAGATCTCCGACTTTGCCGAATTGTTCGAAAAGGCGAAATTCTGGCTGAAAACCTGCTCGCCCGAAAGCGAATATAAAATATTGGGCAAGCGCAACTGGCCGTATTGGCGCACGATGAACGAATCGGAGCGCGAATGCGTGCGGCAACTCAAAGCATATCTGTCGGAAGGGGATTATACGCTCGATTCCCTGCAATCGGAACTTTATGCGATCCCCAAGCGGGTATATCCCGACAAGGTCGATGATAAAAACGCCCTCAAAGAGGTGCAGAGCAAATTCTTCAAAGACGTGTACAATCTCGTTTTGGGCCGCGACAAGGGGCCGAGACTGTATCTGTATCTGTTTGCGGTAGAGGCGGATCGGTACCTGAAACTGCTCGATTTTTCCCTGCCCGAATCGGAGGATCCGGACGCGAAGGAAGAAGAGATCCCCGCCGCCGCACAGGCGGAAGAAAAGGCACCCGTCGAAGAAAAATTCGTGCAGGAGCCCGAACCCGTCCGTCCGCAGGTGTCGCTGGAAGATTTTGCGAAACTGGATATGCGCGTCTGCAAGGTCTTGTCAGCAAAGCCCATGCGCAAGACGAACAAACTCATGAAGATCACCGTGCACGACGGCATGGGCGAACGTATCATCGTTTCGAGCATTGCGGACGAATATGCGCCCGAAGAACTCGTCGGCAAAAAGATCATCGTGATCGTCAATCTCGAGCCGCACAAATTCGGCAACGAGATCAGCAGGGGAATGCTCCTTGCTCCCGTCAACGAGGACGGCAAGTGCCGCGTACTCTTTGCAGACGATCTTGCGCAGATCGGCTCGGTCGTACATTAAAAAAGACAGAAGAAAACCCCTCCCGGTTACCGGGAGGGGTTTTTGTACTCTGAAGATTTACAGCAGATCTTTGAGATGATCGGCGAGAACTTTTGCCGCCGCGGTATTGTCGGCCAGGCGCGGATGGCCCTGCGCAGATTTCGGAAGTTCCAGCAAAGTCACGTTTTTATTGCCCGCCGCGCGCAGCCTCATGGAAGCGTTTCTGAACGCGTCTTTATTGTCGCTCACCATCATGCCGTAAATCAGAACGATCTGCGCGTCTTTTCCGTGGTATTCGATCAGGTCTTCGCAGAATTTGATCATTTCTTCCTCGTACTTTTCCGCATCCCACTGATACCATACGTCGTTGGTTCCCAGATTGACGAGCACGGCGTCTGCCGCATGGTCTCCTTCCCATACGGGGTTGCCGTAACCCGTGCCGAGAAAATCGTCTTCGGAAAGATACGTTTTGTTCCAGTTGTCTTTCATCACAAAGGGATTGCCCCAAGCGGAATAAATGCCGATGCCCGTGCGCGCGATGACGCTGACGTCCGCGTTCAGTTCTTCTGCGGCAAGCCATGCGTAAGTCAGACACCCGTTCTGTATTTTATCTGTAGAATCGGGCGGCTCGGCGGCCGTTGTGCGCATGTTTTTGTGCCCTGCCGAAATAGAATCCCCGTAAACTTCTATTTTGTATTCCCTGTCTGCGGGGCGGGAGAGAAAATATCCGTCCGTCTCTAACGAAACAAACCCCACCGAGGTCGTCATCGCCTCCGTGATTTTCAGCACGCGTGCGGTGTGTTTGCCTGCGGGCAGATCTTCGACCAAAACGTATTCTTCCGTCGCCTTGGCCTTAGTCAGATCGATCACGTTTTCGGCAGGATCCGTTTCCCCGTCCGTCAGAACGCACAGTTGCGGCGTCTTTTCTCCCGCCGCGCTGATGGTCGCGGAAAGTCCGGTCCCGTAAAACGAGATCTCCAATCCGCTTGCGGTATTATAGCAATTCACGGAACCCGCCGCCGTAAAGTTGCGCCCCAGCCATTTTACGAGCGGTTCATTACCGTTCAAAGTTTCATAAGAGGAGGGGTTTACGTTGACCGTGCACTGCGCCGAAACGCTCTTATCTCCCTCTGTCGGCTTAGCCGTCGCCGTAATGACCGCGCTGCCCGCGGCAACTCCCGTGACCGCGCCCGTTTCGGAGACCGTAGCCACTGCGGGGTTATCGGAAGCGTAGGTCACAGTGTCTGCATTTTCCGTCTTGACCTTTGTCTGTACGGCATGCCCGATTCCCGTCTCGTAAATATTTTCCTCAAAAGCGATGCTCGTCTGCGTTTCCTCCTCCGTCGGGGGTGCCGTTTTTTTCTGTTCACATGCGGCAAAGCACACGGAAAACAGCGCAACGGCAAGTATAGCCGCGATCACCTTTTTCATATCATACTCCTTCCGTCCGCGCGGGATTCAGACAAATTGCGCGGTCGGTATTTTACCTTTCGCGCGGCTCTGAGATCCGCAGATTTCTGACTATAAGTTTACATCGGCGAAGCGGTTTGCATCTATATAATCCTTTTGCAAAAAGATTCGTTTTTTTATCATGCAAATTTTAATTTTTAGCAAAAGAAAAACGGGCCGAAAAATCGGTCCGTTTTTTTACTGTTCCGGTTCTCCCTGATACACAGGGTAGCGGTATTTGTCCTCTTCGGTGATTTTTCTTAAAACTTTGCAGGGTACGCCCACGGCGATGACGCCTTCGGGTATGGATTTTTTGACGACGCTTCCCGCTCCGATCACGGAATTGTCCCCGATCGTCACGCCCGCAAGAATGATCGAGCCCGCTCCGATCCACACGTTGTTGCCGACCGTGATCGGCTTTGCGATCTCAATGCCCGCCTTTCTCTGTCCGGGGTCAAGCGCGTGTTCCGCCGTGGTAAAACAGCAGTTGGGCGCGATAAACACGTTGTCGCCGAATGTTACTTTTGCTCCGTCCGTGATGACGAGATTATGGTTGGAATAAAAATAATCGCCCACGGAAATATTGTATCCGTAATCGCACCAGAACGGAGGAGTGATGACCGTCTCTTTTCCCATTTTTCCCAAAAGGCGGGAAAGGATGCGGTTTTGCTCCTCTCTGTCGTTCGGATTCAATTGATTGTACCGATAGCATACATCCTTGCATTTTCTGATCTCCGCTTCAAAAGCGGGGTTGTAACAGCCCTGAAAAAAACAGTTTATCGGAACGATCGGCCTTTTTTCCATATAAATACCTCAAAAAAGTTACAATTTTGAACCCGTTTCGTCTTTCAGTCCGAGCCGGCAATCGGCGCTGATCTGAAAATTTTTACAGATCATAAAAAATCATTTCGGTTACTGCTGGTCTTTGGATTTTAATGCGCGCAATATAAGGATAAAAAAGAAGACGATGCCCAGCGCGATCAGCACGTGTCCGATTCCCGCGATCCCTGAAATTGCGGCGTCCGCGCCGGAAGGGATTTCGGTGTGCAGCACCTGCACGATCCCGCGGACCAGCATCAGGGCGGATGCCAGGGGAACGCCGATATTATAGACGATCATAAACGGTTTGTACAATTTTTGTCGGCTGAAAGAAAGTTTTGCGTCGAACAGTGCGACGAGCAAAAACATCACCATACCCAAAAGGAAAAGGTGCGTATGTACTTTTCCGAGCGAAGTCACACCGGTAAAATCGTTGAATTTGGTAAACTCGCGGTAAAACACGCCGCAGGCCATCGCGGCGACTGCATACGCGAATGCGACGATAACATGTTTTTTCATAGCGTTTTCTCCTCAGTTTCCGTTTTTATATTGTCCGAGCCGGACTGTTTTTTCCACACGTTGAAATATTCGAAGACGACCATGACAAGATAGGAAAAGACCAGAAGCAGAATACCGCAGAACCACCACGTAAAGATGGTATCGGGAAGAAGGGGATTAAAAATCTGCATCGCGTCGTTCGAATCCAATACCGTAATTTCAAAGATGCCCAAAGTCATCACGCAGCAAAGCCCGAGCGGCAAAGCGTACCATTTTTTGATCGTCGGCACAAAATATTTTGTGATGGTCATGATCAGGATGGTGTAGAACATGATCGAGTGATGCAGAAGGCCGCTGATCGTGTCGGGATAAAATATAGAGGAGGCCTGACCGATAAAATCGGGATAGACCACGACGATCAATCCGCCGATAAATCCGAGGTAGCAGATAAAATGGAAAACGATATTATCCCTTTTGCCGAGAAGCAGGGCGAGTGAAAGAATAAGGCTGCTGATACCGCAGAACGTATCGGGGATCAGTAGAAGCGCATTTTTATGGCTCACGCATATGGAAATTCTGTTCCATAAAATACAGATAAACAAAACGCCGCCGATGATCCTCATGATCATGGACAAAGTTTTTTCCGTTTTAACGTATTTCAGGATCAGAACGATGGCGGCGATCGCCAATGCAAGAAAAACAGCGGTGTACGTCAGGTGCTCCCAGCCGAAAACTTCGGGCAGTGCTTTTCTCCTTTTGTATGATTAACAATAAGAATATTATAGTATGTTTTATTTATTTGTCAATAAATTTAACGTGCCAAAACCTGGGCAAGGAGAGGAAGCCGTAATTGACGGGGAATGCGACCGCGCGCGATCATTTTTATAAAACTGTTGCAATGTCCCTTTTTATCTGTTATAATTTGACTGGGGGCAAGGCAAATTTTATGTGAGGGGGAATTGTCATGAAAAAAAGCATCGCGGCGGTCCTGTCTCTTATTTCGGTTGCGGCTTTTCTTTTTGTAATTGCCGGCTGCGGAAAGGAAAACAAACATCCGGACGCAAAGAGGATTGCCGCCGAAGAATTCGGTATGGAGGAAATTCGGGTCACTTGTTCGGGGGGTGCCGGGCACCGTCATATCTCCCGATACAAAGCGTTACGGGATCTATGTGTTGGGGCTCAAAGATGGGGAAGAGATGATGATCGTTGTTCCCGCCCTGAAAAAACAAAAGGCTTATGAAGTGGACTGGGTATTCGATGCTTCCTTTCAGGAAATCATCGAAAAACTGAATTCCTCCGAACTGGGTGAAATCTGTCCGAAAGAAAATTATCGACTGATCGAATTTGTGGATTATCTCGATACGATAAAGATGCTGTTTCCCGCTATCGGAGATACCACCTTGGACGTAAATTTTATGATTACGTATCTAAGACATGGAATCGTACAGATAGACGGTGAGATCGTGATATACGGGGAAGGGTTCGAACAGCATGAATAAATGAACAAAGCAGGCAAAAAATAGGCGGTATAAACCGCCTATTTTTTGCCAAGGCGTCTGTTTTATGACGTGCAATAAAAACCTATCGGGTATCCGCAAAAATTTTAATTCTTATACGGATATATTTGACATGTTGGTCGGGGGGGGGTATAATATATTATATAAATATTATATTATATAAATGCAAAGGAAATATCGTTTTCTTTTGCTAAAAGAGCAGGAGGTTGCATACAATGAGAAAGTTTATTTTCGGTTTTTCAACGACGGTATTATTGCTTGCCTTCACTTTATCGTTCGCCGCCTGCGGCGAGTCCCCCGGCGCGAAAAATAACGAAAGTTATACCGTGACCTGTACGGACGGCGAGTATTATGACCTTTCCGCCGATTATACGGTTGCCGAAGCGGGTACGCTTGTTACGGTCACGGCGGAAAGCGAAGTATTTATGGAAGTAGATACTGTGTATGCGAACGGTATCGCTTGTTCGGCCGGAAGCGAAGCGGGAAAGTTTACGTTTACAATGCCGGAGGAAGATGTTACGGTAACTGCGGACGTTTCGGGAAAGGAGATCCTCTCAGCCGAGGACGGCATGTATTGGAGCGAAGCCCCGACGGTCATTTCCGTTTTTGACGAGAGTGAGTTGTCGTTATATCAATATCAGGATTACGGCGTGTCTTTCGGAACGGATCCCGTGAATGCGAGCATAAATACGAGCAATGAAATGATATATGCCGAAGTTGTTTCTCTGAACGAGGAGGTTATTCCCGCAGAGGCGATTTCGGGCGTGCACGGAAATACGCAGACATCGGTAAATCCCGCTTTCTATAACGGAACATTTGAAATAGACAGGACAAAAATCAAAACGGGGACTGCGACGATAGTGCTTTTTGATACGGACAACGACCGCGTACTTTCCAAAACGATCACGGTTGTGCCTTTCGGAGACGTTCACAAAGGCGAGACGGAAGAAGTGAGCGTGTCCGTCGATTTTACAGGGTTGAGCGAGGAATACCGCAATGAAAAATTCAGCGTGTTCTTCTATGAAGACGAAGAAACATACGTTTACGGCAGTGTGTATCCTGAAACGCAGAGAGAGAATTTGACTTATCCCGAAAGCGGAACGGTCACATATACTTTTCTGTATGTTCCCGGTCTGACCTTTACGCTTCGCGTAGGATATGAGAGGATAAATGAATATGATGTCACCTACTATCACAGTCTTTCCATTGAGGGCGATGACGACGGAGAGATCGTTCCGGATTTTTCTGACGGCAATCATATAACGATCCGATTGGGAGATCCGGTTGCGGAATAATACAAACAAATTTTATATGTCAAAAGGTGCATTCAAATGAATGCGCCTTTTGAATGCTTTGCCTGCCGGCCTCTTAAAAACATTTCGGATAAAAAAGACAACAGAACGGATTTTTTATATTTCCGTTCTGTTGTTCATCTATGGTGGGAACGGTAAGACTCGAACTTATGACCTCATGCATGTCAAGCATGCGCTCTAACCAACTGAGCTACGCTCCCGAAAATATTTCCGTCATCTCTCCCGCTCACTGGGCGCGATAACGTTAATAATATATCATTTTTCATACCCGTTTGTCAATCGAAAATTATATCATTTCCGCAAATTTATCGTAAGGAGCCCCTTAAAATTTTCATAAACGCGCTGCACCGAGAATAAAATAGGTATCATTATAAGCGACAGAGGTACCTATGCGAGACTATCATGCGATCTCTTCGGAAGAAACGCTCTCCGCGCTCGGCACGAGCGAATTGGGGCTATCGCGGTCGGAAGCGGATTCACGCTTGCAGAAATACGGCGAAAACGTATTGAAGCGCAAGAAGAAAAACGGCCCGCTCAAATTGTTTCTGGCACAGTTCAAAGACTTTATGACGATCTTGCTCATCTGTGCGGCGGCGATCACCGCGGTCACAGCTTTTGCCACCAAAGACGTAAACGAACTCGTCGACACGGGCATACTTCTGTTTATCATTCTGCTGAATACTTTTGTTGGATTTATCCAGCAATACCGCGCCGACAACGCGATCGAAAAATTAAAACAGTTGTCCGTATGCCGCGTCAAAACGGTGCGCGACGGCAAAGATCTCCTGCTCGACAGCACCGCGCTCGTTCCGGGAGATATCGTCTGGCTGGAAGAGGGGGATATGGTCCCCGCGGACTGCCGTATTTTGCATTGCGACCAACTCAAATGCGACGAATCGGCGCTGACGGGCGAATCCCGCGGCGTCAATAAAGCGGAGGCGGCGTTATCGGGCGATCTTCCCGTCGGGGACAGAAAAAACATGCTGTATTCCTCGACTTTTGTGGTGAAAGGACAAGCGAAAGCGGTCGTAACGGCGACGGGCGCGGATACGGAGATCGGCAAGATCGCCGAAATGCTTGAGGAGACCAAAGCCGCGGCGACTCCGTTGGAAAAGATCCTCGCCACGCTCGGAAGGATCATCACAGGCACGGTGATCGCGATCGCCGCCGTAATATTCGTGTTCGGCATCTTCTTCAAAGAGAGCACTCTGTTGGGCAATTTCATGTCCTCCGTCGCCATCGCGGTGGCGGCGATCCCGGAGGGCATGCCGGCCGTCGTGACCATCATCATGGCGATGGGGGTACAGAAGATGAGCCGCGAGCGCGCGGTCGTGCGCAAACTGCACGCTGTGGAAACGCTGGGCGGATGCAACCGCATCTGCAGCGACAAGACGGGCACGCTCACCGAAAACAGGATGACGGTAGAAGAGATCTGGACAGATTTCCGATACGACGTGTCTGCAGACAGGGGCACGGCCGCGCAGAAAAAACTCATCGAATGTATGCTCGCCTGCAATACGGTCAAAGGAAAGGGCGGCAGGGTGATCGGAGACCCCACGGAAGTGGCGCTCGTAAATTTTGCCGCTTCCCGCGCGGAGGGTACCGCACGGCCCCTGGGCATCCTGCCCTTTACGTCCGAAAGGAAAATGATGTCCGTCGCCTCCCGCACGCAGGAGGGGGATTTTATTTTTGCAAAGGGCGGCGCCGATATCATTCTGGGAAAATGCAGCCGCATTTCGGAAAACGGCAAAGTCCGCCCGATCACGGAAGCGGACAGAGAGGCGGTATTGGCCGCAAATCATGCGCTGGCGCAAAAGGCGCTTCGGGTGCTCGGCTTTGCGTACAGCGAGTACGGCGGCGCGATCAGGGAAGAAAACCTGATCTTTATCGGCCTGTGCGGCATGATCGACCCTCCCAAACGGGGCGTGAAAGAGGCGGTCGCAGAATGTGTCCGCGCGGGCATCACGCCCGTTATGATCACGGGGGATCATAAGGATACCGCCTTTGCCATCGCAAAGCGGCTGGGGATCGCCGAAGAGGAGCGCGAAGTCGTCACGGGGGCGGAACTGGACGCTATGCCGGAACGGGAACTGGATGAGCGCATTCCCGGATACCGCGTGTTCGCGCGGGTCAGCCCCAAACATAAAACGCTGATCGTAAAGCGCCTGCAAAAGGCTGGCAATGTTGTCGCCATGACGGGCGACGGCATCAACGACGCGCCGAGCATCCGCAGCGCGGACATCGGTATCGCCATGGGCATATCGGGTACGGACGTCACCAAAAGCGCTTCGGACATGGTGATCACCGACGATAACTTTGCCACGATCGTGAGCGCGGTGCGGGAGGGAAGGCGGGTCTTTTCCAATATCAAAAAGACCATCCAGTTCTTTTTGGCGACCAACCTTGCGGAAGTTTTGTCCATTCTCGCGGTGACGCTGGCGCTCTATAAATTTGACTTTCTGACGTCGACGCAACTTTTGTGGATCAACCTGATCACGGACAGTCTTCCCGTCCTTTCGCTGGGCACGGAAAAGGCGGATAAAGATATCATGCTCCGCCCGCCTCGCAGGGCAAACGATTTGTTTTCCGCTCCGTCCATGATCTCTGTACTGTTTTACGGATTGGCGCAGACGGCGATCGTGCTGTTTGCCTTTCTCTGGTCGAATGCTCGTTACGGGAACGCCGTCGCGGTGACGATCACCTTTTTCGTATTATCCTTTTTGGAACTGTTCCACTCGTTCAACATACGTTCGGAACGCGGCTCCGCTTTCGGAAAGGGCTTTTTCGGCAATAAGATCATGTTCCTGACGCTGTTTATAGGCATCGCCGTAAATGTTCTGCTTTGCGTCGTGCCCGTCCTGCGCGCCGCATTCGGGATCACCGCGCTGACGGCGGGGCAGTGGGCGTTCGTCTTTGTCTGTTCCGTTGCGATCGTGCCGATCGGAGAGATGTATAAACTGATCGTAAAACTGGTCTCCCGCACCCCGCGCCCCCGCATGCGCAAAAACAAGGCACTCGCTTAAAACTTTTCACGGATGCCGGCAAAAAAGCCCCCGGCGCGGTGGTGCGCCGGGGGCTTTCGGATGCTTTTTTTATTCGGGCAACACGCTGACGGTGATTTTCGCGGAAACGCCCTCCATCAGGCGGATCTCGACGGGATATTCGCCGACCGTTTTCAGCCCTTCTTTCAGCAGGATCTTTTTCTTATCCACGTCAAAGCCGAGATCGGCAAGTTTTGACGCGATCTCTTTGGAAGTGACGCTGCCGAACACTTTGCCGTTTTCGCCGCATTTGATTTTAACTTCCACTTTGGATTTGTCCATGCGGCCGGCAAGTTCTTTGATCTGTTTGATCTCTTCGGCGCGGCGGCGTTCCTCCGCCTCCTTCTGGATCTTCAGGCTGTTGACCGCCACAGAAGATGCCTGTTCGGCGAGCCCCTTTTTCAGCAGGAAATTTTTGGCGAATCCGTCGCTCACGTCGATAATATCGCCCTTTTTCCCCGTTCCTTTCACGTCCTGTTTGAGTATTACTTTCATGATATGACCTCGCAAGAAGAGAATTTCTGTATTTATTTTACAGTGAAAAGAAAAAATTGTCAACCTAAACCGCTCATAAAAGGGCGCAAAGCGGACATAATAGGAAAAGGAGGTTGTTATTATGAAAAAGATCAACAACGCGATCGGCTGCGAAGTGTCCGAATGTATGTTCAACTGCGACGGTAAAAACTGCACGCTGGATAAGATCACCATCGGCAACACCTGCGACTGCGACGCGGAAAAATGCACCTGCTGCGAGAATTATAAGAGCAGATAAATTTTATTTCGGAAAAAAGCCCGACCCTTTCTGATATGCACCCCAAAAGTTAGACACTTTTGGAGGTGCATATTTTTTATGGCAA
>ERZ1106952.264-NODE-264-length-30329-cov-5.577790_pt1 | contig 30329 bp, 20 predicted proteins | sample MGYA00403677_ERZ1106952 | MGnify/ENA primary metagenome ERZ1106952 (study PRJEB35170, sample SAMEA104062415) | human gut metagenome | biome: human gut; feature: human-associated habitat; material: faeces | place: Denmark | collected 2012-05-14 ...
TCCGTTTTCGAACCACACACTTCGCGATTTCAAAGAAGAGATTTCAAATAATCTTTACCACTTTTCCGAACTCGTTAAATTCTTTATCTTTAACGGAATATATTTTCATACTGTTATCCTTACTTTTGCCCATAGTAAGCATTTTTGCCGTGCTTGCGGAAATAGTGCTTGTCAAGCAAGTATTTGTCCACTTCTTTTGCTTGCGGATTGATACGCTCGTTCCTTCGTTTTCTTCCTGCTCCAAAAAACTACCGTTAACGGACTTTCCTCCGTCATCACGGGTTTTCAGATATTTTTCGTTGTACGGTATCACCTTGTATTCCAGCCCGAAACCTGCAACCGTTGCTTTTTCCTCTTCGGTCAATTCCCTTATATAATGACGGTACTGTTTCTCGCTCTCGTCCCAAGTACTTGCAGGAACGCCTATTTTCACAACGCGCGGATTGCTTTCTTGGTAATAGAACACGAACCTGTTTTCGTCTTGCTCAGTCGAAGAGAACGTAGGAGCCGAAGAATAAACGTCTCGGCTAAACCGGCAAACAGCACTCAAAGAAATTGCATTCTGCCGCTTCGATTTCAAAGTGTAGGTCTTTTGCTCGGACGCGGCGCTCGGCTTGTAATAGTAATTTTTAGGCGTGCGCACGGATACGGTTATCGTCGTCCCCGGCTGAACAAGTTGTCCGTCTCCTGTCCTATATTCTATTATGTTTGTATATTCTTCTGTGTATTCTTCTTCGCAAAACTGATAGAGAATATTGTAAATTCCGTTGCCGGGAGTTGTTTCAATCGAGTTGTTATAAGAACAGCTATACCAATTACCGCCGTTTACGGAAAACTCCAATTGTTGAGCTGCGTCTTTATCCTGTAAATAATCGCCGAGATTTCTCACTTCAACCCATACGGTTCCACTATAATCCTGCCAAATCTCTTCGATCGTCGGGGTTATCTCTCTGTCTTTCAAATTTCTTTCACATGCGGAAAGCATCGCAAACGCACAAAAAAACAGCGCGATCGCCAGACAAACACTTAAAACTCTCTTTTTCATAGCAAAAACCTCCGTTTTTTTATTTTTATTATCTTTCTCGAATACTGCAAGCAAGTCTGCAAAGGATTTCTTTTTAATTGACGGAACAATAAAAACCGGAGTTATTTAAGATAATACGTTATCGTCCCGCTCGTTTCGTCCACGCCGTTCTTAAATACCGTCTTGCTTACGTTTATTTTCCGTCCGTCCACCGTGTACGTTATACCGCCGATAAACTCGGTGTAAATATTGACGGTGGTAAGGTTTTCGAACAGAACGCAATTCCCGCTTGAAAACTCGACGGTCGACTTGCCATCGGGCCGATGCACGTTAAGGGTGGTCAACTTATACCCCGTCAAAGTATTCCTATTAGCGCCGAAAATGCCTATTATATCGGCGTAACTATCGTAAGACAAAGTAAGTTCGGTAAGATTTTTACAGCCCGCTAAGGCGTAATTTTCTATCCCGGTAGCGGTTTTTGGGAAGGTTATTTTATTAAGACCGCTCAAATCAGCGAACGCGTACGAAAAGATATAAGTGTACCCCGACGGAACGTAGATATATTTTATTTTCGCCGCGTATTCTTCGCCGAGAGCGTCGAAAACCTTGCCGAGAACCGCTTTCACGTCGAACTCGGACGAAGCGGAACGGCCTTGCAACGGCAATCTCATTCTTCCGTCGTTGTCGTCTATATACTTCTTGAACTCTTCCGTCTTTTTTCGGTTTATTCCATTGATTGCCCAACCGCCACGGTTAGACAACGAATAGGTAAAATACGACGACGGTATCTCTTTTACACTGTTACAACCTTTTCCCGTACACACAAAAGTTTCTTCTTCGTAGTCGTGACGTGGTTCGTTCCATCCGTCGATTTCTTTTCCGCAAAGAGTACACGACACCGTCGCTCTGACGGTACAGTTTTCGGCATTTCTTTCGCCGTATACGACTGATCCGCGTTCGTGTTTAAGGGGATTTACGGGAGTAATTTCCGTCGTTTTTCGGGGACAATAAAGGCATTTTTTTGCGTCCACACCGGTTGTCGTGCAGGTGGCTTCAACGTGGTTTTCTCCGTCTTTAACCATACTGTGCGACCTCGTCTTATAAAACACGTCTTTATGACACCTGTCGCACTCCCTGTATGAATTATAACAGTAATTCTCGTTCGAATTATCCATATAATCGTACTTTATTTCCGTGCCCGCAGGGAAACGATGGTTTAGTTTTTCCGTGACGTCCGTCTTTGTTTCTCCGCACCCGGAACATACCGACTTAACGTATCCCGGCTCTTCGCAAGTAGATTCTTTACTTTCCGCTTCTTCATAATTATGGGCGGACAAAGCTAACGTTTCGGTAATCTTGTAATCGCAAAACTTACACTTCTTTACCCTTTCGCCGAAAGCGGTACAGGTAGGCGCAAGCTTTATTTCCCATTCGCCCAATTCGTGCGGTCTTCGCGATATAACAAACTCTTCTTTATATTCGCATACGGAGCAGGTCTTGCTTTCTTTGCCTTGCTCGTCGCAAGTGGCTTCTTTTTCTATAACCTTTTTGCCGAAATCGTGTCCTTTGCTCTTCAATACGAACCCGCTCTTTTCGTACCCGCAAACGGCGCACACCCTTTTGCCTGTTCCGTCTTCGATACAAGTAGGTGCGGTTACTTCTATCACCTCCCCGAATTCGTGGTTGTTTCCGCAACGGTTGTTCCCCAAAAAGTTGCACGCAGAAAGGACGGCTGCTACGCACGCCGCTATCGCAACGGTTATTAAAATAAGAATTGTTCTGTGTTTCATTTTACCTCAATTAAGACTTTTTATTTGGTTCCTTTTACCCACTCCGTAAACAACAAAAAAACAAGGCATTGTTCCCGACGTTTCGCAAACTTTTTTCTTTCGGCATAACTCTGCAAAGACGTTCGCCGTTTTTTCGCGCTCTATTCGGGGCGTAGATGAGTCGGTGCGTTTCTGCACAAGTTACCGTGTCTTCCTGTCTGCACGTGTCGGGAGCAATCGCCTTGCTCCGCTTGCTTGTTAGTTGATTATTATGTCTTGTCTGTATTTGTTATAGTCTTGTCTGCCTATTTTACCGGTAAATTATGCCTCTTTTTTTTCTTGCTAATAAAGGAATAGTATGTGTTTCTGATTGCAACGCTGTGCCAAGCAGAAGCAGATACCCACTTCTTTTCCGTTCGGTTTTCCCACCGCTTTATTATTTTATAGTAGTATTATACCATGTTTCAATGAAAAAAGCAATCCATAACGACCGATATATTGTGAAAGTTGTCGCAATTTAAGATTTCTTTTTCTTTTTTGATGAAAATATGTACGAACTTGCTGTTTGTTTTTTAATGTTTTTCTAAAAAGTTTCCCTACGAGTATCTTTCCACTGCAAGAGCAAGCAAAGATGACCGCCGCACAAGAGGCAAAACAGCGGCTAAATATCCATATCAAAAGGGGACAGCGTACGGGGGAGTATTCCGTGGATTGCCGCTATTGTTACGCCGTAATTTGTTATCGGGATGCCTTTCTTTTTTGCTTTGGCAAGGCGGTAGTGCATTTCCTTTTCGTTTAGCATACAGCCGCCGCAATGCACCACGAGTGCGTATTTTTTGAGGTCTTCGGGAAATTCTCCTCCCGACGAAAACTCAAAATTTAGTTTTTTGCCGGTATATTGAGTTATCCTATCGCATTTTGCAATATATACGGCGTCGTTTTGCGTGAAATTTTACAAATTCGACGTTTTACACAAAACGGAAAAATCCTTTTACAAATGCCGTTTTATGCTTATTCCGTCTTTTCTTCCCTCAAACTTCTGTATATTTCGCCGATAAAATGCCGCACGACCGCCATAATCTCGATTTGCTTCATCAAATCGTATTCTTTCAGTTTCTTCTCTGCGCGTTGCTGATAGAAACGCAACTGATTTTTGTCCTTTGCCTCGATAATCTTTTTATAGATTATCTCTGCCGCCATATTCACGTCGTGAGGATCTAAAATCATATATCCGTCGAGCTTTGCTTCCAAATCGTATACCGCCGTCGGCGTAACCGAATTGGCAAGTAACGTCGTGGTAACGACTATAATTATTATAGCACTTTTTATGATAAAAACACCAGAAAAATGCTTCCAATAGCCGTATTCGTTCAGTAAGGCTATATCTTGCAATAACACCGCTATGTTCTTTTCGGCAAGAAAAGCAATAATCTCGTCCGTATTAAGGGCGTGATTTTCCTCCGAATGCTTGCAAAGAATATCCCACAACACAAGTAATATGATTTTTTATTCGGTAGAACACGGCATGCTTATTCTCTTAACCGAGAACAACGTCCAACGCCATCATTTTCTTATCGAAATCAAAAACTCGAACTCGAACAAGAGCGGCGAACTCGAACAAGCCACGCTCGATTTGCTTCGCCCGTACAAGGGCGAATATGCCGTTTAATCGTTCAATCCCTACTCGATGGAATTTTTCAAGAAGATCGCGCCGCAGATTCCGCGCGGTCAGCTTTCGTGCGTATTCGAAAAAAAGGATTTCACCCGGTACAAGCGGTTTGTGTTCAATCACCTCAAGGTGAATAAGATTTCCTCTCCCGATTTTATGTCTTTCGCCGGGAAAGATCTCCCGAACAAATACGTTACCGGATCCGGTCTCCCCGTTTTTGCCTGGACGGTTCGCAGCAACTCGGACATGGAAAAAGTTTTACCGCATTGCGACAACTTCATTTTCGAGAATTTCATTCCCGTAAACGACGAAAACAACAGAATTTAGAAACAACCGAATTTACAGCAAAAACCCGACCGGAACGTTCGTCAATCCGATCGGGTTTTGTGTTGTTATTCCTTATTATCTTCGTCATATGTACTCCTCAAAAACAACGTCTTTTTCATTATACCACGCCGCGAAAAAAAGACAATCGTTTGAGCCGCCGCCGAAACCGAAATTTATTTTATTTTCGTACGGCTTTCGGGTAAGGAAAATTTCGACGATCGGAGATAACGCAACGGAAAAACCTCGGCGGATCTTACGAAACGTCGAGGTTTTGTATATACGTATTAACGTTTTTGCGACGATAAGCCGCGGAGGACGGTATCGAACAGGTAGAGGTTGAAGTCTGCCGAGTCGATTTTGCGGGCGTCGGAGGCGTAAGCGATCGCCTTTTCTTTTTCGCCACGGGCGAGGTGTCCGAACGCGCACATCATACTTCCCGTAAGAACGTGCGCTTTTACGATATCGTAGCCGAACGGCGGGTACGCGGGCGAGCCGACTCCGTAATAGTCGTTTACGTCAGCGTTTTCGATTCTGTTTTCGCCGATGGCGATCATCTCGTTGGCAAGACCGATCGCTCTGCTCTCTTCGCCGCGGGCGCGGTACGCGAGCGTTTGCCAGTAACTGTGGATCGTGGGCGCGCCTTTGGTGGAAACCGCATCGCCGAGGAACTTCGCCGAAACCGCCCCGTCGGTGGTTGCGAGCGCGTAATACAGGGGCGCGTCGTTGACGAAGTAGTTTTTCTCTTCGCCGTAGTTAAGCGGAAACACGAGACCGGATTCGAGGATTTCCGTACGCTTTTTCGCATCTTTTTCGACAAGCCCGCGAAGAAGATACAGCCACGCGTGGTGCTGGGTGAGGTTACCCTCGCCGCCCTCGTACGTGTGGAAACGGTGCCCGTCGAGAACCGCTTTCGCCTTTTCGTACTCGCCCTTTTCGGTTAAAAGAACCGAGTATTGCAAGGTGCAATCGTCACGCGTTGCGACGAGGTCGGGATCCGATTCGTAAAGCGCGAGGCGCTCGTCGATCGGAAGGTCGAGGCTCTTGTAAAGTTGGGTAAGTTCAAAGAAGATACGACCGCTTTCGGGCATAAGGCGACGGGCGGTTTCAAGGCTCTTGCGGGCAAGCGCGGGCTTGTCGAGGTGGTCGTAATACGCGAGCGAAAGGTTGCGGTACGCCGGCGCGAAATCGAGCGATTTAACCGTCTTTTCCCACGCTTTTGCCGCTTCTATATAACGCTCGAACGAATACAGAAGGCAGCCGAGATAGTACGAAGCCATAGGCGTTCCGGCGGCTTTAAGTACGGCGATACTTTCGATACGCGACGGGAAAGCGTACTGCCACGGACTTGCGTCGGCGGCTTTAAGGTACTCTTTACGTTTTGCGCCGCGGGTGAGGTATGCGAGGTAATAGAACTTGCCTGCTCCGTCGTCTGCCGCTTCGAGCGTTTTTACGGCAAGATCGGTAAGACCGAAATCGGAAAGTTCTACGGCAAACTCGATTGCTCTTCTCGTATCGCGGGGATTCGGAATAAACAGCGGATCGGCGGTTTTTATATCCTCTGTCGCCTTGTTGTCGCCGGTAAGGATCGCGAGCGCGTAACGGGCACGAAGGTCGCGTACGTTGGTTTCGAGCGCGAGGCGAAGGAAGTCGACCGCCTGCGATTTGTCTCCGCGTTTCGATGCGATTTTCGCGAGCAGATAGTATGCTGCGGTGCGGTTTGCGTAACTCCAGACTGCCGAATACGCGTCGTCGAACGCGCCTTTTTCGTCACCGAGGCGGAATTTGCAAAGCGCGCGGCGGTAGAACGCGGACGTGTCGTCGGGGTTTGCGTTTCGAAGCCGTTGGCGATCGAGCGCGGTCGTATAGTAAGCGATTGCCTCTTCGAGCATTCCTCTGTCGTAGCAAAGGTCGCCCATTGCCTGATTGCAGCGAATATCGTTTTTGTCGCGGCGGAGCGCTTCGATAAAATAATCCTCGGGACGGTACGCGAAGTGCTTGTACTGGCGAAGGTGCGTGCCGTGAATCCAGAGTTCTTCGAGGGACGAAATCTCGGACGGCTTGGGCGCGGGCTTGCGGGGTTCGATCGGTTTTTTGCCCTGTTTTACGATGGGCGAATACTCGATAACCGTTTCGTTTCCGCGTTTTACGGTAACGCAAAGGTCGTTGAAATCGCCGTCGAAATCCACGGTCGCGGTAAACGGTTTTTCGGGCGAAATTTCGGTTTTGTCCGTATAAATCGTTTTGTTTCCGGCGGTAAGAGTTACGGTGAACTTGCCTTTCGACGTGGAATAATATCCGATAAACGCGCCGTTATCTGTCTTTTCGAGGTTGATTGCTCCCTTTTCGGTTGCGCGTTTTACTTCGCCGATTTCTTTTACTGGGTACCAGAACTGATCGAAAATCTTGGTTTCGTGCGGTGCGATCCACGTAAAATCGGGCTGATTGTCGGTATACACGCCCGTCATAAGTTCTATGTAACGCGTGCCGTCGTCGGTGAGGTTGGCACACCACTTGCGACCGAAATTGCAGTTGCCCCACGTCCAGAGTTTTTTTCCGGGCGAAACGTGATGATTCGCGATAGTGACGATACCCGCTTTTTTGCCGTTGTCGTAACCGGAAACGAAGTCCTCGTCGCTTTGCCCGCGCGAAATCATCATCGAAGTCGGAACCATTATGTTTTTGTGATGATGAATATCGGTGCCTTTGCCGTAATCGAACGGGCGCGCGGTTTTGTAAACGCCGCTCGCAACCGGCCATTCGAGAATCGCCCTGCGGTCGTGGTCGTTTACCGATTCGACGTCCGGCGGGAATACGACATCGTAATCGTCGTTGATCCCTACGGCGAGATTCGCCCACCACATAAAGGGACGTTCGACGCTCGTGCCGTTATACACGGTAACACGGGCGCGAAGGCAGTTCGTACCGGAAATAAGCGACAACTCGGTCATACCTTTAAGACCGTAGAAATAATCGGTTTCGCCCATGACGGCGCGTTTGTCGTCGCCGCTGCCTACGATTGCCCATTCGGCGGGCATGAACGTCGTGGGACGGTGGTGCTGGGGATAGTTGAATTCGATACCGCCCGACACCCACGGTCCTGCCAGACCTACCATTGCGGGTTTGATGACTTTATTCGTATAAACGTATTCGTATCCGTTGGTTTTATCGACCGCGCCGTGAACTTTGCCGCCGATTTCGGGGAGAAGTTCCACTCTCACCCAGTCGTTTTCGAGAACGATCGCCTCGTACTCGCGGTTGTCGTCGCGTTCATATCCGATGGCGGACGTGTACGGAATCGGATAAACCTTGCCGCTTGCGCCCTGATAGGGACGTTTTTCAAAATACATCGGCAACGGCTCGGGATCACCTACCGGATAGGTGGGAATAACGATTTTCTCTTTTCTTACACTCGTCTTCATAATAAAAAACCTCTCTTATCGTTACAATCATTATAAACGAAAAAAGAGAGATTTTCAAGCCAATAATTTATCGCATTTATCCGCCGAAATATGTCTTTTCGGACGGGTTTTCAGTCGAATTTCAAGCCGTAGAATCTAAGAGTCTCCACGAGCCTGCGCTTGGATTGAAGGCCCGAATTTACAAGCATGGCGTGCATACGGTACTTTACCGTATTTACCGCGAGATTTTCGATTTCCGCGATCTCCTCGTACGGAACGTCTGCAATAATTGCTTTCAGAATCGCAAAGTCGATTTCGTCGCATTTAAGCAGCATGTTTTCGAGAAGTTCGACTTCACGCACGTTCGGATCGCCGTAAAAATCGACGGTTTTACTGCTCTGCGCCATGCCTTTCGGATCAAACGGACGCACTTCCCCGCCGTCGTTTAAGTTAAGATTCATTTCGAGCATCATAAACGTCGAATAGTTTATTTCTTCGCTCTTATCCAAAAACAAATACAGTTCTGCTATCTGAATACCCGCTTTGTAGTAGTTGACAAAAGCAGTGGGGTATTTTACCTGCACATACTCCGAAAACTTCATCGCGCTGCAACTGCAAACGTTGACTTTCGCGGCGATTTCGGGATAACGCGTACAGAAAATAATCGCGACGGCGTCGTTGCTGCAAACGACGTTTTTTACGCCGTCCGAATCGCTTGCGAAACTATCGATACACGCGGTAATATCGCCCTTATTCTCCACTTCGCGATAAACGGTACCCGCCTCCTTTACTGCGAGTTCCATTCCGATATATTTCTGCCTGTCGGTCATCGAATCCTTATTCGCGCCGAGAAAAACGGTCTCGCCGGCGTCTTTATCAAGCAGATATCGGGTAAGGAGATATGTATTTTGCGTGTAGTTAAGCGTTATGCAACTGTACCTGAACGCCGTGTCGATATACTGAAAACCGAACAAAAGCGGGTGTATTCCGAGCCCGTTGAATTTTTCGATGATTTCGGTTGCCCATTTGAGCGACGCGCAGATCAGAACGACTACGCGCGGCTTGCTTTTTATCTTTTTTTCGTCGGTATACACCTCCACGGCAACGCGCTTGCGACGCGTAACCGAGAGTATTCCGTCCAGAATAAGCCCCACACGGCTGTTCTTTGCGTAATTTTCTTCGATGAGAACAGTTATCATACATTTATTTTAACACATTTTGCGAAATAATGCAACGATTAGCGAATAAAGCGGACAAAAAACCGCTCCCCGTTCGTTGAGAACGGCTTTGCATGAATCGTTCGTTGCCGATTCCGAGAACCTTGCGTATTTCGCCTGCGAGTTTCGCTCCGGCAATTTCGCTGTCCTCTACGACGGGGTGTCCGCCTACGCCGGCAGTTACGCCTTTGTCGAATTTAACCGCGACGGCGTTCGGAAAATCGGATTTCAGTTCGGTTACCGCGTTTTCCATTATCTCGTCGAGTCCGGAGCCCGGAGCCATCAGGTTAGAGCAAATGAATACCGGAATATTTTTGCCGTAATACCGCCCTATAACGTCGCGCACGAAATTTACGACGGCGATCTTCATTCCGCCTTTCGAGTATGCGATTCCGTTATCGTCCTTAGCCACACCTTTTAGCGAACGAAAATAATCGTTGGTTCCGAGGTAAATTACAACCGCGTCGGGGCGGTACGAATTGTAGTCGTACGGATACTCGGCGGCGGAAAGATCTACCGCGATACTGTTGTAGTTGTTTGCGACGGTGTACCGTTCTTTGGTGAAGTCGGTGTATTTTAGCGCGATACCGCCGCGCCCGAATACGCGAAACGCCGCGCCGAGAGCTTTTGCGCACTCGCCCGCGTACGAACTGAACACGTTTTGCGTTTCCTGAGTGTACAACGCGCTGTCCTTGATATTGCCGTTTTCGTCCTTGTACGGGCGAAGCACGCCTTCGCCGCACGTGATCGAATCTCCGTAAAATTCGATATTAAGGCTCGGTTTTGCGGGCGCGGGAAGAAGTTCGCCGTCGGTGGAAATCTGCGAGACGATAAGCCTGTCGCGGTTTGACGGGGTACGTTTAAGCACTTTTACGACGTGTTCGCGGTCGGTAAGCCCATCCGCTATCGTTACTTCGTCCGAGATTCCGCCGACCGCTCTTTCGGTTTTGAGAATTTTTGCTTCAGAGTCGGTTTCGCCGTCGACGAACACCGAAAACATACCGTTTGCGTACGATCCGCCGCTCGCTACCGTCTGAACTTGGGCGCGGAGTGCGGTTCCGCGGAAACACACCTCGAATCCGGACGCGCTGTTTATAAACGTTACCCCGCCGAGATCGGGGTTGTAGAAAACTCTGCCGTACGTATTGACGTATTTTGTATAGTCCGCCGCGTTTTCGGTAAGCGCGATTTTATCGATCGGCTGATCCCGCTCGCTCTCTCCGCACGCGACAAGGCACGCGCCCGCCGTCAAAGCAAGCACGAGCGCGCACAACGCCGCAAAAAACTTTCTTGTCGGATTCATCATTTCAACACACCGTTTTTGCGATCTCTCTCGTCCGCAAGCGCACAAAATTTTTCGATCGTTTTTATTTCCTTTACATCATACGGTAAGCCGTTGAAGCGGAAAATGTCGTGCTGCCAGAGCCGAAGATCAAGCGTCGATCCCTCTTTAAGATATTCGATGAAATAGTGTCCCCACGGCTCGTAAGTCTGCGAATACCCCTGCATAAGTCCCCAGTGATACGAACCGATTTTTTCTAGGTAGAACAGCGGGAAAAGTTCGGCTACGTCGTTGCCCGCGATACGATTAAGCCACTCGTTGTTGATAAGCGGGCGGTCGTACTTTTCACGAAGATTCTCGATAATTCGGATCATGTTCTCGTACGATCCGTAATAGTGGAACGTTATTACGTCACTCAGTTCGAGAGCGACCGTTTCGATGTCGCGGCGCGGCTTCGAGAAATCGTCTTCGTAACTCCAACAATCTGCCGTAAGCGGCTGAATCGGATCGTGCGAGCGAATAATCTCGAAGAACTTTTCCATTGCTTTGCGGCTGAGGTCGTAACGTCTGCCGTTCCCGGGCTCGTTCCATACGTCCCAGATCTGAATACGCTCGTCGTGAGCGTACTTCGCGACGATCTCGTCCACCATTTTGTAGTAGAACGGCTCGATATCCGGCTCGTCGAGAAGACAATACCCGGGTTCGTTGTATCCTGCCGCGTGCGGGCCCGCTTTTATGCCGCTGTGATATCCCCAGTCCACGTTCTGCTCGCCGAAAACGACCTCTCTGAACCTGTCTTTCGGCACGGTGCAGTCATTACCGAGCGTAAGCATTACTTTGATTCCGTAACTGTCCGCAAGCGTAAGATATTCTTCGAGGTTGGACATAAACGAGTCGTGTTCGTAGTACCACACCTCGAACTGAATTATCGCGCGCACGGCGTTGAATCCCGTCTGACGGGCAATATCGAATTCGTACGCGATCTGATCGAAAACTTCCTTATGGTTATACCGCTGCCACATCGCGACGCGATTTACGCAGTTTGACGGATAACCGTTGAATCCTCTTATCCACGGCTGGGCGTTATACCACTCCCACGCGCGTTCTTTACTCCATTTGCCTTTTACTTCTGACATGGTCAGACCTCCTCTATCGTCGCGCTGCGGGTAATTCCGTTGATTTCGCGCATTTTTTCTATGGCAATTTTGGGCGAACGGTCGATTCGGAAAAGACCGTTCTGCTCCTGCATTACGTCGGTAAACTGAGTATAGCAATACCCCTGACAGTCTTTAAGCCCGACTATCGCGGCGGTAAGATCGCGGACGCGGTTTATATACCCTTCTTCGCTGTCCGCCGATTCGCCGTATCCCCAGCCGCTTTGGTCGCCCGCGTACGCTACTCCGCCGTATTCGCTTATAATAACCGGCTGTCCGCCGTACGAAAAGCCGTCCGCGTAAGGCGAGCGCGTATGAAGGTCTAACGGCATTTTCCCGTTCATAAAACCTTGCATATCCGAATAAGCGAGTTTTATTTCCTTGCCCGTCTGGGCGTAGTTATGAAGCGTCGCGACGTCGCTGATCGTGTGCTCCCAGCCGTCGTTGGAAATGACGAGGCGAGTCGGATCGAGCGACTTGGTAAGGTAATAAAGCCCTGCCGTGAACGCTTGCATTTTTTCGTTTTCGGACGTTTGAAGCACGCCCCAGCTTTCGTTGACGGGAACGTACGCCATAAGCGAAAGATAGCCCTTGTACTGATTTACGATTTCCGCCCACTCGCGGGTTGCGGCCTCTGCCGAGGCGGAGGTAAAGTCGTAAAAAGCCGGCATTTCAAGCCAGAAATACAGCCCGAGCATATCGCAATAGTAATAGAATCGCTCGTCCTCTATTTTCTGATGAATACGCACGCCATTGAATCCCGCACGCTTTATCAGTTCGACATCGGCCGTCAACGCTTCTTCGCTCGGAGCGGTAAGGTCGCCGCCCTCGAAGTAGCCCTGATCGAGAACCATACGCATGTACAAACACGACAGGTAGTTGAGTTGAATTTCGTTGCCGCATACGCGATAATCGACGAGTCCGACGTAACTGCCCGCCCGGTCGATTTCTTTGCCGTTCTTTTTTAAGATATACTCGACGTCGAAAAACTGTCCGGATCTGCCCGCGCTCCACGGTTTCATGGGCAGAACCTTGTTTTTTAACGTCAGGTCGAGTTTGATTTTGCCGTAATCGTCGTCGCAGGTCACTTCGGTCGAGCGGACGAATTCGCCGTCGAAATACAGCCGCGTTTCGAGCGACAGCCCGTCGGTAAATCTTTGAATTTTATATTCGACAACCGCCTCGCATTCCGCATAGTTGCAAAGCGCGCTTACTCCCGAAAGGTAACCGTCGCCGACCTCTTCGAGCCAGACGGGTTTCCATATTCCGGTGGTGTCGGTATAAAAGCAGGAAATATTCTTTTCGACGTAGCGTTGCTTTCCGCGCACGGTAAGAGCCGAACGACGGTCGACGCATTTTACGACGAGCAGATTTTCGCCGTTTTTGAGGTAGTCGGTAAGATCGAACGTGAAGCGGGCGTAGCCGCCGGCGTGAGTGCCGAGAAGTTCGCCGTTAAGCCAGACTTTGGCTTCGTGATCCGCGCCCTCGAAGTTGATAAGCAGCCGTTTGTTTCGTTTTTTTTCGGCGGTAAACGTGCGCGAATACCACACTGTTTTGTGGAGGTCTTCGACGTTTATTCCGCTTAAAGCGCATTGATACGCGAACGGAACGTTGATTTTCAGGTCGTTTACGCCCGACTTATGCCATTTTTTGCGTTCACCGGCGTTTTCGTCGTCAAACGCGAAATCCCACTCACCGTCAAGCGAGGTGAAGTTTTCGCGCACGAAACGCGGACGAGGATATCCTTTTTTGTAGCATTTTGCGTGTTTCATCAGCCTTTAACTCCTCCTACCGCAAGTCCCTCGATAAAGAAACGCTGGAACACGATATAGATAACGTAAAGAGGCAGACACGCTACGGCCGCTCCCGCAAATGCGATGGGTTTGGGCAAACTTGTGTCGGATGCAAGCGAACGAACCATTATCTGCAGGGTGCGTACGTTTGCCGAAGTGATGTAGATCGACGGCGCGAGGTAGTCGTTCCACGTTCCGACGAACATAAATATGACTTGCGCGGCGATAGCGGGTCCCATAAGAGGGATCATTATCGAACAGTACTGACGCATATACCCCGCTCCATCCACTTTTGCCGCCTCGAATATCGCCGACGGAATCCCGCGCTGATACTGTACGAAGAAGAACATCATGGACACGCCGCCGAACAGCGAAGGCAGAATAAGCGGCCACAGCGTATCGACGAGGTTAAGGGTGTTGTACGCACGGTACAGCGGCAACATAAGGCACGCGTACGGAATCATAAGCGCGCTGAGTTGGATCATAAGGTGCGCGTCTTTGTGTTTAAGCTCCATTTTCGAGAACGCGAACGCCGACATTCCCGAAATAAACACGCAAACGGGAATCGTCGCGACTTCGACGATCAGGGTATTGAGAACGCCGCGGAAGAGATTGTTGCTTTGCCGGAAAACTTCGGCGTAATTGCTCCACTGCGGACTTTCGGGGAAGATCCTGAGCGTGAACGAATTGACTTCGTGCGCGTATTTGAGGCTTGACGTTATCATCCAGAAGAACGGAAACACGCAAGTAAAACACACGAGTATGAGGAACAGATAGATTATTACGTACGCAACTACGTCTTTCACTTTCACGGATTTGCGAACGGTTTTCGCGGGCGGAGCGAGACGGGTTGCGGGCAGACTTGTGAAATTATCGTTTTCCATAACCTCCTCCTACTCGCTGTAAACCCATTTTTCGGATATCTTGAACTGCGCAAACGTAATGATCATAATGCTGATCGAAAGGACGAACGAAGCCGCGGAGGCAAGACCGTACAAGCCTTTGCGAATTCCGTACTCCCAGATAAAATACACTATCGTCTGTCCGCCGGAGTGTTTATTCGCGAAAACTTCCGAATCGACGTACGACTGTAAATTTCCGATAACTCCGGTGCAGAGAAGATAGAACAGCGTGGGCGAAATGAGCGGAATCGAGATTTTGAAAAACTGCGTAAAGCGGTTTGCTCCGTCGATTTCGGCGGCCTCGTAATAGCCTTTGGACACCGCCATAAGACCGGCGATACAAAGAATCATCGTTCTGCCGAGGTTTCCCCATACCGTTTTTATGATGATGGCGACTTTGAGCCAGCCTCCGTTGGTCATCCACGGAATATTGACTCCGAGAATCTGATTGATGATGCCGTACTCGTTATCGAATATGTACTGCCAGATTATAGCCATCGCGACCGCCGACGAAACGACGGGAACGTAGATGAGCATACGAATGATTTTCGAGCCGTATACTTTACGTCCCTGCGAAAGAAGGAACGCCACGATAAGCCCGAAAAAGATTCCGAGCGGAACGCTGATAAGAAAAATAAGATTGTTCTTTATCGCGTTAAGGAACGGTTTGCGGTAAGTAAGGCTTGTAAACAAAGCCTTGTAGTTATCGAATCCGAGCCATAATTTGTCAAGTTGGGAAAAGAACGGCTTTCCCGTGTCCGCGCCGGTATAGTCGGTAAAACTGTACAATAACGCCAATAACAGCGGCAGTAGCGTGAAGATAAAAAGTCCGACGTACTTGACCGAAATAAACGCAAGCGCGGTGATATGCTCTTTCTGTTTCAGTTTGCTCGTTCCTTTATTCGGCGCGGGGGCAAGAGACGTCCTCCTGCCCGCCGGCGCCGGATCGGATACGTTTTTTTCGTAAGCCGTCATCGTTTTCCTCCGATATTACATTCTGTCGAGTCTTCTCGCATCGTTATCGAGTGCTTCCTGCATGGTCGGTTTATAAGCCGTAAGGGCGGCTTTTACGTCCACCCACTGACCGTCCTTTGCTTCCCAGAACGAGCCGTACTCGCCGGTGCGCATATCGGTGACGAGGTTGGTTTGCCACGTATCGGTGAAGGTATAGGACGCGGCGCGGTATTTCGCGGTGATTTTGTCGGTCTCGCTCGTACCGTTTACGCAATCGATCCATACTCCGCGGTTGATCGGATTTTTACCGCCGATAAGACCTTTACTGTCGGTAGCGTACTCTTCCGCAAGGCTTTTGAGGTTGGGAATACACTGTCCGCTGCGATACTGGTTACGCTGCGAGCCGCTGTCGGCGGAAAGGTATTTGACGAGTTCGAGCGCGGCGTCTTTGTACTTGCAAATGCGCGAAATCGCGTAGCACATACCGCCCATATAAGCCGTGGAAACCGAGCCTTCCGCATCGCCGCAAAGCACTGGAAGAATATTCCACGTAAAGCGTTTTGCGTTGGTATCCACGTCGATTTCTTTCCAGTAGGTTTTCTGTTTCCACGGACCTGCATAGAAGAAGATCGCTCTTCCTTGCTTAAAGAGGTTTTCGGCGTTCTGCGAACTCGTGCCGGCGGAAGGCAGGATCCCCTCTTTGTAGAGATTCTGCATAAAACTGATCGCGCCTACGAAGTTATCCGAATCGATAGCCGCGGTTCTGCCGCTGTCGTCGGTGAAGAAGTTGGCGTTATTCGAGTAAACCGCGCTTTCCATATCGTAACCGGAACATACGTATTCTGCTTCCGTGCCGGTTTTGAGTTGGGTTTTAAGTTTTTTGCCGAGGTCGATAAAGTCGCTGAAAGTCATCGGGTTTTTAGGGTCGGTGACGCGGCCGAGATCGATCTTGTCTTTCTCTGCGGCGGTTGCGTTATACGCGTTAGCCGCTTTTGTGAGTAGATCCTCGTTGTAGCAAAGCGCGTACGGTCCCTGATCTTTGGGAAGTCCGTAAAGCGCGGCGGAGTCCGTTTTGCCGACTTTTTTGGACGAGTGATCGAAGTAATAAACTTCGTATGCGTTCTCGTAAAGATCGTTAAGCACCGCGTTGTCCACGTGCGAGCGGATATTTGCGAGTTTTCCGCTTGCCGCGTAAGAGGTGAACATTGCGTTGGAAAGCATGAATACGTCGGGAAGGTTGTTACCTTTGCCATCGAGCGCGCTGTTATACGACTGACTGTCCGTATCCCAGTGTACGGAAACGACAATATTCTGATGTTCGGAGTTGAACGTGTTGATATAGTTGCGGTAGTTTACCTCTTCCGTTCCCTCGTCTCTGCCCCAGAATTCGATTTGAACGAGGTCGTTGTTTTTTAGCGATTCCCACTCTTTGCCCGTACCGTCGTCGACGTTTGAATTGCCGCCGCAGCCGGTGAGAGTTGCCAAAGTCATGAGACCTGCGAACAAAAGTGCTACAAACTTATTCGTTTTCATAATTAAATCCTCCTGTCTTAAAGTATCCGATACGAATAATCGGAGTAAATAAACATTGCGCCTTTTTCACTGTAAAAACCTATATATCCGCTAAGGTACGCCTCCGGATCAAAGCAGGACACTACTACGCTGTCGTTCATCGAAATCGTGATGTTACCGTTCTCGGCGCGGACGGTGATTTTAACGACCGCTCCGCCGCGAAGCGACGCCGTGGGACGACCGAAGAAAAGTTTTTCGCTTTTGGTGTGTCCGTCTTTGGTAAGCGTTACTGCGTTTTCGTTTATATCGAGATAGTAGCCGCGCCAGTTGAGTTGCTGAGCCTTGGCGGTGGCGTAACCGAAGTCGTTCATACGGAACATTATGCCGCCTCTGCCGCTTTGCACGACGGAAACGTTGACGCTCATTTCAAAGTTTGCCGCGCCCTTATCGCCGGTAAGGAACAACGTCTTGTCGTCGGCCGGGTTAAGAATAAGTCCATTTTGCGAATAACTTGCGTTTTTACCCATTTTACGGACGAACGGCGAATCGGCGGCAGCGTCCGATTTGAGCGTACTCGATACGATTTTACCCTTGCCGTCCTTTACCGTCGAAAAGTTGGCTACCGCGAGCGTGCCGTCGTAAACGCGGATTTTGAGTGTATGAAGTCCGGCTCCGCAATCGAAACTGCCAATCGAAAGGTTGACGTAATCGGAATCGCCGAACGCCGCCGCGGCGGGAACTACGAACTTATTTATCGTTTCGTTATCGACGATAATCTCGAACGTGCAACCCGCGCTCTCCTTGCCGATAAGGGCGTTGAGCGCGTACGTATCGGCAGCGGGCGCGTTGACGAGGTATTTCACCCAGTCACCTCGGCTAAGTACCGTTGCGGTTACGGGTACGTTGCCCGTTTTTTCAGTAGAAATCGACCTTGCGATTTTCGCGCCGGCAACCGATTTTGTGGTTTCTTTCTCGCCCTGACGAACGCCGTTGGCGTTGACTTTGCCCTTCGAGAGCGAGAATCCGCGATTTTCACCTTTGAGGTAGGCAAACGCCGGGAACGAACCTGTAAGATCTTTTACCGCGTCGAAGTCGGACGTTCCGAAAGCGTCGTTCGTGAACATAAGCGAAGTGCCTCGCGCGCCCGCGCCGTAACCGATTTTGCCCGCGCCGAGCGAAACGGAAGTTTTTGCGGCAAGCACGTTGTCGAAATAGATTTCCGCTTTGCTTGCGCCGTTTATAACCTTTACGGTGTGGATAGCGTCGGGATTAGTCGAGGTCGGAACGACTCCGTGAGCAAGCGACTCGCTACCCTTTTTTACGGTAAGGTTTGCGCCGTCGATCGCAACGGTCGATCCGCCCGCGACGATTTCAGCCGCGCCGTTCGTAAGGCGGAAAGAAATTTCGGCGGTGAAAACGTTTTCGGTCGACTCCGCGCTTTTGCCGTCCGCAAGGTCGGCTGCCGAAGCCGAATAGTCGGACATTTCGGGTTTGGTGCGGGTGTAGTTGCCGAGTCCGTTGGTAAGAAGGTAACCTTCGTTGGTGAAGTACTGCGTTACGTTGAACTTGCGCGTTCCACCCGTGTTGTCGTTTTCGTTGCGGTAGTTGATTCTGCCCGCGTTGTGGTAAGCGGTGTAAATGCTGTCGAGGTTGGGTCCGACGACGTTTGAACTGTGTCCCAAGCCGCGATAGTCGGTAACCGCGGTATTGCCCGTTTTGCTTGCATACCCGGGAACGGCGGGATTGTCGATACCGGTAGACACGAGCGTGACGTTGTCCCACGGCGAGTTGAGGTTTTCCGTTTCGCCGAACACGATAGCGTTCTTTGCATACGAATAGCCTACCCGATACTGCGGCGCGTCCACGTGGTTTGCCGCATAGGTAAGATATTCGTAACCGTTACGGGAGAACACTCCCGGACCTTCCGTCCATCCGTTTTCGTACGCGTCGTCGATTTTGTGATAAGCGGTCGGATCGACGACTACTTTCGGCTGTCCGTTCTCTTCGATAAAGTCGATCTCGAACCAGCAAACGCGATTGGAATACACGTTTTCGGCGGACAGAAAATACAGTTTCCCGTCGGCGGCAAGATGGAACGACCCGTCGATACCCATTCCGAGGTTTTCGGAAATTTTGGTATAAGGTCCCTGCGGCTTATCCGAGCGGAAGAAGTAATGCCCTTCGCCTCTGCGCGACTCGCACATATAGAACCAGCCTTTGTAGTAAACCACCTCGGGCGCGAACGCTATGTACGATTCCGAAGTTGCGTCGTTCTGTCTGGAAGGCGTATATGCCCAGCCTTCCCACTGCCAGTCGACGAGGTTTTCGGACGACCAGCACGGAATTTTTCCGGATGTCTTCTTGTTTCCGTTGAGCGAAGTATAAAGGTAATACCTGCCGTCAAACCGGAACACGAACGGATCGCCGATGTCGTAAACGTCGCCGTCGCCGTCGTAAAACTCGATGTAGTTGTTGTAATAGCCGTAATCGTCCGCGTTTATCGTATAGGCGATTTCGTTAGCGTCGGTGGGCGTGCGCGTTGCGGAATCGTACGGCGGCATGGGCTTTTCGCCGCACCCGAACATCGCCGCCGCGCCCGTTACGAGACAGAGCGCGGACGCCGCGATTTTCGTAAATTTGTTTATCTTCATTCTTTTCTCCGTAATGAATTGTCGTGCCGTTGAAGTTCTTATACTCCGATTGCGTTGCCTTCCGCGTCGCAAAGTCCGCAGGAAGATTTTTCGATTGTTCCGCCGTTATTATCGTCCAACTGTCCGATAATACTGCCGGTGGAAATCGTTCCGGTTACCGGCTTTTTCGTCGTAATGCCGACAAGATCGTACGTACTTGCCGCCTTATTGTTGATAAGAGCGTCTTTGTAGCAATAACTCGTCTTTACAATTCCCCTGTTAGCGCCGACGATACCGCCCGTTCCGGTTTTGCCGGTGATATTTCCGAAGTTTTTGCAATTTTCGACAAGCGAATCATTTGGTTTGCGGAGCAATCCTACAATTCCGCCGACAAAGTTGCCGTTCGAGGTTACATTGCCATAATTTACGCAATTTTTGATAGTCACAGTCACCGCAAGGGTGTCGGTTCCGCCGGTGATTCCTCCGGCAAGTGCAGTTCCCCCAGAAGTGCACGTAATCGTTGCGTAGTTGACACAATCCGAAACCGTAACACTGCCGGTACCGAGTTTAATATCTCCCGCGATTCCGCCCACGTCCGATCCTCCGCCGGTGACCGATCCTTTCGTCGTTACGCCGTATATCGTGCTTCCTCCCTGAATCTGTCCGGCAAGGATTCCGTCTATGCCTTTTTCACCGGTTACAACGCCTACGACGGTAAGATTTTTTACCGTTGCCTTAATCACGCCGAACAAGCCGAGGTAATTTGTGCCTTCAACTCTCATTCCTGTAATCGCATGCGATTTTCCGTCGAACGTTCCGGTAAACAACGTTCCGGACGTTCCGATAGGCGTCCACGCCTTGTCGTTGAGGTTTATGTCTGCGGTGAGCGCGAAAACCTTATTTGTATACTTTTCGTTGCCGTACGAAGCCGAAAGAAGTTTAAGATCGGCTCCGCTGCCGATAAGGAACGGTTTTTCGGTCGTTCCTTCGCCGCCAAGCGATTCGGAAACGGTTGCGCCGTCCCAGCCGTAATGCGCGGTAAGGGTTAAGTTTGCGGATGCTACGGTTTCGGCGGTGACTTTCTTGTCGCCGTCAAACCAGCCGATAAATACGTCGCCGTTGAGAGGCGCGGTGACGGACGCAGGAAGATTCGAGCCGATAGCCGTACCCTTATCTATCGTAAACACAGTCGCGGTAACTCCGCTGCCGCCTTTTGCGTCGAGCGTTACGGTTACCACTTCCACCCACTGAGCGGTGATAGTTGCTGTCGAGGTCTTGAAGGTGGTTTCCGCCGTTACGTCGTTGCCGCCGTTGTCTTTCCATCCGTTGAGACGGTAGCCGTCGCGGGTGGGGATAGGAAGTTGCGATCCGATAGCGGTACCGACGTCAAGAACGATGGTTTCGTCCGACGTTACGCCGTCGGCGTATTTAACAGTGATGACCGTATGAGTCGGAGCGGATTCCCACTTCGCTATAAGAGTTACGTTTGCGGTAAAGGTCGACTCGGTAGTAACCTGCGTATCGCCGTCGAACCAGCCGAGAAACGCGTATTCGGAGCGGGTCGGAACGGGAAGTTCGCCGATTGCCGCGCCCTTATCGATAAGGCGGGTGGTTTCCGTTACCTCTCCTTCGTTCGGATCGAAGGTAACGGTTACTTTCTGTTCCCACCCGGCGGTAAGAGTTGCGCTTTCGGAATAGGTCGTATCGTCGTCCGCTTTCGTATCGCCGTTATACCAGCCGAGGAAAGTGTAGCCCGCGCGGGTCGGAACGGGAAGCGACTCGCCGAGAGTTGCGCCCTTATCGATTACGTATTCGGTTTTTCCGAGCGCGTCGCCGCCGTTTACGTTAAGCGTAACGGTAACCTGCTCTGCCCACTTCGCAACGAGCGTTTTGTTCATAACGTTCGCACCGATAACGGTTTCCGCGGTGACTGCGGTGTTGCCGTCGAACCAGCCAAGGAATCGGGAACCGGTTTTCGTTACTTCGGGAAGCGTACCGAGCGCCGAGCCTGCGGCTACGGTGCGTGTTGCGTCGCCGGTAAGAATACCGCCGTCCGCGTTAAACGTGATAACTGCTTTGCTGTCCTCTACTTTGAGGTTGGAGAACGAGGAAGTGTTTGCGGTTGCGACGCCGACTCCCGAATACTTGCCGGTAACGGCTTTGTTTACGGTATAAAGAAGGTTTCCGTTGACGAAAAAGTACGTTTTGTCCGCCGTCGCGGCAACGCTTACGGTGAACGTAAACGGCTCGGCGCTCGTCTTGTACGCATTGTAACCGGTATGGTACGACGTGTCTTTAAGCGCGCCGAGATAGTAACGGGTCGAGAACGCCGCTCCGAGGAATTTGTAACTTCCGTCGGTGTATTCGTAAAGTTGAATCGCTCCGTTGGTATTATTCTTGACGTTGGTGCCGTCGGTACCGAGAATAATTACCCGATACTGCGCGACTTTTACGTCGGACGAGCCTATATACAAATAGGTATTGCCGTAAGTTGTTCCGTACGCTGGAAGCGTGATATCCACCGAGAAAGTCTTGCCGACTACGAGTTCGTAACCGTCCACAAAAGTTTCGCCTCTGCCGGTGATGTTTCCGTTTTCGTCCTCGCTCCACTCGCCGCTGCTGAACTTCGAGTAGGTCGCTTTTCCGTAAAGGGTGAGCGTTTTGATCGCTCCGTCGCCCGTGGCGGTTGCCACGCTTATGTTTCTCTCGTCAACCGGTTGAGTACATTCCGCGTCGTAGTACCACGTGCCGTCGTACGTATGGAAAAGGTGGCGTTCGGGTTTCGGAAGCGTAATATACTTGCCCTCGTACCAGTTTTCGATTGCCGCGTGGGTGTAACCGCCCTCGCCGCCGTCAAACACTATATTATAATGCTGAACCGTCGGATCGTCCCATTCGGCGAACGCGGAAATTCTCCACGTATCCGAAGTAAACGTCGTCGTCTCGGTAAGTTCTTTTAAGGTTGCGCCGTCGTAGTAGAACCAGCCGAGGAAAGTAAGTCCTTCGCGGGTGGGTACGGGAAGAGTTCCCACCGTATCGCCCCAAGCGATTTTGCGTTCGGTTTCGGTGATCGTTGCACCCTCGCCCGCGTCGAAAGTTATTTCCGCTTTGTCCGCGTCTACGAGTCCGATATTCTTATAATGTACCTGATCGGTTTTGGTTACTATTCCGCAGTAACCCGCGTTTACCGCAGCGATTTTACCGCCGGATTTTGCGTTCTCGCCGGTCTTCACCAAAAAATACTCCATTCCGTCCACACCGATAATCCACGTGTCGCCGCATCTGCGGACGGTGTACGTAAACGTGGTGGGTTCGCCCGACTCGCGGCACGCGTTGATCTTGGCAAGATAGGGCGTGTCTTTGAATATCGAGCCGCCGATAACCGCCATTTTGAGTTCTTTGTCGGCGGTTACGACCGCATCTTCGCCCTCGCCTTTCACGGTCGGTCCCCAGATCTGTATAGACCCGAAGTTTGCCGCGTTTGCCGCGGTGCTGCTGATATAGAGGAACATCGGGGAATCGAACATGCCGTTCGTATACGAGTTAGCCGCGAAAACGGCTCCCGCGTCCTGTCCGTATTCGCCGAACGACATCGTAAGGTCGAAAGTCAACGCCTTGCCGTCGGCAAGTTCCGCGCTTTCGTACACGCCCGTTTCCTCGTTGAGCGCGCCGCGAACGTCGCTGAACGCTTTTTTGCCCATGCCGAGGTTGCTTACGAATCCGTCGTCGTCCAGATCGAACTGATTGCTCATTCCCGTATCGTAAACCGCTTTGAGATATACGTCGTTGGGCGGCATTCTGAAATCATTAGTTACGGCTGTATCTTCGGCAAGATTTTTCCAGTACTTAAACGGCGCGGAAACGCCGCCGCGTTCCATATTTTTCGGAACGGGCAGTTCGGAAAGCTTAACTTCGTCCCCGAAATGGTATTCCGCCCTCGGAAAATACTCGTCGGTCGAAGAAGTTTCAAAACTTACGTTGTATAAATCCGTCCACTTGGCGTAAAGGGTGATCGTTCCGTCGGTTGCGTAACTTACGTCGATATTCTTTGCGTCGGCGGCTTTATCGTCCGAGCAAGCCTCGTCGTAGTACCAGCCGAGGAACCTGAATCCATACTTGTCGCCTTGCGCGGGCGTGGGAAAGTAGAACTTTGTGTCGCCCACGGTGTATTCGGCTGCGGCGACCGCTCCTCCGCCCATGGAATTATAGTTGAACGTATACTTTTTGGCTTTTCCGCACCCCACAGCCACAGCACCTATAACAGCGACTACAAGGCTCAACACAAGAGCCAAAACCCATCTTTTTTCTCTCCTCATTTTCAAACCCTCCGTTTAATTTGCAAACTTGTCGCGGCAAACCCGTGACGGTTTAACCGTTATCACGTTTATTGTATCACGAAACGAAAGCAGTTTCAAGCCAAAATTTTATACGGATCTTGCAAAATAATTTAACTTTTTTCAATCGCAACGATTGAGTTATCCCAAGCGGCAATCGCGGCGCGATTGCACTCCGATAACGGTGACGAGCGTGAGTTTTTCGCGCGGATTTATCGCGATAAGCCCGTGCTTTTCGGGCGGTTCGGGCAGGTGAAAGCAATCGATTGCCGCGGTTTGCGGCTCGATTACCATAAACCCGCCGTCCTTTTCGGCGTAAGTCATGCGGTAGCCGTATTCCGGCGAGGCGAAATACTTTACGACTACGCCGTCCGTCGCGAGAAAACAGTCGGGTTTGTCGATTTTGTACAGTGCGGAAAGGTGGACTTTGCCGATTTCGTACTCGCCGCGGCGCATTTGCTCTTCCCTCTTGCCGGAACCCCATTCGCCGGTGGGGAGGCAATTTTCGTCGCGAAGTTGTTCGCAAACGACGGGAACGGTCGCGAAACATTTGCCTTTGCCCGAAAAAGGCGCGTTGAACGTGGTGTGAAACGCGAGTGTGAGCGGCATTTTTTCGTCGGAACGGTTGATAAAAGTCGTTTTTTCGACGAGTCCGGTTTTATCCGCTGTATATTCGCGCACGACAGAAAAAGCGTGCGGGAATCCGAGGTATTCGTTTTTTTCCGCGTCGTAACGAAACGCGACTTCGTCGGCGGCGAGTTTTATTATTTTAAAAGGCGTCGAATACAGCGCGCCGTGGATATGGCAATTCGTTTTCGGCTCATTGATCGGGAAACCGTATTTTCTGCCGTCAAAGACGAATTCTCCGCCGCTGATACGGTTACACGGAAAAAGGATCGGGTTGCCGTAAAGGTACGGGTTGATTTCAAGGTCGGCTTCCGAAGTCGGGGTGCGCAGTACGTCGCAGCCGAGCGGCGCGTACGTAAGGCGGTAACAAGTCGCGCCGAGCCTCGAAGAAAACTCCGCCTCGTATCCGCAGCCATTTATTTTAACGTCCGTAAGTCTCATATTTTTTTAACCCCACATGAAGATTTTTTCTTTATATTTTACCACAACGTCCGACGGCTTGTCAAAGTTTTTCGAGGCGGCTCAGTAAGGCTTTTTTGGTAATTCGTCACTATCCGGCGGCAAGCCCCTGCGGTGAGTATTCGGGATAATCGTGTGCGCTTATTTTCGTTTCCGCTACGGGGAATTTCTCGACTTCGCACGCAACGACAATGCGATACGGGGGTACGTAACAATAAAGCGGGTGTATTTCCTTATTTTTCCGCGCAGACGGCGCGTTGTCGCAAAAACGTGCATACGTATATGTGTTTTTACAACGCACATAGTTTGGTAAAGTATAGAAAAACGCGCTCCGTTTCACCTCGAAACGCGTTTATATACGTTGATTTATTTTTTGTCGTAACCGTTCGGGTTTTGTGTCTGCCACTTCCACAGCGACGCGCACATTTCGTCGATTCCGCGTTCGGCAACCCAACCGAGTTCGCGTTTTGCCCTGTCGGCGTTGGCGTAGCAAGCCGCGATATCGCCGGGACGACGGGGACAGATTTTGTACGGGATCTCGTGTCCGCACGCTTTTTCAAACGCGTGGATAACGTCAAGGACGGAATATCCGTTGCCGGTGCCGAGGTTGAAGATATGCACGCCTGCGTCGTTCATTTTTTCGATCGCTTTGATATGTCCGATCGCAAGGTCAACTACGTGGATATAGTCGCGGACTCCCGTTCCGTCGGGCGTGTCGTAGTCGTTTCCGAACACGTTTACGCACGGAAGTTTGCCGTCGGCAACGCGCGCGATATAAGGAGTAAGGTTGTTGGGGATTCCTTTCGGATCCTCGCCGATAAGTCCGCTTTCGTGTGCGCCTACCGGATTGAAGTAACGAAGAAGAACGATGTTCCACGTGTTATCCGACGCGTAAAGATCCTTTAAGATGCGCTCGATCATAAGTTTGGTCGTACCGTAGGGGTTCGTCGTGGAAAGGTGACAATCCTCGTCGAGGGGAAGGCGTTCAGGCGTGCCGTAAACGGTTGCCGATGACGAGAACACGAGCTTTTTCACGTTATACTCGCGCATAACTTCCAGAAGTACGAGCGTACCGTAAATGTTGTTATCGTAATATTCGAGCGGTTTCGAGCAGCTCTCGCCAACGGCTTTCAGTCCGGCGAAGTGGATTACGCTGTCGATTTTGTTTTCTGAGAAGATTTTCTCCATCGCCGCTCTGTCGCGCATGTCCGCGTTATAGAACTTTATTTTCTTTCCGGTAATCGTCTCGACGCGCTTTATGCTCTCGTCGCACGAGTTTACCATGTTATCGAACGCGATAACCTCGTAGCCGCGGTTGAGAAGTTCGACTTCGGTATGCGAGGCGATATAACCCGCGCCGCCGGTAATAAGTACTCTTTTGTCCATAAAAAGCCTCCTTGAATTTGCTTTCGCCTATGAAATTTTACTTTGTGAAGTCCTCGATATACATACCGTAGCCATCCGTCTCAACAATTTTACTGTATTTTTCCATTCTTTCCTTGTCTCCCAGAAACTTAGAGGTCAAGAACAGTCTATAAGCAAAATAGTTTTCTCTAGCCGTAGCGGGACGGTCGATAAAACTTATAAAGAAAGGCGTCGTCCCAAAATGTCCCATATCCGTTTTGGTCAGCTCTTTCTCGTCACTTGCCAAGAAATTTTGCATAAGCTCGGTTGCATCCTTCGTTTGCCCAAGGTATTCAAGCGCTCTCGCATCGTAATACGCATAAGTATAGAGATACATATTCGTGAAATAATCGTAGCGGAAATGCAAATAGCCTTTGAGAATTTCCTCCGCTTTTTCCCTATCGCCAAGTTTATCGTAAGACATTGCTTGGAAGTACTGGAACGGCACTTTCTTTACAGGATTCCAAAGTCCTGCCCCCAAGCTGTCGGGTATTTCGGTCGCAACGCAGAATTCGTTCGCCGCTTCCTCATATTTACCTTCTTCGTAAAGCTTTCTGCCCTGCAAATAATGTGCATACATATACTGGTCGGCAATATAGTGCTCACCGCCTTCGCAAGCCACGAACGCTCTGTCATGCAAAGCTTTGAGCGCCTTTTCGGGTTGCCCTAAATGGTTGTACGCACGAGCAAGCTCAACCACAATATCATCGCGGTAGATTCCCTTTTCTTTGATAATCGCAATAACGCTTTCAGGCTTTTCACCGATTTTTGCAAGCAGGTACACATACTCGAATACCATCTGCTTTTCATCGCTCGGCATCAGTTTCAAGGCCTCTTCCATATAGGCTTTTGCCTTTGCAAAATCCTGTTCACGAGAATACGCTACTACTGCCAAATTACGGCAAATACGGTAGTCCTTCTTAATTGCATACGCCTTTTGCATATATTCATTGCCGTCTGCATACGCCCCTCTACCATAGAGCAACGTCCCCAAGAAGAAGTTAGCGGAAAAGTCTGTTTTCGATTGCGTGCAAACCTCTTTCAACGTTTTCCATTCTATGACACGGGAAGGAAAAGCAATGCCTTCGTTTGCGTATTCGTCGGCAACTCTTCCTGCAAGCACGTCCGCAAGATATCGAGGCATTGCCGTAAGCGTTGTATATTCAGAAACGCCTTTTACAAGCTTACAAATTTCTTCTGTTAGACCGCTCTCCGCCCAGTATGCGAAGATATCCATAAGATTCTGCGACAAATCTGTATGAATTCCGTCCACAAACGTCTTGTAATTCTCCGTCAAAACAGCAAGGAACGCACGAGCAAATAAGTTAAGCTTGTCTCCCTCTAAGCAAGCCTGCAATTTTGCTATAGCCTTCTCTTTATCGCCCTTCAAATAGGTAACGTATGCAGCGTGAGCGCTTGCCACAACCGATTTTGCATTGCCGTTCAACGATTCCTGTAAATGCTCTTCTGCTCTAAAATAATCACCGTTTGCAATATCCAAAAGTCCAAGACGGAGCATAGATACGCATTTATAATCGTACACAAACGCTGCTTTATAGAAATAATCGTACGCACAATTCTTTTTATCCAAAGCGGAAAGGATTAACGCTTTCGTATAGTACAAGCGACCATTTTCCAAGCGTGTATTATATTCCGTCGCAATTTCCTCTGCTTGATTTGCGTAATCAAGCGCTTTTGCAAACTCAAACTTACGGTAGTTAATCTCAGCCAATGCCACTAATGCAGGGGTAAACTTGTTATCTCGCTTCAAACATTCCAAATAACATTCCTCTGCGCTATATTCAGGAGAACGATATTGTTCTGTGTGTAATGCAAGCTTATAAAGCTCAGACGCACTCTCCACTTCCTTAAAATAAGGATATTCTTTTCTCGGCTGAGGAATTTCGCGTTCTTTGGTTACCCCGAAAGTATAATCTGCGTATTGACGATTGCCTACGATGATTTGGATACGGTCGCCCTTTGCAAGTTCATCGCCGAGACGAACGACGTCGTAACAGGGCAAATCGAGATTCAACTCAACCATGCCCCCCTTCATTTTATATAAAAGGACTTTTGCATTCTTCACTGCACGCACCGCCTGCACATGCAATCCCCCCTCGTGGAATAACGCCAAATCGTCATTTGCAAAGATAGGCGTTCCTAAATCGTGAATGGGATACCATTTCTGCGAAAAAGTTTTTGTTTCGTTGGGAAAAATCCAAGAAAAATCGGGTTGGTTGTCGGAGTAGCACCCCGCCATCAACTCTGCATATGCGCCATCGTCGTCGGTAAGTGCATTCTCCCATACGCGAGAAAGCTGATTGTAGCCCCAAGTGAACATCTTTTTACCCGGGGAGATATGATGGTCGGCAATATGTACGATACCGCCTTTTTTTCCATGGTCGTACCCACCGAAATAATCGTATGCAGATTCCGCAGAGAAATACGAAGTTGCCGCATCTGTATTCTTATGCTTGGAGATATCCGTATCGCCGTTATAGTAAATACCGTTGTATGCGCCGAATTTATCGTTGTTTGCAATGGGATAAGTCGTTACCGAACGCTTATAATGGAAACGAACGTAGTTTACGTCCTCAGGAAAGAAAAGCTCGTAATTCTTGTTTACGGGAACTGCCGTATTTTCCCACCAAAGGAAGGAGCGACGAGTATCCGACAAATTGTCGAGCTTTACCTTCGTTTCAAAAATACACTCCCCCGCTTTTAAGCTCACACCAACCATACCTTTCATTCTGTCAATCGGATCGTGTTCGGAAAGCCAAACGGTTACGTAGTCCTCTCCTTGCTCTACTTCATAGTCCACCGGCATAAAGGTGGACGCACGGTGATGGAAGGGCCAGTTGAATTCCAAGCCACCCGAAGTCCAAGAACCCAAAACACCAATGAGCGCAGGCTTTACTACGTTATTTTTATAAATAAAATGATAGCCCGTGCGCTTATCCTTCGCATACCAAATTTTACCGCCGAGCTTGGGCATAATTGCAAGCTCAATAAACTCATTTTCAAGCTTTAACAGCGTGTATTCTTCTTCTATTCTTTCTTCACGATAAGTTTCTAAAACTACTTTGTTGGGGAAAGGATTTCCCGAAGTTCTTTGGTGTACACGATTTTCTGCAAACATAGGCAGATTTTCCGTTTTACCTTCCTAATAGGTAGGAATTTTTACGACTTCTTCGGTAAAAATAATCTTACTCGTTGCCATAGTGATGTTCTCCTTAACGTTTCCTTTTTTTGTTTTACATAAGTAGTATATCACAAACAACAAAATGCCACAATACAAAAAATCGTGCGATACTTTGCAGCTTTTTTACACGTAAAATTTCCCAAAAACTTTTATAACTCTCACGGAATTTTTGTTCAAAGTTTTAATTTATACTTGTCTATTAGTTCCATAAACTCCTTACGATTTTCAACACCTGCATTCTTCATCATAGCATAAATACGGTACTTTACCTTATTTACTGAAAAGAACATATCGTCTGCAAGCTGTTCGCAGAAATCCCCTCTTTGTAAGGCTCGTAATATCTTAAAATCGTTCTCATCACAGTTTAAAAGCATTTGCTCAAACGCTCTACCTCACAAACGCTCTCATCAGCATAGAAAGAAATAGTATCCTCATTATATAAATGACCACTTTTGTAAAGAACAAGGTGTACAAGAAAGCAGACACATTTATGTATAAAATAAGCGCAACCAACCGGTTACGCTTGAAATTTTTTTATAAAAAACTTCTAAAACATATTTTTTAGGATGGTGCTAAAAAGTAGGGCAAACCTCCCTTAAAAAATGGCTAAAATCGGCATGTTGTAAGTTCAAACCTTGATTTTTCAAAAAAACGCCAAAAATCAGCAATGAA
>ERZ1106952.265-NODE-265-length-30253-cov-161.197497_pt1 | contig 30253 bp, 25 predicted proteins | sample MGYA00403677_ERZ1106952 | MGnify/ENA primary metagenome ERZ1106952 (study PRJEB35170, sample SAMEA104062415) | human gut metagenome | biome: human gut; feature: human-associated habitat; material: faeces | place: Denmark | collected 2012-05-14 ...
ATTTCAATTTTGAATTAATTAATATTTTTATTAACTATAAATTTTATTTAATATTTTTTTCGAAATTAAAAGTTAAAGCTTATGATATTTTTGTAGAATTTAATTCAAATAAAGAATTTGTACGATTTGCAGAGGCTCCAACATACAAAAAATTATTAGATAATTATTTTAAATCGTACATATATGATGAAAATTAAATGTAAAAATATTTTTTTATAAAAGTTAACAATAAACACAATATTATATGTCCCAAAATATCGGGACATTTTTTTATTTTATTTAATTTATAATGAAATTAGGAAGAAAAGATTAGCTAATTTTAACTTTCAAAAATAGTAGATAATTAATTTTATTTAGGAAAAAAATTTATATAAAAATCTACGTTGTTTTAATTTTTTTATGCAAAAAGTTACGTTGTTTTCAAAAAAGCGAATTTTTTGCCTGCCCTAATTCCAATTACTAATGGAAGGGCAAAAAAATAAAGCAGTAAAAAGGAGTAAAATTTATGCAAAAAATTATGTTAAGTACTGAAGAAAAAGAAATAGTTATTAAATTTTTAACCATTTATGATTCGATTGAAAATTCTCAATTAAATGATTTATTTTATTATCTATGTGTTAACAAAGAAGAAATCACAGAATATAAATTAACATTACTTTTAAATATATCAAGAAACACATTGTATGAAAGAAAAAAGAAGTTATTAAAAATAATTAACTTATTATTAAATAAATAAATTTATTTTTAAGTCCTTCCACTTATCTTGGGATAATGATTATTTCGTTTTCACCATAAATGATCATATCACCATTACCATAAACATTATAAAAGCCTTCATCATCAACATTATTATAGATTTGTTCAATTCTTTCAGCTTCTGCTTTTATTGCTTCATATTTTTGGTTCAATTCTTGATTTTCAAAATATATTTTACAAATCTTACCAACCATAATCCCTAGCATTGATATTGATAAGCAAAATACGCCTAAACATAAAATGCTAATTAATCTATTTGTTTTTTTGCTTAATCTTTTTTTCATATTTTTTCCTTACTTTTAATTTAGCATGAATTTTCTTAATTTTCAATTTTATAGGATTAATTAATTTTTTACTTAAAAATGAAAAAATATTTTCAAAAAATGATTCAAAATAATAAGCATAAAATCGATAAAACAAATATGATCCTAAAATTAAAGAAAAAATATAAAAGATATTAAATATTCCTAAACCATATTCACTAATAAAAATATAATATAAATACGCGATGAAGCAAAATAATATCGTTTCAAAAATTAATTTAAAAACAATTAATTTCTTATTAAAAAATAAACGATTAAAAAAAGTATAAATTAGCATTGAAACAAAGCCAAAAACAATAGAACCAATTATTGTTTGGAACTGTTCAAATAAAGTCATTATTTAAATAATTTTTTAAAAAATCCTTCTTTATTTTGTTCTGTTGATGAATTCAAATAAGAAACACTATCAATACTTCCATTAATAGATAAAGTGCCTTTTTCCATATCCATATTTCCAAGAGTTAAATCTTTACCTGTAATATGCAAATATCCTTTTGAAGTAGAAATTAAAAATTCATTTTTATCAAAACTATCTAATTTTAAAATACCATCAATAAAAACTTCTTTTCTTTCATTTATACTTACACAATGTTTTTTAATATTTTCTTCCATAAAGAAACCTCCTAAATATATTTATGAAAAAGTTTTATTAATCATTCATATTCATAAATTAAAATTATTATTTTTTTACAAATTTCTTCATTTTTTTCTAGTAAATAAGAGCAAAAAAATAAAAATTAAAGAAAAACTAGTCATTTATAGAAGAGAATTTTATTTTGCTTTATAATAAGAACATAATAAAAAATGAATTATTTCTTATAATAATTCTGGAGGGTTTTATGATTGGTAACGCATTACTATTTTCTTTAACAGCTAACAAGCAGTTAACACAAGATATCGCTGATATCTTACACATCAAAGTTTCGGATGTAAATGTCTTTCACTTTGCTGATGGTGAAATATTATGTGAGCCAATAGATTCAGTTCGTGAAAAAAATTGTTATATTGTTCAATCAACATGTTATCCAGTAACTGAACACTTATTTGAACTTTTAATCTTTGTTGATGCTTTAAAAAGAAGCTCAGCACATAAAATAACTGTAATTATGCCATATTTTGGTTACGCTAGACAAGATAGAAAATCAAAACCTAGACAACCAATTACATCTAGACTTGTAGCAGATTTATTAAAAACCGCTGGTGTTGATAGAGTTGTTTGTGTTGATTTACACGCTTCTCAAATTCAAGGTTTCTTCTCTTGCTTAGTTGATGATTTAACTGCAATTCCTTTACTCGCTTCTCATTTTGCAAATGTAGATACATCTGATTGGATTACTGTTTCTCCTGATCATGGTGGAGTTAATAGAGCAAGAAGAGTTGCTGAAAGACTTAATACTTCTTTAGCAATTATCGATAAGAGAAGATCTAAACCAAATGAAGCGGAAGTTATGAATATTGTTGGTGATGTTAAAGGCAAACACTGCTTAATGATTGATGATATGATTGATACTGCTGGATCATGTAGTGAAGGTGCTAAAGCATTACTTGCTCAAGGTGCTAAAGATGTTAGAATTGCATGTACACATGGTATCTTCTCTAAACCTGCTAGTGATAGATTACTTAAAACAGATTTATTCAAAGAAATTGTTACAACAGATTCTATTCCTCTAAAAGATGAAATGAAAGATCCACGTGTCACAGTTTTATCACTTGCTCCAATGCTTGCAAAAATTATCGAACATCTTGAATTAGGTAAACCATTAAGTTTTGTTTACGATATGTTCGTTGAAAAAATCTAAATAATATTTAAGCGTAACCACATATAAAGTTACGCTTTTTTAATATCATAAAATTCATTCAAATCTATTAATTGAACGTTTTCTTGTTGCTCACACATAAATCCAGAGCGAGATATAAAAACATACTTATAACAATTTAAGCCTGTTAAATTTACTTGTTTAATTTCATTTTGAATTATCGTATTAGTTATTGGATTCTTTCTAAATTTTGCTTCATAAAAAACATAACCTTTTTCATCTTCTGTAACTACATCAAATTCACCATTTGTATGTTCAATAGGATTATCATAATAATATTTCCCTATCTTTTCAAAAACAGGATCAATTTCACCATTTTTATTTTTAATAATTAAATATTGTTTGCAAATTCTTTCAAAAATATGAGGAACATATTGTTGTTCAAAATCTTTTTCAATATACTTAGCATAAAAAATATTAGGATCCATTATTTTCATTTGAGATGAATATTTAAATATATATCTATAATAAAATAAAGATAAATTATCAGAAATATAATATCCACATTTCTTTTTATTGTTTAAATCATTTATAGGACTTGTTTTAGAAACAACATCCATTCTAATAAGTTTATCTAAAACATCAACTAAAGTTGGTCCACTTGAAACATGAGATTGAGATAAAATATCACTATATTTACTAAATCCTTTTGATAGTGCCTCAAATACTTCATTTGCATTTACAATCTTTGATATTTCTGAATTTAAATACATGGATACTTCATTTTCAAGTCTTGCACCATTTGATGCAATCAACTCTATAATATTCTCTTTTACACTTTTTGAATCATCTATTAGTCTATTATAATATGGAATTCCTCCAAATACTGAATAAATCTTAATCTTATCTTCAGTAGAAAAAGCAGGATAAAATAAAGATGAATCATAATAATCCATTTGTTTTAATTCTATAGTTAAATCTACTCTTCCATATAAAGGATTAGAATGAAACAATAATTCTTTCATTATATCAACATATGAACCTAATATAACAAGTGACAATTTAGATGTAGTATTATATTTGTCTATTAATGCTTGTAAAATACTATCCATCCCATTGATTGTCTTTTTTAAATATGGATATTCATCTAAAACTAAAATGATTTTTTCTTTAATTGATAATTCAAAAATATATTTTAATATTGATTCAATGTTATCAAATTTTAATTTTGGTAAATTTAATTCTTCTGATAAAATATCACTCAATCCATCAACATTACTTTTTTCTGATACTTCTTTACATTCATAATATATTTTAATGCTACTATTTTTTTTTAATGCAGTTTTTATTAATTCACTTTTACCAACTCTACGTCTTCCAAAAATCAATGATGTTGTAAATTCATCTAAAGAAAAAACTTTATTTAATTTTTTTAATTCATCTGTTCTTCCAATAAAATTCATTTTTATTCGCTCCATTCCGACTCGGTTTTAACCGAGTTAATTATAACACATATATTTTATTTTGTAAACCCTCAATCTTTCCATGAAAAAAGACTGATTTCTCAGTCTAAATATAAAAAAGATTTTAATATTTAATAATAATTAATACTTCAAAGTATAATTATAAGTATATGTTCCAAATATAGATTTTTCACTAATCGTGGATGTAATTTGTGAAGCATCATCATTTAAAATTAAAGACAATAATGTATAAGAAGAACTATTACTTGTCATATTTGATAATACAATTTCCCCATCAATTACATTATAATCAAAACTAATTGTGTATGATGAAGTTACATATGTTCCTGTTAATTCAGTAAATGATAATGTATGTTTAGTTGTATTTCCAAAAACATCTACTTTTTCATATGTATAAGTATGATTATTTAATTTTTCTTTAATTTGAGCATCACTTAATGATTCATAAATAGTTAAAGAATAAGAATCATTAAAAGTTTCACCATTATAGGTAGTCGAAGCAGTAATAGTTATTTCACCACTTGCAATACCCAATAAAGTATAAGTTCCATTTTCTTGTTTAGTTAATGAAGCAAATTCTTGTCCTTTACTAATAGCAATAGAACATTCTTGTGAAGCAAGATGAGGAATAGTAGTTGCCGAAATATTTTCAACACTTTCACCAACTTTAACTTTACTAATTTCTTTGATATTTGAGCTTAATTCAATACCTGTTATACCACTAAAAGTAACTGTAATAGTTACACTTTTTTCCACTCCACCACTAGAAGTGAATAATAAAGTTGATTCTCCTTGCATTAAACAAACAAGTTCATTATTCTCATTTAAATTAATAACATTTTCATTTGACGAACTAACAAAACTTAATTTATCTAAATCTTTATAAGCAGTTGAAGGAGCAAAATTATCTCCATATTCAAAACTTAATACAGTATCAACTTCAAAAGAAGTAGCAATAACAGATGTTAATTTATTTTTAATAACAACATCATAAGAAGTTAAAAATAATTCATTTACACTAAATGTACTAGAAGCATTTTCTCTATCATCATAATCTAAAATTGCAATAGCATTTTCTTCACTATAAATAGTTCCGTTTTCTTTAATTACGTGATTAGAAAAATCATAACCATTACTATCATATGTTTTTTTATTAAATGAGACACCTATCAATTCACCAACATTAGAAAATTCCAATTCAAAATTATATTCATAATAATAATTAGAAAAGAAAGAAGTACTTTCAAAAGATGAGTTAATTACATAATTATCATTTGTTTTAACAATAGAAGCATGATTATAAGCAGAAGTGTCACCTAAATAACTTGAATCAGTTAAATAGTATTTACACAAAGCAGAAATTCCATAAAAAGAATTCATCGAAGTAAGATTAATTTGATATAAATTAGAAGCATTACTTAAATCATTATCTTTGCTTCTAACATCAACATAATTATTAGATGCATCTTTTTTTACATAATAATATTTGCCATTATACATCCCTGAGAAAATATAATTTTCATTATTTGAAGCATCTTTTTCATGTGCTTCTAAAGAATTATTATTAAAAACATCGTAAATTGTATCAATTTTTTTTGAAATTACACCATTAGATTGTTTTTCATAAACAAATTCACCATGATTTAAACTACTCTTTTCTTTTTCTAAAGAATTAGTAAGTAAATTTGTTAAAGATGAATAATAATTATCCATCTCTGCATATACTTTGACTCTAATTGAAGATGTTAACCCACTTGTTGAAGTACAAGTAACAGTAATAATATCTGATTTACTTAAAGCAGTTAAAATACCATTTTCATCAATAGAAACATTTGTTGAAGTAGAATTAAATATTCCTTCTTTGGTCGTGTAAGTAACATTTTCACTTCTTGAAGAATCATTAAATGTTGGTATTAATTGTAAAGTTGAAAATACTTTTATTTCATAAATTCCTTCGTTATTTATTTCGCCATTTGCTAATAAAGTTAAAGTTAATTCTTCACTTGTAGAAATACTACTTGATGATTCTTCTGAAGAATTTTCACTTGAAGAGATACTACTTGATTCTGAAGAACTAACACTCGATGAACCATTCGAAGATTCCAATGAATTTGAACTAGTTCCTTCGCCACAAGACATTAAACATATTAAAGATAAGATCAATAATATTTTTTTATTTTTCATACAACCTCCTATAATGTATCAATGTTTTCAATCACTGTTGTATTAACATCAAAAACACTTAAATTTACTTTTCCATAATCGCCTAAATTAATAGTGAAAATAACCTCTAATTTCTCCTCATTTTTAATTTCAAATTCAACACTTTTAACATAAAACATTAAATCATATTGAGTAAAATTTGCTATTTCGTAAAGATAATTTTTGTTTGTATTATCAGTAATTGTATACTTATTATCACTAATTTTCTTTCCACTTAATGAAGAAGAATCAATTCTATTAAAACCTTTAAATAAGTCACTTGCCCATAAAAAAGTTCCTTCATCTTTAACTTTATTACCTAAAATTAATACTTCATTTTGCTTATTAAAAGAAAAAACTCCTTCATCTTTTTCAATATAACCAGAGTTATCATTTCCTTTTTCTTGATAATACGCTTTTGAAGTAAATTTCTTATTCATTGTAAATGAATTATTTGTAAAAGTAGATTCAATTAACACAGAATAATTTCTTGCTTTAACTAATGAAGAAATCGCACCTCTTGCTTTCGAATCAAGATCATCATATGTTTTATGTCCTCCTCCAGAAGCAACATAATCTTCAATTTCTTTAATAGAAGTTGTATCAATATTTTTTACTATTCCAAAAATTTGGCCTAAGCCATCAATATTTAATGTATAATTCATCATTTCATTAGAAAGAGTAATCTCTAATGAATTATTTTCATTCATTGCCAAGTTTTCATCAACATGAGAAATAATTCCAAATGTATATACCACACTTGTATCAGTAATAATGTACTTATTATCTTTTTTTGTATAGTTAATTCTAGCTAAATTCAAAGAAGCAAAACTATTAAAATTTGGCAAGCCATTCCAAATAGAATCAAAATATCCACCTGATCCATTAGAAATTAATTCACCTGGATTAATTTCATTATCAATAATAGTATATTTAAATACACCATTTTCAGAAGAAGCATATCCTTTAGATAAAGAATCATCATCTATATTTTGGCTATAATAATTTCTAATAGTAAAACGATCAAGATAATTTTTCTTACCAGAAAGTTCAATCGTATAATTTTTAGATGTATTTAATTTTTTTAACATATCAATTAATGCTTCATCTAAGATTTCTGGTCCTCCATTATTTTCTAAGACTGTTTCTATTTCAGGAATGGTTGTTGATCCCACATCAGTAATATATCCATAAATATAACCTTGATAATTTGCAGTTAAACCAGATGTATGAACAATTGTTCTAAAAGAATCATTTGATAATAATTCAATATAAACATCAATATATGATTGAACAACTGTATCACCATAGCCACACAATCCAGAAATTAATAACTTATTATTATAATCAGTTATTTGATAAACATTATCATTTCCTGTATCAGGTAAACTATTAATTTCAATATCAAGAAAAGATAAAATAGTGTATAGCCACATATTATGGACATAATTACCTTTACTATCAGTAATATATTGTCCCATTGTTACAGATGAATCATCATTGATAACATAAGAAAAAACTCCATTATCATTTTCAGCATACCCAATCGCATCTCCACCATGTTCTTTTTGACTTGGTGAATAATAATAAGCTTTTTTTGTATACCTTAAAGTTGTTTCAACATTAAGCACTTCATCTTTGACTATGTAAGTATAATTACCCATTTGTTTATATTTATTCATCATTTCTTTTAAAGAAATAGTAATTGCCTCTTGAGAACTTGTTGAATTATCTTCACTAGTAGTATCAACTTGATTTCCACAAGACACTAATACCAATGAAACACTAAATAATAAAAATTTCTTTTTCATTTTTACACTCCTAATTAACAAATATAGTAAATAAAATCTATATTTTTTTAAATAAAAATTTATTACTTTTGTATTTTTTTATATACTTTTTTTATTTAAAATCAAAAAAATAAATCAATTTATATGTTTTTTTAAGTTGATATTAAAAAATATACATTTAATAACATTTCAGTAAAAAATTATTTGATTACACGAATTTTTTAAATAAATTGCAAAAACTCAAAATGCTCGATAAAATAAAAAAAAGGAGATAAAAAAATGGCTGCAACAAAAGAATTAATAGGAAAAAAAGTAAAAGGAGCTAGAGGAGAAGGAACAATTGTTGATATCGATGTCAAAGGAAACATTGTTGTTGATTATAATGGAAAAAAATTCAAGCATCCTGATGTTGCTCTTGCAAAAGGTCATATTCAATTAGTAGATGAAAATTTTTCATCAGAAGAAGCAAAAACTGAATAATAAAAAATTGTGTAATGGACATTTAACATAATGTCATCAAACAAAAAAACCTCATCAAAGAGTTGATAACTCATGAATGAGGTTTTTTTAAGAGTTTTAAAAATTTTTAGGTTTTTAAAATCACCTATAAAATTACTAATATGTCATTTTTTTAATCTAAATATAAAACTATTTTATTTTCTAAAAGAGATTTTTTTAAATCAATAACCCTTTGATTTGATGAGCCCCTAAATTTAAGCATTAAATTTTTTTTACTAGCAATAAAAGGTCCATCTACTAGAACATCAATATAAGAAAGCATTTCGTCAGTCACTTCACATCTTGCTCTACTTTCTTTTAATAAATGCTCATCTAAAATATATCCAGTAAAACACCATATATTTTTATTAGGATATGTAGTTTTAATTCTTTTTAAAAGTTTAACAAGTACTCTTTGATTTTCTACTTCAAATGGTTCTCCACCTAATAAAGAAAAACCATCAATATAATCTGGTGCTAATAAAGAAATGATTTTATCTTCAACTTCTTGAGTAAATTCTTTACCATAAAGAAAATCCCAAGTCATTTGGTTAAAACAATCCTTACAATGATTTCGACAACCTGAAACAAATAAGGAAACTCTTACACCAATACCATTAGCAACATCACAATTTTTTATTTCACCATAATGCATAATTACAAATGTAAAACACGATCCTTAATTTCTTGAGTTCTTCCTTGATTCCAGAATTGAGAACCAATATATCCACAAGTTCTTCTTGCGACATTCATTTTAGATTGATCTCTATTTCCACATTGAGGACATTCCCAAAATAATTTACCATCTTCATCTTCTTTAATAAGAATTTCACCATTATAACCACATACTTGACAATAATCTGATTTTGTATTTAATTCAGCATACATAATATGGTCATAAATAAATCTTATAACGTTTAAAACGGCTTGAAGATTATTTTCCATATTAGGAACTTCTACATAAGAAATAGCTCCACCTGGCGATAATTTTTGGAATTGTGATTCAAAATCAAGTTTTGAGAAAGCATCAATATGCTCAGATACTACGATATGATATGAATTAGTAATATAATTTTTATCAGTAATACCTTTAATAACTCCAAAACGTTTTTGTAAGCATTTAGCAAATTTATAAGTAGTGGATTCAAGAGGTGTACCATATAAAGAAAAATCAATATGTTCTTTTTCTTTCCATTTTGCACATTTATCGTTCATATATTGCATAACTTTTAAAGCAAATGGAGTAGCTTCTTTATCAGTATGAGATTTACCAGTCATATAATAAACACATTCATATAACCCAGCATAACCAAGAGAAATAGTTGAATAACCATTAAATAATAATTTATCAATAGTTTCACCTTTTTGAAGTCTTGCTAAAGCCCCATATTGCCATAAAATTGGTGCTACATCAGATTTAGTACCTAATAAACGTTTATGTCTTTCCATTAACGCTCTATAACATAATTCAAGCCTTTCATCAAAGATCTTCCAGAAAGTTTTTATGTCTTTCCCTGAAGATAAGGCAACATCAACAAGATTAATAGTGACAACCCCTTGATTAAAACGACCATAATATTGAGGTTTACCTTCATCATTAACATAAGGAGTTAAAAATGATCTACACCCCATACATGGATAACAATGTCCTTGACCATTTTTATCAATCTTTAATTGAAGCATAATCTTTTCAGAAATATAATCTGGAACCATTCTTTTAGCAGTACATTTAGCAGCAAGTTCAGTTAAATAATAATAAGGAGTACCTGGAGCAATATTATCTTCTTCAAGAGCGTAAATAAGTTTAGGGAAAGCTGGAGTAATCCAAACACCTTTTTCATTTTTAACACCTTGATATCTTTGAATTAATATTTCTTCAGTAATTAAAGCAATATCTTTCTTTTCTTGTTCAGATCTTGCTTCATTTAAATACATAAAGATAGTAACAAAAGGTGCTTGACCATTCGTGGTTAATAATGTAACTATTTGATATTGAATAGTTTGAACACCTTTTTTAATTTCATCTTTTAATCTTTTATCAATAATTTTTTGTTTTTGTTCATTAGTTAAATTTAAATCTTTTAATTCTTCGTTAACATCTTTAGTAATTTTTTGACGTGAAACCTCTACAAAAGGAGCCAAATGAGTAATAGAAATTGATTGTCCACCATATTGATTAGATGCAACTTGAGCAATAATTTGAGTAGCAATATTACAAGCGGTTGAAAAAGACTTAGGCTTTTCAATTAAAGTGCCTGAAATTACTGTTCCATTTTGAAGCATATCTTCAAGATTAACTAAATCACAATTATGCATGTGTTGAGCAAAATAATCTGCATCATGAAAATGAATTATCCCTTGTTCATGAGCTTCAACAATATCTTTTGGTAATAAAATACGTTTAGTAATATCTTTACTAACTTCTCCTGCCATGTAATCTCTTTGCACAGAATTAACTGTTGGGTTCTTATTAGAATTTTCTTCTTTAACATCTTGGTTATTACATTCAAGTAAAGTTAAAATTTGTTGATCAGTAGTATTAGCTTTTCTTGCTAAAGCACGTCTATAACGATAAGTAATATATTTTCTAGCTACTTCAAAAGCATGTTTTTCCATAATCTCATTTTCAACAAGATCTTGAACTTCTTCCACGGTTAAAATACGACCTTTAGCCTTACATTTAGTTTCAACAGCTTTTGCACATTCTTTTACATCATCTAAAGAAAGTTGCTTACAATCTTCAACTTCAGAATTAGCTTTTTCAATTGCATCAATTATTTTTTTGATATCAAATCTGACTTCTGTTCCACTTCTTTTAATAATTTTCATAAATCCCCCAGAGCATTCTAACCATAAAAAAAAACAGGATAACCTATAATATTTTTTCTATAACGAACTTATATTTTCCTCTACATCACTAAGAGTGAAAATATAATAACACAATTACTAAACTAAAACACTAAAAAATCTATTGTAAAATTTTTTCATAACTTTAATTATATATAAATATATAATTAAAAACTTTTTTAGTAAATAATTAGTAGATTAATTTTTAAAATTTTTTTATAACTTAATAATATCAAATAGTCCTTATTTTTGGCATTTATTGAATAAAAAAATATTCAATTTATATTTTACTAAATTGAATATTTTTATATTTTATTTCATTTTTTAAAATTTTATTTTTTCTTAACTAAAATTTTTTCTTGTCCACCCATATAAGGTCTTAAAACTTGAGGAATATTAACACTTCCATCTTCATTTAAATGATTTTCAAGTAAAGCAATTAACATTCTTGGAGGCGCCACGACAGTATTATTTAAAGTATGAGCAAAATAATTACCTTTTTCACCTTTAATTCTAATTTTTAATCTTCTTGCTTGTGCATCGCCTAAATTAGAACATGAACCAACTTCAAAATATTTTTGTTGTCTTGGTGACCATGCTTCAACATCAAGAGATTTAACTTTTAAATCCGCTAAATCACCTGAACAACATTCAAGAGTTCTAACAGGAATTTCCATTGAACGGAATAATTCAACAGTAAATGACCATAATTTATCAAACCATTTCATAGAATCTTCTGGTTCACAAATAACTATCATTTCTTGTTTTTCAAATTGATGAATACGATAAATTCCTCTTTCTTCAATACCATGTGCACCTTTTTCTTTTCTAAAGCATGGTGAATAAGAAGTTAAAGTATAAGGTAATTTATCTTTTTCATTAATTGTATCAATAAAACGACCAATCATAGAATGTTCACTTGTACCAATTAAATAAAGATCTTCACCTTCAATTTTATACATCATTTGATCCATTTCTGCAAAAGACATAACGCCTGTAACAACATTAGATCTAATCATAAATGGAGGAATTACATAAGTAAAACCTTTATTAATCATAAAATCACGAGCGTAAGTTAAAACTGCAGAATGAAGTCTAGCAATATCTCCAGTTAAATAATAAAATCCGTTACCCGCTACTTTTCTTGCTGAATCAAGATCAATACCATCTAAAGCTTCAAGAATATCAAGATGATAAGGAACTTCAAAATTCTTTAATTTTGGTTCCCCAAATCTTTCTATTTCTACATTTTGACTATCATCTTTACCAATAGGTACTGATTTATCAATCATATTAGGGATAATCATCATTCTCTTAGTTAATTCTTCAGTTAAAGTTTCTTCTTCTTTTTCAATATTCACTAATTGATTATTAATTTCTACAACTCTTTGTTTAGCTTTATTAGCTTCATCAATTTTCTTTTCTCTCATTAATGAGCCAATTTGAGTTGAAATAGTATTTCTTTCAGCTCTTAAATCTCCACCTTTATTTTTCAATAATCTAACTTTTTCATCTAAAGCGATTACTTCATCAACTAAAGGTAGTTTTTGATCTTGGAATTTTTTTCTAATATTTTCTTTAACAAGATCAGGGTTTTCTCTAACAAATTTAATGTCTAACATCTTTACCTCCTTTAAAAAAAATCCCTTGATAAGAAAATCTCTTACCAAGGGACGATTGTTTCCGTGTTGCCACCCTAATTGTGTTTTTTATAAACACCACTTAAATAACTTTAACGACAGTTAACGAAGTTATTAAACTTTCCTTCTGGGATGGACTAAACTTATTAATTATTACTTTGCACCAACCAGTAACTCTCTAAAAATATAATTAAGTTATATTTCCCTTCATTAGGCAAATATATTGTATATCAAGAAAAACAAAATTTCATTAATTTTTTGTTTCTTCAATATTTTCTGCTATTTGAGTTTCCTCTACTTTTTCTTCTTCAGCTTTTAAACTAGTCACAGAAGAAACACTTTCATCATCTTTTAAGCGAATAATTTTTACACCTTGAGTGTTTCTACCTGAAATTGCTACTTGTTTTAAAGATGTTCTAATAACTACACCAAGTTTAGTAATAACAATTATATCTTCATCGCCATTAACCGCTCTAGTAGCGACAAGTTTTCCAGTTTTATCAGTCATATTCATTGTAATAACACCTTTAGTGCCTCTAGAAGTTTGACGATATTCTTCTAATAATGACATCTTACCATAACCTTTTTCAGATAAAGCTAAGATATATTTTCCTTCAAGAGATGTTGTTAAAGAAATAACATGTGTATTTTCATCAATATCCATTCCTTTAACACCAGTTGCCGTTCTACCCATTACACGAACATCAGTTTCAGGGAATTTAACCATTTTACCATTATCTGCTGATAAAGAAATTAAAGCATTACCATCAGTTAATTTAACATTAATTAATTCATCATCTTCTCGCATTGTAATTGCTTTTTTACCATTTTGACGAATTAATTCAAATTCTTTAACAGAAGTTCTTTTGACTACACCATCTTTAGTAGCAAAGAATAAATAATTATCATCTTTATATTCATCAACAGTAATAATAGAAAGAATCTTCTCATTATCTTCAAGTTGTAATAAGTTTTGAACTGGTAAACCTTTACTTGTCCTAGAATATTCAGGAATTTGATATCCTCTTAAGCGATATACTTTACCAAGATTTGAGAAGAATAAAATATCAGTATGTGTTTGAGCGTAAACGATAATTGAAATAACATCTTCTTTGTTCATTTTAGTGCCAGTAATACCTACTCCACCTCTATTTTGAACTTTAAATGTATCAGTTGTTAAACGTTTAATATATCCACTTTCAGTTAAAGAAATAACAATTTCTTGTTGAGGGATTAAATCTTCATCATCAATATCCGCGGCAACATTAGAAATTTCTGTTCTTCTTTCATCACCATATTTTTCTTTAATTTCAAGAAGTTCATCAATAACTTTATTCAAAACATGTTCATGAGAAGATAAGATATATTCATAATTCTTAATATCTTCTTCAAGAGCTTGAATATTAGCAATAATTGTATCTTTTTCAAGACCAACTAACCTAGATAATCTCATATCTAAAATTGATTTAGTTTGAATTTCACTTAAAGCAAAACGTTCAATCAATCTTGTTTTAGCCATATCTTGAGTTTTAGAAGTTCTAATAATTTGTACAACTTCATCAATATTATCTTCAGCAAGTAATAAACCTTGATAAATATGTAATTGATCTTTAGCTTTCTTTAAATCAAATCTAGTTCTTCTTTCAATAACTTCACATTGGAAATTAAGATAATTAGTTAGCATATCTTTAATTGGTAAAATCTTTGGTTCACCATTAACTAGACATAACATAATAATACCAAAAGAAGTTTGTAATTGAGTATTTTTATATAATTGATTCAAGATAACTTCTGGAACAACATCTTTTCTTAATTCAATAACAACTCTAATACCTTCTTTATTAGATTCATCTCTAATTGCAGTAATTCCATCAATAATCTTATCTCTTACTAAATGACCAATTCCTTCAACCATTAAAGATTTATTAACTCCATAAGGAATTTCGGTAATAACAATTCTTTTACGATCATTACCATGTTCTTCAATTTCCGCTCTAGAACGAATAGTTAAAGAACCTTGACCAGTTTCATAAGCTTTTTTAATACCTGCTCTTCCTAAAATAATTCCGCCTGTAGGAAAATCTGGGCCATATAAGTAATTAGCCATAATTTCATCAGTAGTTAATTCAGGATTTCTTGCAATTGCCACAATTGCATTAATAACCTCTGTTAAATTATGAGGTGGGATGTTGGTAGCCATACCAACAGCAATACCATTAGATCCATTAACAAGTAAATTAGGGAATCTAGAAGGTAAAACAACTGGTTCTTCTTCTTCACCATCATAGTTAGGAATAAAATCAACTGTATTCTTTTTAATATCTCTAACCATCTCTAAAGAGATTTTAGTCATTCTTGCTTCAGTATAACGCATAGCTGCCGCTTCATCACCATCAATAGATCCGAAGTTACCATGACCATCGACAAGAGTATATCTAATCGAAAAAGGTTGAGCAAGTCTAACAAGTGCACTATAAATTGATGAGTCACCATGAGGGTGATATTTACCCATAACATCACCAACAATACGAGCACATTTTCTATAAGCTTGATTTGGAAGCATTCCAAGTTCATTCATACCGAAAATAATACGACGATGAACTGGTTTTAAACCATCTCTAACATCAGGAATTGCACGAGATACAATAACCGACATTGCATAATCTAGGAAAGATTGTTTAACTTCAGAAACTAATTCTCTTTCTGATAAGCCTGGAACAATACCTTCTTCAATTTGTTCAATTTCTTCATCAGTAGCAGGTGTTACTTCTTCATTTTCTTCTTCATTTAATTTCTTTTCTTCATCTAACATTGCGCTACCTCCTTAAATATCTAAATTATTAACAAATTTAGCATTTTCTTTAATGAATTGTTTTCTACAAATAACATCTTCACCCATTAATTCATCAAAGACTTTATCTGCCGCCATTGCATCATCAATGGTTACTTTAATCATTTTTCTTTTTTCTGGATCCATTGTAGTTTCCCAAAGTTGTTGAGCATCCATTTCACCAAGACCTTTATAACGTTGTAATTTTAATAGTTTAGAAGCTGCTGGACCAAGTTTTGCTCTTAATTGATTTAATTGTTCATCATTATAGCAATAATAATCTTTATTTCCTCTAGAAGCTTTATATAGAGGAGGTTGAGCAATATAAATATAACCTTGTTCAACAAGTGGTTTCATAAAGCGGTAGAAGAATGTTAATAATAAAATTCTAATATGAGATCCATCAACATCAGCATCGGTCATAATAACAATTTTATGATATCTAATTTTAGAAACATCAAAATCATTACCATATCCACCACCAATAGCAATAATCATATTACCAATTTCAGCATTAGCAAAAATTCTTTTAGTTTGTGCTTTTTCAACATTAAGAATTTTACCTCTTAAAGGAAGAATAGCTTGCGTTTTTCTATCTCTACCATTTTTAGCAGATCCACCAGCAGAATTACCTTCGACGATATATAATTCACATTCTTCTGCATTTTTAGAAGAGCAATCAGCAAGTTTTCCAGGTAAAGAAGTTAATTCCATACCACTTTTTCTAGTAGTTTCTCTTGCTTTTCTAGCTGCAATTCTAGCATTGGCCGCTAAAGTAACTTTCGCCATAATAACTTTAGCTTGTTTTGGATTTTCAATTAAATATCTTTCAAGTTGTTCACCAAAAATTGATGAAGTAATTTGTCTAACTTCTGAATTACCTAATTTTCCTTTTGTTTGTCCTTCATATTGAGGATCAGGATGTTTAATAGAAATAATGGCAGTTAAACCTTCTCTAACATCATCTTGAGTTAAAGATTCATCATTATCTTTTAAGAATTTATTATTTCTAGCGTATTTATTTATTACTCTAGTTAAAGCAAGTCTAAAGCCTTCTTCATGTGTACCACCATCAGCAGTATTAATATTGTTACAGAAAGAATAAATCATACTTTGATATGATTCATTGTATTGCATAGCAATTTCAACATTAATGCCATCTTGCTTACCTTCACAATAAATAACATCAAATTCACTTTCTTGAGATTCTTTATTTCTATTTAAATATGTAACGTATTCTTTTAATCCACCTTCATAGCAGAATTCTTCAACAATTGGTTCTTCACCCCTATCATCTTTAACAATGATTCTAACGCCTTTATTTAAAAAAGCCATTTGACGAATTCTATCACGAATAATTTCATAACTAAAAACAGTGGTTTCTTTAAAAATTGTTCCATCTGGTTTAAATGTAACAATAGTTCCTGTATCGTCACATGTTCCAATTTGCTTTAAAGGTTCAACAGTATGTCCACCATTAGCAAACTTAATATAGTAAATTCCACCATCTTTATGAACAGTAACTTCAAGCCATTCAGAAAGAGCATTAACAACTGATGCACCAACACCATGAAGACCACCAGAGACTTTATATCCTCCACCTTCACCAAATTTACCACCAGCATGAAGAATAGTATAAACAGTTTCTACTGCTGATTTACCTGATTTAGCTACTATACCAACAGGAATACCTCTACCATTATCCTTAACTGTAATTGTATCGCCTTTATTGATAGTGACATGAATTGTATCACAATAGCCTGCTAAAGCTTCATCAATAGCGTTATCTACAATTTCCCAAACACAATGATGTAAACCAGTACTAGAAGTAGTACCAATATACATACCTGGTCTTTTTCTAACTGCCTCTAATCCTTCTAAAACTTGAATATCGCTTGCACTATAATCAGCTTTAGCTTTTTCATCATCTGGAATTAGATTTCTTGTTTCTTTTTCTAATTCTTCATTTTCCATTAGTAGATCCTCCCGACTTCATTTTTTTCTACACAATATAATGTTACTTTTTGATTTAAATTAAATTTTGTTCCAGTAATAAATACTTGCTCAATATTTTTTAAAACATTAATTAATTTTTCTTGATGAAGTTCATCTAGTTCAGATAAAACATCATCTAAAATTACAATTGGTTCTTCATTTAATTTATCTTTAATTAAATCAAATAATGCAAGTTTAATACTTATCACACCTAAGCGATTTTGTCCTTGTGAACCATAATTAGATAAATTAGTGTTATTATGATAACAAACCATATCATCCAAATGAATTCCATGAACACTGACTCTATTTTGATACTTTAAGTCATTTAATAATTTGTTTTTAACTTCAAGATAATAATTATTTTCATTTTTTATATCACTTTGATAATTAATCACAAATTCATTATCTGAGAAATATTTATTTACATTAGCTAAATACTTGTTAAGCAAACAAATATATTCTTTTCTTTTATCCATTATGTAAATGCCTTTTTTTGAAATTTGTTTTAATAAAACATCTAAAGTCGTTTCATCAAAGTCACTTACCTTAATCAATTCTTTAATTTCAGTTAAATAATGATTATATTCACTTAATGATTTTAAATAAGACTTATCAAGTAAAGAAAATGCATAATCAATAAATTTTCTTCTTTTTAAAGGACTATCTTTAAAAAGTTCTACATCTTTAGGTAAAAAACTAATAATTTTTACCACTCCAATTAATTCTGATATTCTTTTAACTTCATTTCCATCAATAGAAATATACTTACCTTTTTCAGAAATTACAATTTTAATTTCATGGTCAATTTGATTATTTATTAAAGCATTTACAATTAATGATGAACTATTTAAATTAATCATTTCTTTTTCATCACTAGTTCTAATTGATTTACATAAAGAAAGCAATCCAATTGCTTCTACTAGCGAAGTTTTTCCACTTCCATTACTTCCTTCAATATAATTAATTCCTTTTTCAAATGATACTTCTATATTTTGATAATTTCTAAAATTAATAAGTTTTATGTTTTTAATTAACATTCTTTTTCTATCAAATAAATCTCATTATTAACCTTTACTTGATCTCCTGGATAAAGTTTACGTCCTCGACGATTTTCTTGTTCACCATTAACATAAACTACATTCTCTTTTAAAAAAATCTTTGCTTCACCACCGGTAAAAATAATACCTGATTTTTTCAAAACATTTTGAAGTTCAATGTATTCAGTATGAATAAGAATTTTTTTCATTTTAACTTCCTTTCTCAAAATATAAACTTACCATAAAATTATAACACACTTATTTATTAAAATAAATAAGGGAATGAAAAATAATCAAGTTATGTTAATTAAATAATTAAATGCAACAAAGAAAGAGATGAAAAGAAAATAAATGTAACAAATACCACTAAAAGTTCTTTTATAATAAAATTAGTTTCTTCGAGAGAAAGGAGTTTATTTTATGTCAAAGAAGCAATTTAATCAATTATCATTTGTACAAAGATCACAATTACAAACACTTTTAAAAGAAAAAAATTCATTGATTGAAATATCAAAAGAAATGAATTTATCTAGACAAACTCTTTATAGATAAATCATAAGAAATTCATTTACAATAATTAGTCATTTCTTGTTGTTCCATCAATTTCATCTTTTTTTCGCAAATGATAGCCGCCGCCATTTCGCGAGACCACAAACTTACAGTATTTAGCCAAACGCCTTTTTAGAGAGTTCTTTACCTTATCAATCGTGGCATCAGGATAAATAATTAGCATTTTGTTGAGCAATTGCAATGCGTTCAGCCCCGGATTTTCCTTTATCGTTTTCATTAAGGCAATCTCAAAATCGGTTAATGGGTCAGGTATCGGGTCATTTAACGGGTCAATGTTGAAAATCAAATTCGGCAAAGTCAATTAAAAAAGGAGATTTAACTCCTTTTACATTAATCAATGCATTCTTTTAAAGTAGGAATAACTTCTTCCATTTTAATCTCTTTAAAAGTATGTTTTGCTTTATCTGGTTTAATCAAAAATTCACCAACCATGTAGCATTTAATTCCACATGCATAAGAGCATTCTCCATCTTCTAAAGTATTATTACCAAACAAAATTACTTCTTCTGGTTTTAAATTAAATTTATCTAATAAAGTCTTAAAATACATAGGATTTGGTTTACAATAAGAAGAATTTTCATAGCTAGTAATAAAATCAAAATCATCCTTTTTTAAACCAACAAAACCCATTCTAGTTAATGTACCAATTAAAGGAAAAATTGGATTAGTTGATAAAATAACATATTTAAAATGTTCATTACAAAAATCTACAATTTGTTTAGCTAAAGGATTATCTAAGCAACACTTTTTTGTTTCTTTAAATTCATTTACATAAAATTCATCAAATAATGGTTTATCTTCGATATTTCCATATTTTTGTTTAAAAACATTCCAAAACACTTCTTCATTTGTAAAACGTCCATCATTTTTATACATTGCCATTGTGCCTTCATAAATCGTGGATATTAATTTTTCTTTTTCATAATTAGGAAATTTATTACACAATAATGAAAAATATTTTTTAGTAAATAATTCTTCATTCATAGGAAGTAAAGTTCCATCTAAATCAAAAAATATGGCTTTAATCATTTGCTTCTCCTTTAAAATAATCATCTATACTTTTCCAAACTTCATTATCATAATCTTTAAATAAACTAAAATTATCTTTATTGAAGCCATGCCCTGCTCCTGAAATAATTTTTAAAGAACAATTTTTATATACGTCTAAAGCTTTTTTAGAATAAGAAATATCTACCGTGGTATCCTTATCACCATGAATAATTAATACTCTATTTTTAAAATTGCCAATATGAGAATAAACATCATAATCTTTTATTGTATTTATATAATCTTCTCCTAAAGGTGAAAAAGATGAATTATAATTTTTTACTTCATCAGGAATATTAAAAGCTGGATATAAAAGGAATTGTCCCTCAACATTAATATCATTAGCAGTTAATGCAGTTACTAATCCTCCTTGGCTAGTTCCAAAAAGATATATTTTATCAAAATCAATAAAATTATTAATAACCGTTTTCAAATTATCAACTTCAGTAAATATTGTCATATCTTTCATGTTACCTTTACTTTTTGAAGAATAACTCCCTCCACAAAAATCAAAAGCATAAGCATAATATCCTCTTTTTGCAAATCCATAAGCATATGAAGATAAACTATCATTAGTTAAAAATGCACTATGAGATAAAATCACAATTTTATTACTTTTTTGTTCAGGAATATATAATTTTCCATAAACATTTTCACTAGCCCACCTTTCTTCAACCTCAATAGGATCTTTTTCACTTACTATGCTTGATGAAGAACTATTACAACTAACTAATAATAAAGATAACAAAGCAATTTCTTTTTTCATAAGTAAATTATAATTAATATTTTATTTTGTATCTATATTAAATTTATAAAACTTGTTTATAAATACCCTCCATTAATGAATATAAATATGCATTAACTCTTTTATGAAATATTTTTTCTACATAATTTTTATAAATTAATACTTGCTTATCATAATCTTCATCATCAATATGTTTTGTTTTATAATCAATAACATCGATATAATCATCATAAATAACCATTAAGTCGATAATACCATTTGTTTTATTATCTTCATCATAAAATGCATATTCTTTATAAATAGAGCCATTTTGAATATTTGTCATCAAATTAGAAGCAAGAAATCTTTTAATAACTTTAACATATAAACCATTATTTTTTAAAATGTCAAAATGTGGATTTTTAAAATCCATCACCTCCATCATAAAGTGAATATCATTACCAAAATCCATTGCTTGTTTAGATGAATTAATTAATAAATTTTTACTAGATTTAAAAGTATCAATTTTCTTACTTTCAATATGAATTTCTTTTAATTCTAATTTTTTTCTAATTGTGTATGTTTCTTCTAAAGACAAAATTGGCTTATCTTTAGATATATCATATGTATATTTTTCAAATCTAGAATTATCCATACATGGTTTTAAAAAATCAAAGAAAGAAACCATTTTTGATGGATCAATAATTTGTCCTTTTCCAATAAAAGCATTACTTGTATTAACAAATACTTTTTGTTCATCAAAACTTAAAGAAGAAAATCCACAATTGATAGATAAATTAATCGCATCTGTCATTTGTTTTAATTTTGTATATGTTATTTCACGGTTATAATATTTATCTAACATACTACTTAAAAAATCTTGATAAGAGATTTCATCTAATGAGTATTTATTATCAAAAGTTAACTTTCTAATTTGATAAATAAATTCACTATTTATTTCTTTATTAAATATAATTTTTTCTTTACAATGCGCTAACAAAAGAATTTCTTTAAAAGTTAAATAATCAATATTTTCTTTTAAATAACTTTCTTCTACATTTAAAATAACACTTTTCATTGATATTTCTTGAGATTCTTTAGAAAAATATTCTTCTAAAGAATCTATTTGCATCACAAAAATCATTTTTTCTCGCGCTCTAGTAAGAGCAACATAAAATAATCTTATCTTTTCAGAAATATCTTCTTTTATTTCATAATCTTGATTTAAATCTTTTAAAATCGAAGTTGTTGGAAAATATAAACCATATTTAGATGATATTCCTATATTGGCTTTTACATCCGCTCTATTGAATTTAGAGGATAATCCAGCAAAATAACAAATATTAAATTCTAATCCTTTAGATTTATGAATATTCATCATTTTAACACTTTTAACAGCCGATCCTTCACTAGATAAAGTAATTTTCAAGTCATAATCATCAACTTGTTCCAAATAAGAAATAAAATCATCTAAAGAATAATCTAATTTAGCCATTGATTTAAAAAGTTCTAAAAACATATCTAAATATTTTTCATTCTTTTCAACATTACCAATTAAAATTAATTTATGATAACAATCTAAAGAAAATAATAATTTTTCTAATAAAGCAAATAAAGGTAAATCACTATAAGTAAATACCATATTTCTAATTTTATTTATTGCTTCATCATTATAAAAATTTTTACTAGAACATATAGATAATAATTTTTCATCACTATATTCAAATAAAAAAGATCTTGTAACCGATAAAAAAGCTTTAATGAATTCCTTACTTGAATAATCATTATTTTGAATTGCTTTTATTAATCTTAATAAATTAGTTAAAATTAAAACTATTTCATTTGTGGAAATATTTTCATCATTTTCAATAAATAAAGGTATTTTATATTCATTAAAAACACGAGCAAATAATTCAAAATTTGTTCCACGATCCATTAAAACACAAAAATCATCGACTCTACAATCTCTTAAAGTTGGTTTTTTATCCACAAAAGTCATAACTTGATAATGGTTATTTATTTTGCTAATAATATCTCTAGCTATTAAATGAGCTTCTTTTTCTATTCCCATAGAATCTTTTTGATAAATAATAAAACTAGAGTTTAACTTTGCATCAATTTTTCCTGCATTAATATAAGCTTTATTACCATATTCAATCATATGGTCTTTTATATAAGAAGCTCCTCCATATTGTTCAGTCATTAATTGCTTAAACATAAAATTAATATCATCAAGAACTTCTCTTCTAGAGCGAAAATTTTTATTTAAATCAATAGCTATACCACCCTTATGCTCTTTATAACGATTATATTTATCAGTAAAAATATCACTTCTTGCGTTTCTAAAGCGATAAATAGATTGTTTTACATCACCGACCATATAAACATTATTATCTTCAATTTGATTAATAAAAGCTTCTTGTAAAGCTGAAGTATCTTGATATTCATCAATCATAATCATCTTTAATTTATTTTTTATAGATAATCTAACTTCATCATTATTTTTAACTAAAAACAAAGCTTTTTTAGCAATATCTTGAAACTCAAAAACTTGATATTTATCTTTATAAGTTTTAATTTCTTGATCAAGCCTTTTAACAATATCCACTAGTACATTAGAAAATTCTTTACTTGTAGATAATGTTAGTTTTAATTCATACTTACTTTTTGGTAAAGAAGAAATATATTCATAAACTTCTTTAAACTCTTTTTTATAATCATCAATAGCCTTTTTTTCTTCATCTGAAAGGCCTCTAGGTTTAGTAATATTATAAGTTTTATAATCAGGAAGAGAAGCAATAATTTGTTCATAGGTAGTACAATTTATAAATTCTTCGAAACCTTCTAAGACTTTACTTTGATAAGAATCATTATCTTTTTTTGAAATCTTTACATCTGGTAAAGCATATAAAAAAGGTATTAAATCATTTTTTAAACTATTTAATTTTTTCTCTAAATCTAAATAAACATTTTCATAAAATTGTTCATTATAAAAATTAGTAATAAAATTAGATAAATACTCATCAGTATCTAATTCAAGTAATGCATTATTATAAAAATCTAAAACTAATTTTTGAATATTATCATCATCTTTAAAACATAATGTTGAAACCATTTTTTTAAAAGTCTTATTACTAGTGTAATATTCTTCAAAAATTTCCTTGATAATATTTCTTTTTTTAACCGAAATTACATTAGAATCAATTAAACTAATATCTTTAGAAACATTTAAAATAAAATGATATTTTTTTACAATAGATAAAGCATATGCATCAAAAGTACAAATATCAGCATTATCAACTTCATTAGCCTCATCAAGATGTTCGCTAGTTAAAACATCTCTAATTCTTTTTTTCATTTCTCCTGCGGCTAAATTAGTAAATGTTAAAATTAAAAAATTAGATAATTTATAATGCTCATTTTTAACAAAATGTAAAACACGTGCAGTTAAAACTTGTGTTTTACCAGAACCCGCACCAGCTGAAACAATAATATTTGAGCCTTTAGAAATAATTGCTTTTTGTTGATCTAAGGTATAATCTTCAAATCTCATTGCTCCTCCTTTTTTAAATCTATTTGTCTAACATCATCATATTTTTTAAAACAAATATCATTACATTCACAATATTTGCATGGTAACATTTCATTATTAAATCTAATTGGTGCTATATCAAAATCACCTTTTCTAATATTTAAAATAGTTTTTTTTATTTGTTCAAGTGCTACCTCTTTTAATTTAAGGTATTCACTACTTGAAACATCACCAACTCCATCACCATCTTTATTAACCCTAATCTTTTGAATATATTTACTTTTTTTATTTTCAATTAATTCATAATCTAAAGAAAGTACTTCATTACTTTTATCAATAGTAATGCCATTTAACTTATAAGGATTTTCTTCTTTCAGCAATTTATCACTACTCAAACACACATTTTGAATATACATTCCAACATTTTCATAATTAGGATATTTACTATCTAAAAGTAAAGAATATATTGGAAGTTGTAAATCCACTCCATATTCATTTCTATCCATATGGAACTTATAATCACTTGTTTTATAATCAATCACAATTAAAGCAGTTCTATCTTTATTTAAAATAATTTTATCAATTCTACCATTTAAAATGGTTTGTTCATCAATTTTTAGCCAAATTTCCTGTTCAGCAAGAGGAAAATTAAAAGAAGAATTATGTAAAAATTCATTATTTTTTTTAATAACATCTAAAACTTGAGGTAATAAAAACGAAACAAAAAATCTTTCTTTATTTGTTAAAAACATTGTTTTAATATCTTCTTCATAACTAGATAAATCAATAGTTTTCCTTAATGAATCCTCTAGAATTTTATGATACAAACTACCTAAATTACTTTCAAAACTATTTTCAAAAATATTAGCTTTTAAAACTCTTTTAACAAAATATTGGAAAGGGCATTTATTATATTCATTAATTTGTGTATAAGATAAAGTTATTTTTTCATTATTATAATAATTTTGAATTTTCTTAAATAAATGATCATATTCCATATAGCGGATTTCTTCTTCATCAAAAGTCTCTAGATAGCCATTATCAATTCCAAATAATCTTTTTTGATCATATAAAATCGCTATTTCATTTTCTAACGCTTTTTTTGAATAACGAATTAATGAAACAGGTCCATCTACAACATTTAAAGATAACTTATTAATAATTAAAGAAGGATAATAAACATTTTTACCTTTTTTTTCTTTGTAAGAAATATATAAATTTTTAGTGTTTAAAATAAAATTAATTAATTTTTCTTCCGCAATTTGTGTTTTAATTTTAGAAGTATTTTTATTTAAAAAAATTTTTTCTTCATCATTAAAAAAATCAATATCTTTATAAATTTTTGGATAACTATCTAAAGAAAAGCCTAACATAATTGCATAATCATTATCGGTAATTTCACTATTATAATCACAAATTTTTAAAGCATTAGTGTATTTAACATGATTAATTTTTTTATTTTTTGCAAGAAAAGATAAATACTCAATAAATTGTTCTTTTTCTAAATCTAAATAACCAATTTTAGAAATAATATCAATTAGTTTATCGATTGCTTTATAATTATCAGTCAAATTTAATTCTTGTAATTTTTCAAAAGCTTCAATATATGAATAATCATTTAATAACAAAAGATAACTTTTAAAAATTGGAGTATCAAAAAGATAATTATCCTCTTCACCTTCTAAAAATAATCCATAATCATTAATACATTTTTTTATTAACAAAGAATAATCACTATTATAAGAATATAAATAAATATTGTTTAATTCTACACCTTTTTCAACTAAAGACATAATATAAATAAAAGCATTTTTTACTTCAGTATTAATATCTTTATATTTATATACAGTAGGCAAATAATTATTTTGTTTTTCTTCTATAAAAGTAGGATTATTTAATAAACTAATTAATTCAGTATCTAATTTTGAATAACCAAAAATATAGATTTTTTTATTAATCAATAAATCTTTAAATAAATAATTAAATTTTAATAAGTTTTGATTTTTTAACTCTTCATAATAATCATATAATTTATTTAATTTATCATTATATTTTTTTATAAAATTTAAATTAGACAAGATTTCTTTACTTACTTCATAACTATATTGATATTTATCATGTAAATAAATAATTGCTTCTTCTCCATAAGAAAAACCTAAAGAAGAAATAACTTCCTCTTTAGATAAAAATTTAACATTTAAATAAGGTGGTCTATTTTTTATTAAATAATCTTTTTTATTATTTGGGCAAACAATAATTGAGTTATTTTCAATTAAACCAAAATCAAACATTTATCTTCTCCATAATATAAATTATTTTATCATAATTTTATATTAATGGCGATCTTTAGAAGAAAATGTTTCGCAAAACCTAGCGGCAAAACTTGGTTTATAATTTTTTAGATTATGTCTTTTATAAAATTAACTCTATAGCAAACTGATTAAATTCAAGATTATGATATTACTTTCTAATATTTAAAGAAAACAATTTGAATAAAAAAGAGAGCAACTCTTTTATAATAATAACATCATAACCTATATATATTAGTTCGTTATAAATTAAATTTTCCATTAAATGAAGCTGTTCGATTAGCACAATCATGCCACCAAATTGGGCAATTGTTAAAAATCTTAGGTCAAGCAACCTCACAAATTTAATTAGAATTGAGCAAATCATGTGGAATTCTAACAATTTCGATTAATAGTTTTTAAATTCCAGCAAGTGGCAATACATAAACATCATCATCAAGTGGATAGATTGTATCCGTATTACAAATAATTACTTTAGCACCAATTTTATATTCAGTTTTATCTAACTGTTTAAAGCCCTTAACTACACTATTATTAAAAGAAATTCCAGATTTACATTCTACACGATGTAACTTGCCATCACTAATTATAACAAGATCAATCTCATTCATATTCGAATCCCTATAATAATAAAAATTAGGTTCTGTTCCATTATTAACAAAGCTTTTTCTTATTTCATTAATAATATATGTTTCAACAAATCTACCAGAAAAACTACTCGCTTGAAGAACTTCAGCAGAATTCAATTTAGCTAAATAACAAGCTAATCCAGTATCATTAAAATAAATTTTTGGTCTTTTTACAATTCTTTTAGCAATTGATATTTCATTATATGGTTCTAATAAATAAACAATATCTCCAGCAATTAATACACTTAGCCAGGCCACAACTGTTTTTTTATCAACACCAATTATTTTTGCAACATTATCATACACAAGCTCTTCGCCTGTAAGTGAAGCTAATAATTCCATAAATCTTCGGAATAAAAATTGGTCTTTAATGTTAATAATTTGGCATACATCTCTTTCAATATATGTAGACACATAATCAGAATAAAATTTTTGAATAGTTAATTTGTAATTACTATATAATTCAGGATAAAACCCTTTAACAATTTGATTAAATAATTCCAAAGGTTTTAATGGATTTTTCATTGCCCTTTCTTGAATATTTTTAACATTAAAATCAAAAATTGGCTCATCTCTTTCAATTATTTCATTTCTAGACAAAGGTAAAACATGAATGATGGAAACTCTTCCAGCAAGCGATTCTGTTACACCATTCATTAGCTTATACATCTGTGAACCAGTTAATATATACATACCATAATTATCATTTCTTTTAATTTTTTCTTTATTAACAATTTCTTCAATCCCTTCAAAAAGAATTGGAGCTCGTTGAACCTCATCAATAATCAATGGCCATGGATGAATTGCTAAAAACATTTCTGGGTCTTTATTTGCTAATTCTCTATCTCTTGAGTTATCTAACGAAACATAATTAAACCCTCTATCTTTAAACATCAAAGCTAAAGTAGATTTTCCCACCTGACGTGCACCTGAAATTAAGGTCACCGGTTTAGATTCAACACTATTAACAATTTCTTTATAAATATTTCTTTTAATTATCATTAAATATCCTGTCCTTTATTTAAGTATAGCAAAGTATTTTAGAGAATTCAATTCCCTTTTTGCATAAAATATAAAGTAAAAATATCAACTTTTTTACGCTCTATAACATTACTTTAAATAAGCCTAATATCATTTTCTTTATTATAAAGAAGATTTTTTAGTAAACTTTTTTGTCATAACACAAATTTCCATGCTCGATTTATCGAGTTCAAGATTTGTGGTTCACATCAAATTTAGCTTTTTTTATTATTATAATAAATTTTATATTAATGGCGATCTTTAGAAGAAAATGTTTCGCAAAATCTCGCAGCAAAACTAGGTTGATAATTTTCTAAAACTAAGTGAGGTGTTTCTCCAAAACAAAGGCATCTAAAATGCGCAACCCCTTGTCTTCTTTCTTCTGAAACAAAACGAGTAATTCCTGTAGGTGGACAACACATTGTATTAGCAATAATAACATAAGGAATATTCATTAAATGCGACATTAAAACACTCATCATTCCAAAATGACAAACTAAAATAATTTCATCTTCATTTTCTTTTTCTACACGATAATAATTATTTTTTCTAATGTAGCCATGTTGACTTAATAATTCATCTAAAGAAGAACAAACTTCTTGATAATATTTTTTTATATTACCTGATTTAAAAATTTCAGTATCTAAATATTTATCATTATCATATAAATCTTTTTGACTAGTATAAAAAGAAGGAAGAAAATCCCAAGTAATCACTTTTTCTTTTTGATTAGGTAACATAATTAAATGATCAAATTCTTTTAACCATGGACATATAGTAATATTACTAGAAATAGCTTCCGCGGTTAATTTAGCTCTATTTAAAGGTGATGCATAAACTGTTGCATTATTATTTAATACAAAATGTTTTTTCAATGCTTCAACTTCTTTAAAACCAGTAGGAGTTAAAGTGTTATGTTCATAATCAGGATCTGCATGTCTAATAATTGTTATTTTCACTTTAAATATTCCTTTATAAGATGGTCATAATTATTATCTTTTGATAAATCATGTGGGCGTGAATTTAAATACTTAATAAGTTCATCCATTTGTTCATAGCTCATATGAAATCTTCCTATTAATAATCTTAAAGGGGTTGAATCAATTGACCAATATTTATTTTCAAAATCAGTTAAATCTAAATCAATTTTATTTTCAATTATAAAATCTTTAAAGTCTTGATTATATAAAAGTGCTCCTCCAGCAGTATTAAATGAATAATCTTTATCTAATGATTTTCTTATTAATTTTTTCATTTCTA
>ERZ1106952.266-NODE-266-length-30097-cov-32.052526_pt1 | contig 30097 bp, 19 predicted proteins | sample MGYA00403677_ERZ1106952 | MGnify/ENA primary metagenome ERZ1106952 (study PRJEB35170, sample SAMEA104062415) | human gut metagenome | biome: human gut; feature: human-associated habitat; material: faeces | place: Denmark | collected 2012-05-14 ...
AAAAAACGTATTCTCTATACGCTCGACCATCCGCTTCTTCTTTACGTCGTATTCCCTTTTCTTTACAAGTTCCCCGGACATCGCGCCTTCCGGAATGTGCATGATTGCGTGAAAATGCAGTCTGTCCGTATCCTTACCCCGTTCCCACGTTCCCATATACTTCCAAACTTACTTGACAAACGTGTGGCACAAACTTCGTGCTTCGCAAAAATTACTGCGCTAAAGGCTATGACGGATAGCAACCCGGAGTACGGTACCCACGCATTAACGGCATTTTCCAATGCGACAAATAAAAAAGATATGCTTAATATCAAAATTACTTTAATACTGTCTCTGATATGAATTTTTTTACAAACAAAACAAACAAAAAGCCCGCCGCGATGCCGATGCCGATGCCGAGAATGATGGAGACGGGTATCTGCCAGACAATATTCCAAGAAAATGCTCCTCCCGTAGCCATAGTCGTTAAAGAAGTGAAAAGTACAATGACAAAAACATCGTCGGCAGAAGCTCCCGTCATTATCATATCTGGAATGCCCTTATCCGTGCCGTACCCCGTTTCTTTAAGTTTAAGCATACGCGGCACCACAACTGCAGGCGAAACGGCAGCCATAACGCAGCCCAATATCGCCGCATCCAGGGCAGAAAGTCTGAGTATCAAAGTGCCGAGAAGCAAATATCCTAAAATTTCTGCCGTTGCGGGAATAAAACACAGAAGTACTGCCGAAACGCCGTTTTTTTTCAAATCTTTCAAATTCAGGTTGAGTCCTGCCCTGGTTAAAATTATTATGAGAGCCAGTTTTCTTAAATCTGCGGATATTCCCAAAATAGAAGGAGCAATCAGGTCGAGAACATACGGCCCCAGCACAATGCCGATTATAAGCATACCCAAAAGAGGAGGCAACTTGATCTTCGAGCAGATCGAACCAAGCATCAATGCGCTTAGGCAGATAACCGCTAATGAAGTTAAAAAATCCATATATTCTCCTTTTGCGGTGCAAACAAAAAAGCCGATGCTCCGCGTGTAATATACGCAGAGGTCATCAGCTTAAACAGCGGTTCAAGAATACTTCTTCGGGAGAACCTCATTCCCACATATATATTATTATAAATTATCTTCAAAGTCAAGCCATTAACGGACCAAATCAATCATATCACGCATTAAATAGAATTAAAGCGACAGGAAAATTTTTCAATTTAGACATAATAAACGCCGAACTTAAGTCCGGCATTCTGCACTGAAAAATAATCGGCATATTATCTTTCGCGCCCTACCATATAATCGATTGTAACATCAAGATAATTCGCAAGCATAATCAATGTCAAAATATTAGGACTCTTCCCCTTCTTCCAATTCGTAAAGTATCCGTCATAAATAGGTAAATCTTTGACGAGCCTGTATCTCGTTACGCCTTTTTCTTTCATTACTGCTCTCAGGCTATCGTAAAACGGCGGCATTTCCCTCACCTGATAATCCAATACGGTTTCCGACCTTCCTGCCAAGAAATCAAGCGAACATTGAAAATAATCGGCGAGCTTTACAGCTGTGAAAGCAATATATCGCGCTCCCCGTTTTTCCACCTGCGCACCGTTTCGTCGCTCACTGCCGCACAGACCGCAAATACCGTGATCGGTATCCATACTTTCTTTTTACAAGCCGATATACTGCATTTCAAAAACAACGTCCCCACCGCCGCGATCATTCCCAACGCTAACCACGCCGTCGTAATATAATAGACCGCGCCGTGCTTATAGTCCGTTTCAAAATTTGCAAAATTCTCTTTGAACACGAACGCCGTCTGGTGCAGGTCGTTGGTCAAGATCAGCAAAATCAAGACGATAGCCGGCACCAATACCAAATACAAACATTTGCAGACCGAACGGCTGCTTTTTCTCGTCAGCCCCATTGCCGCGATCCACGCAAGCGGCGGCACAAGACATTGCGGGATATAGTAAAGATACCATAAATAGCGGCTTGCCGTTTCGTACGATGCGAAAAAATAGTATTTGATGTAGCGCAGCAAAAGCCACATAAACATCAGTGTCGCAACAGTAATCAGCAATCTCCTCGTTGATTTTTCAACAATGCGGTTTTTCGCCAAGTTCCCCCAAATGAAAATCAGCAGAAAAAAAATCAGGTTAATGACAAGAGATAAGAGTTTGTCCCAAAAAATCGTAACTTCATTGTCGATATACTGCAAGACCCCCGCAAGCGCAAACAAGCCCGCGCATACGATATACGGAATGATTTCTTTTTTGATTGTTCTTGTCCGCATCGCCTGCGCTTCTCCTTCTTTCCGGCAATTTTCTAAACCACTATACTAATGTTTACTTACACAGCGGCTTTACTGTCCGTTTTCTTTTTATAAATCAGCCGATGTTTACCGATGTAACTTGCTGTTAATATCATTCATCAAAAGTTATATCTTTCTCTTTACACAGTGCACCGAACTTTTGCATTGCCGCATAACTCGGTAAAGATTTCCCCTGCACCCAACGATTTACGGTAGAAAAAGACACTTCTAACAACTGCGCCAGTTTTTCTTGACTAATTTTCAATATTCCCCTGACAATTTTGACTTTTTTGGCAAAATCCATTTTCTACCTCTGAATACGCTATAGCAACTTAATTATAGCATATAAGCGATATAATTTCAATATTTCTAAAATGTTTTCAACTTAACGGTTTGTCTGTTTTTATTTGGATTCGCTCATCGGCACGTTACATCACCACATTTAATGAAATCTTGCTTTCTCTCTATCCAAACCTAAAAGGAGCTACGATATAACTATCCGGATTTATGGAAAACAGTATTGATATTCTCTGCTATACTTTAATTAAAAAGACTTTACTTTCCGCTTTGCTTCTTTATATTCTTAATATGGTGTACATGTTTCCAAACTGCAATATCAACGTTTGCAAGATTTTATAAGATCTGTGATATAATTTTTATTAAATATAGATGAAATCTTCCTATTTATTTTGGGTAAATTCATTTTACAGGATTTTTTCTTTCCTTGCTTCTTTTTTGCACAATTACAAAAAATCTTGAAGTAAATCTTTCACTCCAACATTTATTAGAAAGCCAATAAAAATTATACTGACGCGTTCAAAATATTTTATAGAGAAAGTCCGCTCGAAAATTTCGAGCGGACTTTCTCTATAAAATATTGAATTTTCTTATTTTTACAACGTTTGTTTTTTATATCAAAACGAGAACAACCGACTGGAAACAATCTTGTCATTTTCATCCGTAATCTGAACGAACGCAAACAAAGCATCCGAAGGAACGTCCACTTCTATCGTATTGCCCGTAACGGTTGCATCTACACAAGTCCACATATTACCGGAATCGTGCCAGTACTCCAAAGGATAATTGGAATAAAAAAGTTGTGCCTTCTTTACCTGAACATCGTTTTCAGTTCTGAGAATAATTTTTTCGTTTTCCGCAGTACCTTCCTCAACTCGCAGCAATTCATCCTCACCTTTTACAATGTAGTCTGCAAACATAAAAATTTCGGGAAGTCCGCTGCCGTCTCCGGGCTGCTGTCCGTGTGTAAGGCTTGCTCTCCAGGAAAAATATGTCTTCCCCTTACTTAAATCCGCACAACGCTGATTACAATCCAGAGAAAAAGCATGGTCGTTTGCGCCGCAAATCCAAAGCGTAGGAATACTGCAATTGCTCATATAAGCAGAAGGATCAAAGCTTTTACGATAGATTTCCAGATTTTCATCATCCATCACAAAGCTGTCCTTTATTGAGCTGGTTACATCTTCATCCATAAATCCGGCACCGTACACGGGAACTGCGAATTTAAAACGGTCATCAACGCCAATCGTTACACAAGTGAGATAAGAGCCCCACGAAATTCCTGTTATACCGATATTCGAATCGTCTACTTCCTCCATAGAACGAAGTATGTTATGGCATGCAATGATATTTGCAACGCTGATATATTCCCAGGAATTTTTCGGATTTCTCATATCCGTAGGCGTAATCGAAATGTTCGGCCCACCTTGCGGGTTAACCGCAACTTTATTATTACTATTCGTGGAATCAGTAATGTTCGCATCCACAGACAGCGCAATTGCAACGTAGCCGCGGTCTGTCCAAAGTTTTACCCAATCAGGGAACGCTCTCCCCAATCCGCCGTGAACGAGTACCATTGCAGGATACCCGTTTGCAGGTTTCTCTGTTTCGGGAACACCAATATAAGCAAATATTTTCGTTGCCGCTTCGTTATATTCCGCACCGTCGAAATAAATCGCTTTGATATTTTCATTATTGTTATAACAATATCCCGCGTCTTCTACAGTCGGAGTCACTTTTGATAGTTCTTCAAAATTAAAAATGGAATTATTTTCAGAAGCCTCTTTATTATCTCTGCATCCTCCCAGCATACCAGTCAAACCTATAATGATGGCTAAAAATAAAATTATTTTTTTCATCGACTCATTTACTCCTCGATAAATTTACTCTGCCACGGATTTTACCGTGGCAGAATAGGTATTGCCAATTTTTTATGCCTTCTTTTTGCAGAGAATCACTAGAGCACCCGCCACAAGCATTGCTGCAGCAAATAATGAAGTAGCAGCAAGTGAGCCTTTGCAGCCTTTTTCACCCTCTGCATCTCCTTTCTCAGCATCCGCTTTCAGCTGCGCATATGTGCTTTGCGCATTTGTCAGCGTTTCAAGGTTCGTCACTTTTGCTTTTGCCGCATCACTCAGTGCGTCATATGCCGCACCTGCCGCATCAATTTTTGCCTTGCAATCATCTGTATATACTACCGTTCCGATTGCATTAATCTTGTCAATCACAGCTTGCGCTTCAGTCTGCGCCTGCACATCCGCGTCATAAGCAGCCACACGAGCTTCTATGTCGGCTATCATACCGTAATTTGCAAGCATTTCCTTCTGAGCCTGCGTCAATTCTTCGTATTCCGCCTTTAATCTTTCAACTTCAGCAAGACATTCCGCACGGTTTTCAGCCGTTATTGTCGCATAAGCAGTATTTGCTTCTGAAACTTCTTTGTCAAATCTAAATGCAATAGCATAATCCAGATTATACTGCTCAAAGTCCGCTATTTTCTGTTCAAATTCTGCTATACGGGCGTAATTACTTACCTCGGCTTTTTGACCCTCCGTCAACTCTTCATAGGCGGCTTTCACGTCTGCAAGAGCCGTTTTAGCTGCCGAAAGATTGCTGTTTGTCAAGGTTGCATATTCTTCAAACAGCTTATCGATAGCATCCACTACAGCGTCCGCGGGATAATATGAATCCAGTTTTGCGGAATACTCAGTAAATTTATCATAGTTGCTTACCATAGCCGCATATTTCTCATCCAACGCTTCATAAGCACTCTTTACAGTATCTCTTTCCAAGCGCAAAGCATCTACTGTCGAAGGCAAAATCACTTTTGCCGCCAGAGTCTCAATGCTGTCGATTACAGCTTTCGCAGCACCGCATCCCTCTACATCAGCAGCCAAAGCATCAAACTTATTCTGATACTCTGCATATAATGCTTTCTGCTCTTCGCTTAAAACATTCCAATACTGCGCAATCGTCGCAAGTGTGCTTTCAGCCTGCTCAAAATTATCTATTGTAACACTCACCGCCTCCAATTCACTGCGAACAAATGCTACTGCCTTTGTATCAATAGTTTCAAGATCATCTTCCGAAATTACAGCGAGCAATGCCTCACATTCTGCTTTTTCATAGATTCGAAGTTCAGCTATCTTTGCAGTAAGCTGAGATTTCGTCGAATTGAAAGAACGAATTTCTTCAAATGTAAATGCATCTTTTGCAGCAAGAGTCGTCACTGTTGAAACAAACGCGTTCGCCTCACGCTTGATCTCCTCCACATTGCGAGCATAGTCATCATTAATACTCTTGATAGTTAAAACCGTATCTTCTCCGCCATTGAAAGATGTTACGCCTTCACCAACCGTCATGTTTACAACCAAAGAAGTATAATCCAATTCTTCTGCATCTTTTGTAAATAAAGTCTTCATGAATTCATTGGAAAGCGTCGCCATCGCGGAAGTAGAACCCATAGATACAGTCATTTCATAACCTGTTTCCGTCTGTTTAAAACGGATCGTTATGTCTTCCGCAAATCTTCCGATTGTGCTGAAAAGGGTACCGATTGTGCCAAACTCATTCTGAATTTCAGGAACTTCTTCCTTTGTAGGATAAGAGCCCCCTGCCGTTTTTGCAAGAGATACGTTTAAGGTATTTGCTCCTGAAAAATCTGCACGGAAGAATATAGAAAGTCCCGGATTGGTTTCATTTCCCCAAGGCAATGCGGAACGATGGGACGTAAAGTTAATAGAAAATCTTCCGCTTTGCGCAAAAGAATCAAGGGAAAATGTCATCAAAAAATCTGCGGGATTGATCGTATAATCTTCCCATGTTCCTTCTATAATATCTGTACCGTAAACCAGTCTCAAACCGGTATCATCCGGCAAACGAATAGTTGTCGTTCCGTCTCCGTTTCTATGCGCATATACTTTATTCTGATTGACATTATCGCTTTCTGCGTCATATTCAAACTGAGAAGTGAAATAGCTGCCGTCTGTTACATAGAAAGAATCATACTGATTTTGGAACCAGGCCGTCAACTCTTCGTATTTATCTGAAATGAGACTCTTTGCAAAAGCAGACAACTGGTTATAGTTTCCTACAGCCGCATCATAACGAGCTTTTGCCTCAAAATATTTCGACGCATCAAATTCTGCATACATACTTAAAATTTCATCTATTTCTTGTGCAACAGCAAGCTGACCGAAATCTTCTTGCGCGAGTGCTTCACGAATATTGGCAGCCGTATCTGCATAAGATACAAGCTCTTCTTCGAAATTCACATAATAAGTGTAAACTTTAAAAGCATCTTCCATGTCTGAAATTTCTGTATCTGCACCGTATCCTGCAAAGACCTGCTCCGCAACCGCAAGCGCTGCCTCGTCAAAACCTTCTGTGGAAAGAGCTTTCGCTGCTTCATATTCATATTTATCAGGTTTGCGCATTTGAGATGCATTCAAGCTGTCAAAATTATATCTCGAGCCGTAATAGTCTTTTACTTGTTTTCCCGTTGTTTCTTCCAAAGAAAAAGCTTTGACTGCTGACACATATTCTGCGGTATACTTTATGGAGTTATTCAGCATTCCGCCCATAGACGCATAATAAGCATCCGAGTTTTTATCCGAAATGCTGTACACCGTAAAGTCGGCTCCATCTGCACTGTTATCATTTGTGAATATCATATGGGCTTTCGTGTAATCAAACGCGTTTGCACCGCTTGTGGGAAGAGATGACAGCGCAATCGATGCACTATAATCATACGCTGTATTCGAATTTACATCGTCTCTTACCCACTCAATATGAATATTCAGATTTTCTCCTGAAACATAGACGTGTACCTTCATTTTTTTACCGAGATACGATGTACGGGGACTCGCATTGTTATAAACAAGATATTGATTTCCTTGTTCAGTTATAGGAGTATATCCTGTATCGCCATAAGCAAAAGTTGTTACCGTAGGCGTAAAACCGGTATTGCCGCCGCCGTCGTCATTGAGATTAATTGCAAGACCTTGACCGTAACCTTGCATGGTATAGGCACCATTTTGCACATACGCCATGAAGCCTATAACAACTTTTCCTCCGGCAGCCAATTTATCTACTGAAAAATCCATTTTAAAATCCGTTAAATCAACGTAATACGGATTTTCCGACACGCCGGATGTATAATCGCCGTAAAACAAACGCGTGTTTCCGCCTGCAGCATTTTGAGATATCTTATATTCGCCGCTTTCCGCCTTTTCCACAGTTGAATGCGTAGGATCATACGGATTGTCGTAAAACGGCACAGATTCGACAACCGCCGCGTTGGACTGAAAGAAACTTATAGAACCAAGCAGTGAAATCGCCAACACAAATGTCAACAACAACATCAAACTTTTTTGTGTTACTTTCTTAACCATAAACTCACCTTTCATATAATTTATTTCGGCTCTGCCGATTTAGTTCATATTATCATCACCATTGTCATCGGTGAAAATATCTATATCTTCGATGTTATTATTACCGCCACTCTTCTTTTTCTTCAGAACAATAATTGTTACGACTGCACCTGCAACCACGAGAACTCCTACAACTATCACAATGATTGCCCATACGGGGAATGCTCCGGGTTCATCTTCGGGTTCTTCTTCCGCATCCACTATCGTAACTTTGATAACCTTCGTTAAAGTTACTCCACTTGCATCCGTGTAACTCAAAGATACGTTCTTTGTGCCTTTGGAAGTGGAAGTAAATCCTAATACTTTAATATCATTCAAAGGTACGTCCACAACCGAACCATCTGACATGATCGCTTTCATCTGAATTCCGGATTTATCGAAACTCTCGCCCTTCTGATAAGTAGTTTTCGTAGGTCCGGAAACAAGCTCTAACGATACCATATACAGAGGCGGCACATATCCGCCGAACGTCTTATCGCCGATCATACGGATTGTAATTGCCGAATGACGCTCTTCAGCCTGTAATGAGTCTGCGAATACTACAAACGTCACATATGCCTTACCATCTTCAAATATAACGCCGCCGATTTCATCGCCTTCCGCATAACCGGGTATGTGCGTAGCCTTATCTTCCGAAGGATTGATTATATCACGGAAATAAACAGTCATTTGCAAGGAATTTACCCAAATACGATAGCAGTTGCTTTCCATAGTAATACGTACGCGAACTGTGTAAGGCACGTACGGATCTGCCATGAAGCCGCACCCATCAACAACACCTTGCGCCAGTAACGCCTCGCCGCTGCTGTTAGCCGCACCATAAATCATAACTTCGAGTTGGTCTAATTGGTTACAGTAGAAATAAAGAGAGAAACCCTGCGCCTGATCCTTATTCATGCCTTTTTCGGCAAGAATATTCATTACATAAATGCTTTGAGGATATTTGCCGGAACCTACAGGATCTTCACCTTTCCAGATTCTACCGATTTCCGTAAATTCAAACGCAAAATCAAATCCGTTGATATCAAGAGGATCTTCTATGATGGCCAAACCATCGCTTTGATTTGAATCATTCAACTGGTTATCAAGACGAAGACCTGTTTCAGTTTCGCTTGCCGTCCAACATGTACCGCTCGTTGTTACATAGTACAACGTCTGCGCTCTGAGAATCTCGTCCGCATTTGTATAACGCGCTGTATAATCGTCAAAATCAGTTTCTACTATCAGATATTTTAAATCAGGGACTTGGGAGCGAGCATCTTTTGCTGTCTGCAATGCCTCTATCTGATGGATGTTTTCCACCTCCACCGCTTTTTCAAACTCTTCGAGTTTAGGATTGATAATTGCGATCGCTTTACCTTCATAAACCGCTGTCGCGCTTTCGAGCATCGCCATATACGCGTTCAGCTCTGTTTCGCTGAGAATGGTTGTATCGCTGTTCGCTACCTCGAGATATGCTTCAAAAACAGTATTCAACGACGTAACGTCTGCGATTTCAGTAATAGCCAAAGAGTTAAATTTCACCAAAAGCAAACGAACAGACGCCGCTTTTACTATACGGTCATATTCCGTAAGTACATTTATCTGCGAAGTCAAATCATATCCGATTCCGTCCGCTATTTCGCAAAGAGCTTCAAACGATTTACTATTATAAGCCGCCGCTACCGCCGCATCTATTTTTTGCTGTGAAAGCGAAGCCAAATCTGTGAGCTCATACACTTTTTCATAATAAATATCCGCCCAGCTATCCAATACAACTGCTATTTTATCGCCGAGTGCAGCGTCCGCTTGCTCAAGAAGATTTTTTAATGTCCCCTGATCGGAAGGTATAATTCCGTCCAGATTTAATGACGGACGTTTTGCGTATGCTGTCTGGAAATCAGTAACTGAACTAGAAGCGGATAAATCAGAAATTGCATCCTTATAAAGATTGATTTTATACTCTTCTACCGCGTATGCTTTTCCGAGTATCGCATCTTCTACTTCGTCGTCGCAAACAGCTATTCTGCTCTCAAAAGCCGCTTTATTTGTATCGTCCAATAAATCCAGTTTGTCAAATTCAATATTTTCCCTGGCGAATTGAGCTGCTACGATTTTGGCAGGCGTTGCATCCGCAATCATTTCCGAAACTTTCGTTTCGTACTCTTTTATCTGCAGGTGAACCTCTCCTCTTGTCAATAAAGTTTCATTCAAAGCCGCGATCGTTTGGTTGATACTTTCAGCCTGTTCACCCTGCAGATATGCGACATACGCTTTCTGTTTATCAAATTCAATTTTAGCCTGCTGTGCCGTCGCAACATTTTCATCCGTCACCGCATCCAACTCGCTCAATGCGTCCAATGCCGTTTTGTAGGCATTGACCGTATCCGGAATTGTCTCAAGTTTTTCGTTTACTAACTCGATATTCGCACGGATTTTGATCAAATTCTGTTCTTGAAGATATTTATCACGCGTGCGGAGAATGCTCAAATCCGGATTTTCAATATCCGCAATTATCTGGGCATATTCTTCCCCGCTTAATTCGCCTTTTATCGCCACTTCCGATTTTGTTACATAACTGCCGAACTTTGTCACCAGTTGCAGACGATTTTTTTCGCTCCTGTAAGCTTTCGTATTCTTATCGTTCGGTGTGCTTACGGTAAAAGTAATCGCATCTTTCGGCTCTTCTTCACTTATTTCATTCTGACCGCCCGCAGACAATACCAGAACCATGTTTTGTTTGTCAATTTCACGGTTGTCAAAAATCGTACCAGGAATTGTTCTTCCTAATGAAATCCCATCCAAAACAGGTCTGAACGTCGTTCCGTTAAAACTTGCAGAGTCGACCATATTTACAATTTTTAAAGTCTTTCCAGTGAAATCGGTACCGCCGAGTTTCCCAATCATTCCGCCGCAAAAGCCTTCTACTTCTCCTTCTGCATGCGCGGGATATTCGGGAAATTCCCCGTCTTTGTAATATGCCCACATCAGACTTTCATCTTTCATCTCTTCTAAAAGCTTTCCGTCTTTTGCATCCAGAACATATACGTTGATCGCGTCTTCCACGCGGTGGAAAACATAAGATACACCGACCGCATTGCCGTCAAAAGGCATTGCGGTTGTGTCCGCAATAAACGATACGGTGAAACTTTGACCTACCGCAAAGTTTTGAATGGTCAAAGACCAATCAAATATCGACATATCTACTTTATATGACTCTTGCGAATCTCCGTAATAAACCGCGCTGCCCTTTTCATACGGCAAAACAATATTCGTATTATCCGAGTTGGATTCGCTTACTCCTCCGCTCTCTTTTGAAGATAAACCGACAAAGTCGCTATTGGTAATCACTGCGGATTCTGCCTTCGCAGGGAGAAACATGACGGATAAACAGCTTATTATCGCAAAGAATACAGCCAATAATCCTACACTTAAATTTTTTCTAATGCTCATCTTTCACTCCCGACACTTTTGTGTCATCTCCTGTAGTTTCACTTTTTGCCCGCTAAGAGCTGCATGTTATAAACATCCATCCCGACATTGAACGTACCTGGTAATTCCCATCCGATATACATACTCGTTATACCGAGATTTTCGAACTTGGTATTTTTCATAAAACCACGTTCTTGAGCCAATTCAAAAGCATACTTGATTGTCGGCAGCATATCGCGCGACAGCACATTATTTACCCCTACTTTTACCGGCATATCCAAAAAAATCTCTCCGCCGGGATTGTAGATAAAAGCATCTGTCGAATCTTCTTTACCACCGTCTTGTGCCGCAAATTCCAACGAATAGTCATGTCGGTTATCGTATATGGGGAGACCAAACCATAGATATTGTGACGTATCCGTTAAATCCGATACCGTAATATACCATAAAAACATGGATGAATGCAGATTCGGATCATAATCAGCCCCACACTGATTCTCTCCTTTCGTCAATTGGAATTCCAGATAATAAGTCAGATACTCCAAATCCTTCAATTTTACAAATTCAGGGAATTGCGGAATTTCCAGAATAAAATGTATCCAAGGTTCATTTTCCTGTCTGACTCCGTCCGCATACACACCGTCCGCTGCTGCGTTTACGTTTAAACTGTACGCACCTGTTTGTCGGTTGATTTTTAATTCTTTGCTTCCGTCACGAAATACGTCCACTCCGTTTTCAACCGTATAAGTCGCGTTCTCATAAGCGAGATTACTCAAACACCCCCATTGACCAATTCTCCATACAGGACTTAAATTATCTTGTCCGTAATCTATTCTGCCTATATCCCTTTGATTATACTCGGGACGAGAATCGAACCCTGTTAATACAAACCCCTCTTCAAAATGAATGTCGGGAATTATCTGCTCTTCTTTCACTCCTTTCTGACCTCCGTTTTCTGTTGCGCAGCCTGCAAACATACAAATTATGATGGATAATATAATAGCCGCCAGTTTTTTCATTTTTTGTCTCCTGTCTGTTGCGCCGCTGTTTTCGACGCGAATTTGCCTTATATCATTCGCGATTGATTATTTTACATTTCAATCTTATTGTACTTGAGACTGTTCTTATAAATCGTAGCACCGCAATTAAACGTTCCCGGTACTTCCCAACCGATGTAGAACTGACTTATTCTTAAATCGTCCGTTGTTGTATTGAGTAGCATAGGATAATCACTGTTGAGATTTTCAGGCAAATTCTGAATTGTGGAAAGCGCACGTTCTATATACGGTACCAGATCTATCACAAAACGATAACGCTCACCAAGTTGCATTCCGCCTTCCGGCAGGTAGCCTTCTGACGAAGCAGAATAGATAAACGAATTGGATTTATCTTCTTTACCGTAGTCCAAAACCGCATATTCCTCGAAAGAACGCCACTCTTCCATCGTAAGTCCTCTGCCGTCATAATAGGGTATATTCAGCCAGAAATACTGGTTATAATCGGGCGAATCCACATTTACGTTTTGTACAATGAAAACCCACTGGAACAATGCCGTGTGCAAATCAGGATTAAATTCGTTGCCCATCAGATTTTCACAATAATCAATGGAAACATCCAAATCCACATAGATATTCTCCATTTCCGATATTCTCGAAATATCCGCAAGATTTTGTATCGTTATAAGGTGCAACCAAGCATCTCCATAAGGTTTCGGTTCAGGGTACTCCAATGTCGTATTGCAATTGAGACTGTATTGGCCCGTTTTAGGATTCACAATAAATTCTTTCGTCTCATCTTTAAGAATGTAGTTATCGCCATCCTGCGTTTCTTCCCCTTCCGCCAAGGGAAATTTTGTACCCCATTGTCCAAGTCTCCACATACTCACCGTGTCTTCCGGTACAGTATTGAGATAATTGAAGTTATAGGTAATTGCGGACAAATCGGATATGGATTCCGTTCCCAATACGCCGACACCCCTGGACATCGTCACATCAAGTATGGCTTCTTCTCCGGGATACTCTTCATTCGCACCTCTGTCATCCGCACAGCCGACAAAACAAAACAGCGCAGCTATACAGATTGCCAATATTCTAAATAATTTCTTCAAATCTTTTCCTCCTTATTTTTACATTTTGAATGCTCCGCTCGTAAGTCCGCGTATGAACTGTTTGGACGCAAAGAAGAATATTACAAGTAGCGGTATACTTACAATTACATATCCTGCGAAAGGTACGCCCAAACTCAAAAAGTCGTTATAATAAGATTCCGTAAAAGGCGCGAGCCCAACAGTTATAGTGTGCATAGATTCGTCCTGCAAAATTAGCTGAGGCCATAACAAGTCGTTCCAAGCCGAGAGCAACTGCATTATTCCGAGCGTTGCCAGAATCGGAACGGAAAGCGGTACTGCTATCATAACGTACTGTTTAAATTTAGACGCTCCGTCCAGTTCCGCCGCCTCAAACAAGTCTTTGGGAAGTCCGCCGAAAAATGTATTCAACAAAAATATTCCCATCGGAATTGCGCCCGTTATGGAAGGCAATATAACTCCAAAATAGTCATTCTTCAGGTTGAACACGTTCAGCACCATCTGATACTGTGGTATAAGTGTTAAAATTCCCGGCACCATCATGAATGAAAGAATTATCATAAATAACACCGTTTTGAACGGAAACTTATACCTCACAAATGCGTATGATGCAGCTGAGCAAACTACCAAGGTCCCGAATGTCTGGAAAAAAGCTATAAATACTGTATTTAATATATAGTCTTTCACAAAAAGCCAGGCTAATTTATAATTTTCCCAGAAAAAAGGGAATGTAATCGAAAAAGGAAACTCGGTCTCTTGCTCAGGAGTCTTGAAACTTTTTACAATCAGCAGATATATCGGAAGTATTACAAAAAACATAAGAATCAAAATCATTATGTGAACGACTATCTGCCTGAATATACCCATAAATTTGGAGTGGCGATTGGTTTTTATTTCTTCGACTGTAAGAGAACTTACTTCCAGCACTACGCCACCTCCTCTGTGGATTTCATGAATTTGTTATTGATGATGGTCACTATCAATGTGACTACAAACAGGAAGAAACCGATTGAAGCAGCATAGCCGAATTCGCCAGTATAAAATGCTTTTTCATACATATAATAGCCCGGAACAGTTGTAGCATAATTCGGTCCGCCCGATGTAAATACCAACTGCATGGAAAAACTCTGCATACCGCCGATGATTCCCATCATTACAAAATACTTTATCTGACTCTTTAAAAGCGGCAGATCAATATAGAATATTCTCACCCACGTGCTGGCGCCGTCCAGTTTGATTGCTTCATAAACCGACTCGGGAATATTGTTAAGGCCCGCAAGATAAATCAAAAAAGATGTTCCCGCTACCCAAGGAAAACCTGTCAGTATCATCGAAAGAAGCGCTGTGTCTTCTTCAAAATACCAACTTTGTGCCTCTACTCCGAAATTCTCTAAAAACGAATTGACAAGTCCGCTCGAAAATGGACTGAATACAATCTTCGTCCAGATAAGCATATTTACCATTCCAGGCACTAATGCAGGCAGAATAAACAGGAATCTGTAAACATTGCTTGCCCTTGTACTGCGCAGATTATGTAATAATTCCGCGAGACAAAGCGGAGCAATATTTCCGAAAATCATACCCGTTACAAGCAATATGATTAAATTCACACAGGATTTCCAAAAAATTTTATCTGCAAATAGTCTGGTAAAATTATCAAACCAGATAAATTTCGAACTGACCAGATCCCATTCCGTAAAAGAATGAAAGAGCGCGGACAATGCCGGGTACACACTGAATATACATATCAGCACAAATGCCGGCATCATCCACACGTATCCGAGCAGATCGCTTTTACGATACTTGCTTGACATACCCCCTCCTTTTTTTAAAGCTCGCTCCAGCCGTCTACATTCCACGCTCCGCTTGCTTTGTTTTGATCGATTAAGCTATCTCTTGAAGATAAAAATTTATTGTTTATACTCGTTGCTACCGTCAGCGCATCTGTTCCCGCATAAAGATTGGTAGTTTGTACGACAAAGTTACTCCATACCTCAAAGCCCATGATTCCCCATGAGTTAAATACGTGGAATTCAAAAAAGTCATTTTCAACGTCTTCATTGAACGTCGTAATCAAATCTTTAAAAAGCTCATTCATTTCCGTATCGGTTGCAGCAGCTTCCGTGTCCAAAGGTATAGCATATCCGAGTTTATTTACCATAGGCACGTTATTTTGAGGTGCGGTTACAAACTGCAAAAAGTCTACACATGCCTCTACGGTTTCTTTCTTCATTGCAGCATTTGTTATCCACCAACCTGTTCCAATTCCCGATATACCACGACGCACGCCGCGCTCATCAATTGCAACTCCGCTCTGTCCGGAATACTTGTCCACATCTTCCTGCGTCAGAATAGGATAGCCCATTACACCCATATTTACTTTATTTTGACGCTGAACCTGCACCATGCTCTTACCAAGGCAGGATACCATCGCAATTTTGCCGTTCATAAATTCTGTTACAGCCGTATTGCCTTTCGAACCTGCGGGCATCCCTTCCTGTGCTTTGTAAATCAGCTGCAAATATGCTGCATATCTTGCATCCATATTACTTCCGTTCATAATTTTATACAGATCCAGGTAAGACGCACGACAAAGTTCTTCTGTATCTACAATTCCGTTCTGACGGATCACATCGATCTCATCAATCTGACTTCCGTACAACGCGCTTTCCAAAACGATGTCATACCAGTTGTCTACATAAGAATAAGGAATAATATCCAATCCGTTCAAATCTGAATATGTTTTGATTTTTTCTTGTGCTTCGATAAAGTCACCGTATGTTTCTATCGGCTCCGTAATACCGGCTGCAGTCAAAATATCCTTGTTATACATGATCCCGGCAACATTCCTGTCGATTCCGATGGAGTAGAAGTTACCATTGGGGGCTCTGGATGCTTCCAGTTCTTGCGGATCATATAAATCCGACCACTTTTCATTCCCTTCAACATAAGGGTTCGGCTCGTTGAGATAATCGGTCATGTCCACAAAATAATTTTTATCCATGTCTTCCGCTATCGTTGTTCCGGTCTGATAAATAATATCCGGACCCGAGCTTGTAGATAAATAACTTAAAATTGCATCACGGCCGCCGTTCAGAGAGTTACGGTTGATTTTGATTGTATATTTATCGTTGTTGGCGCTCCACTCTTCTGCCAGCTGCTCCAGATAATTATAAGGATTCGGGTTTGCCGCCGTAGGAGTCATACTGATAGAACTGTTATAATTCCCTGCGACACCGCCGCCATCGACCACAATTTCAATCTTACCATCACCCTTACTACAGCCGCTGAAGAATGCGGCAAATGACATCACCAATGCCAGACATACTATTAAAGATTTCTTCATTGTTTCCTCCAATTCAATTTATTTTTTATAGATAAGTTTTACCTTATTCAATCCAAGCCTTATAAATGCGTAAGAATCATTCCATACGGCATCCGGCATTTCCTCTGCGGATAAATCTTCGACGGCACCGTTCCCGTATTCGCCCGTAAATGTATGTACGCCTGTATATTCCGGCTCACCTTTACAGTGATGATGCGGCCCCATCAGGTTTCGGATGCTTCCGAATATTTTTATCTGCAATTCATTCTTACCATTTTTCAGATACGGTGTTATATCCGTATCTTCTCCGGCAAGAAAATCTGTTCCCGCATTTTCTCCGTTCACTATGATTTTAGCGATCGTTCCGTCATATTCCAAATGCAATGAAATTTTTTCACCCTTCTTCACTTTAAACTGAGTTTCATACACAGCATTGCCCGGATAAAACCAATTCCCCTGCTCCGTGATATCTGACGAAGCTGAAGCTTTTACACGCTTACATATTTTAAATCCACCGGCTGTTCGAATAAATCCCGGATACTTTTCTACCGCAGATGCAGATTTCACTGAAAAATCTCCGGTTAGGTATACACTTTCTATTGCCACAGGATAACTGAATTTATTTCTTACCGAATCATGCACACTGTTTAAATCAAAACCTAAGTTCAAAGGTTTGATTTCATACCGTAATTCAATTTCATTTAAACCTTTTCTGACTTTCCGACTTATATCGTAAAGCCAGAAATCCTTATCTAAAAATCTGCTTTGCGTTTTACATTCAATTTCATTTCCGTTGATAAAAATAGCTTTTGCATTTTCAGTTTCAGCCGCAAGCGAAATTTTCAAAGGTACGTCGATACACTCAAAAGAATACTTCAGACTCAGAGAAGTTGTTTCCCCGAAATCTTCTGCCTCTTTGTAAATAAGATCTATCGCTTTAACAAGCGGCATTTCTTCCGAATAAGGATGCTCACCTAAACGGTATCTCGCTTTATCCAACGTCAAGGCATTGTCCGAAAGTGTAACTTTCTTCACCTCAAGATCCAATGTCGCCTGTGATTTTTCTTGCGCCTCTTCACTTTGCGCGCCTTTATAAAAACTGAATCTTACGCATTGCTTGGGCTGTAATGTCACAAATGTTGCAGTGTCATTGGCAAAATTTACGGACTCTGTATTTTTTCGTTCACCGCTATTGACATCCGCTTTTTTAAACGCGCCTTGCTCTGCCACTCTCAGCCATACCGACTTCGTCGCATCCGCGGAAGGATTCATTAAAACTATATTCTTTCCTGTATGTGTCTCTTTATAAGTCAGTATCAGATCTTCGCTGAGTTTTCCCACTGCATCCGTTGCAAATACCGAACGTTTATAGCCCATGTTACGGAAGTATTTTTCTATAATACCCTTACGTTGCTGAATACGTTCTACACCGCATTGTCTGAGTCGCTTTGCTGCCTCGTCCGTTTCTTTTCCTTCTAATCGCTGAGGATATTCACTCATGCATAAAACTTTCCCGCCGGCTCTAACAAATTCACAAATCAAATCAAGCGTTTTAGCCGTTATATTGCTTGTCTGCGGTAAAACTAAATACGAATAACTGCATTTACCAAGCTTTAACTTCCCGTCTTTGATCTCACCATGCCGGGAAAGCAAAGTCTCGTCACCGATATCAAAAGGAAGCTGCAGCGATACCATGCTTTCCACAAGGCGCCTGTATGCTGAGGAAATAATTCTTTGTTTTAAAGAAAATATAGGCTCGCAAAGCGTTCCATTTATCGCGGAAAGCACCATTATGTCCGACTTAAATTCTCCTTCCGCCTCAAACTCGCAGGTGTTGGTTAAGAACGTATTAAAAGCGGAAAACTCTTTCCACCAAGGCTGCTGCGAAGATAAGAACACAGGATAATCGCGCTTTCTCACTCCGCCGAGTCGGTACATAGATATTGACATACACGGGCAGTTCACGCCGAAAGCCGACTGATAATTCCATATCCATGCCAAATCTTTGAAATTGACTCCGTTACCTGTACAAGCAAATGTTTCGCTCAATATGCGCTTTTTGGAAAACTGATTCGCAACGCTCTGAATCTGTTTCATTAAAAGTACCGGATTCAATCTTCTGCCTAAATGGTCGATTCCCGGCTGATGCATAAATTCATAGTGCGGCATTACACCCGTATTGGAAGCCACCTGTACACACAACCCCTCTTCTCCGGCAAAGTGTCCCGTCAGAATCAGATTATTTTCTTCACACCATTCATACAGTTTCTTCGTGTAATTACGGATAAACAAATCACGAACAACCGAATAGTATTTATAACGAAATTCTTCGTAAGCCTCTCCCTCCGATTCAAAGAGAAGATACAATTTATCCAATACATCTTCATTGAAACGTTCTTTGAATGCCGCAGGTATTGCCACACTCCACGCTTTAGAGGATACATGGATCTGCGGCTCATCGGTAAATACGCCTTTGATGGTTTTTCCGAATTCGTTTTGAAACAATTTTTTGTATTCTTCGTGGGTACAGTTGATAAATTCTTTACATACATTCGGATTCAGTAAATCCACATAGTGTTCCTGTATGGAGTAGTAAACATATAAATCTGCCGAATCAATACTTTTAGTCCTTACATAACCTCTTGCATCTTTTTTATACGCAACCAACAGTCTTGACTCAAAGCTCTTGTCATATTTTTCGCTTTTACAAAGAAATTTCAGAAGATATTTTTCCCCGAAAGCGTTGACCTTTCCGCCCGCAAAACCACTCGGCCAGCCTTGCTCGTCGTATATCCAGATATCCATGCCGCGCGCCTTACATTCTTCAATTGTTGTTTTATACGCGCGCATCCATTCCTTACCCATGTATTCCAGCGTCAGTCCGGCTCTCGCATGAAGATGCAGCCCGCCTATTCCCGCCTCGTCAAATTCTGCTATGCTGCGCTTTATCACATCATCGCGCATATCTCCGTTCCAAGCCCAAAATACCGTAGGTTTATAATTTGTGTTTTCGTTTACCCTTGCCATAATTAATACTCAATCAAAGTTGCCAATAAATTCATCGCATACATTCTGATAATAAAATCGTTCGGATGATTTATATTGTTCGCTATCATATCCGAATAATTTTTATTCTCAAGGAAGAATTTATGCATTGCTCCCATGTCTACGGCAACAACTCCTTCTCTTTGTGATGCTACACTTTCGAGTACCGGCCAATAATCTTCCTGATTTGTACACTGTATTGCATCCGGATTTGCAAGCATAGTTCCTATCAATATAAATTCAACCGTCTTGCCGCTCTTTTCGCGAATACTGTCGATAATTTCAAGTATATTGCTTTTAAAAAGCTCCAAAGATACACCTAAAGTCGCATCGTTCATACCGAACCCTATCGTGACCAGATCAGGATCGTACCCCATATCTAAATTTACTACTCTGTCTGCCGCCACTTTTGCACCCCAAGTGCTAATTTGTCCACCTACAGCCGCACCAAAAATCGTAGTTTCCGCATCATAATGCTTTGCAAGCTGTGTTGCAAACATTTCGGGGAATGTAGGCGTATAAGGCGCACGGTTAAACGGCGTATAATAAGCTCCATTATCGTCATAGACCGTCTCTAAACCGCCGCCGGTAGAGTTACAGCCCGTTGATATACTGTCTCCGAAAGCAATTATATTGACACTTTCCTTATTTTTCAATTTAGAAAGCGTATTCGGCAGCTTATCGCCCTGATACTGCGGAATCACACTCGTATCAAACTGCGTTTTGTCGTATTCATATGTGACCAAAAGCTGATTTTCTATCAAATAAGTACCTTCGGTGTATAAAACATTTTCATACCCCTTTTCTTTTCCCGCTGCAGATGCAGGCTGCGTCGAAAGTCCTTTATTTGCAGGCATATTCACGCCGTAGAGCACCTCTTCATCGATCCAAGGCATCTGCGTGTTCTCCGTTACTGTAATCGTACGCCCGGAAATTGTATAATCTTTTCCTTCTTCATATACAACATCCATAGTAGAATTCATTACCGTAACTTTGCCTGTCGGTTCGAAAATAAGATTCCCGCTCGCAAGAGTGCCGTCCGGTTTCTTTATCATCAATACCGACTCATTGTACATAGTGTTTACCGTCCAAAACGGTGTTGCCATTTCCTTTTCTCCATACTCGATTTTATCTCCGTCTTTGCTGCAGCCGCTTAAAGGAAACATAAAAAATATCAGCGACAGACAGAGAATTGCTATTTTTTTCATAACTTTCCTCCTCTTTTTAACATCTTTCTTTTCCAATTAAAATACACTTTTTCCTATCCGATTCCATTTTTCAGTAAATGTCTTATGCAGATTTTATATTATTTTGAATTATTGTTGATTACAATAATTTTTATTGTTAACGCTAACATATTTTGCCAAAAGAAACGGAAAAATTTTATATTAAAAAGTTTCCGTTCAATTCCCAGCAAGCTTATTAAATTTTTTCTTCCAAGCAATTACATTTCGTTAACTTTCCGTCTTTAAGCAGAAATGTTTTAAACTGATAAGGCAAAAACTCCACATCTTTTTGAATACCGCACCAGATCAAATCCAGTTTAGCACTGACATTTTTTTGTTTGGAGTTATAAAGACGTAAAATAAGACCATCGCCGTTTTCGGCGCGTTTCACGGCGGATAAAACCACTGCACTGTCGGATATAGTCATGAACTGCTTACACTTTTCGCCGTTTCCGGTCGGAAAATAATTCAAAGCATACGGCGGCTGGTGTGCAATCTGACTTTCCGATTCTATTTCTTCCATACGTTCCTTTGCTGTTGAGCAATTAATTACAAAATCATAATGACGCTCACCCTGGTCGATTCTTGCGCCATATCTGTCATCTCGCATGATAATGCGAGCGTCTATAGGATGAGCAGCATATGCCGAACCGTTCAAAAGTGTAATGTCCGTTTCCGAAGGTGTTGCGCTGAGTCCGTATGTTCCGAAATGTATTACCGATATCGCCTTTTCCTGATCGGAAGTTACCACATAATCCTGCGCAACAACTTCCCCGCCGTTCAAAGGCAGTTTGTTCATACCGAAAGCAGTTCTGCCCAGCAAAGAAGCGTCTTTAAGCGTATGCGGCAAAGTTAATTTCAATTTAACGTCTTTTTCACTGTTAAATAAATCTATATGTACTTTTACCTGTGTACCTTTTTTAGGAAGTATGTACTGCATTACCGCACGGGAATTTCCATAACCGAACAGAACTTCCACTACCGTGCGAACAGAACCGTCTTCAATCACACGAACGGGAGGCAGTGTTTCGCGCGCAACCGCGGCAAAACGTGCGCTTTCCTTTTCGTCGAGCAAAGAAAATTCTCCTAAAACCTTTGTATAGCTGTCATAAAAGAAGCCCCAAGGATCGCAGCTGTTTTCTATGACCCTCAATCCGCATGCGTCTATCAGATAGGAAACTCCGTCTACTTTCAGCTGTGCAATACGCCCGCTCTTCGCGTCTATTTTTACATACAGTTTTCCGTTATCAAATTCTATGTCTTTTTCCACTGCACGCATTTGTTTTTTGCATACCGGTTCAAGACGAGTGAAAACACTCACGCGGTTCATGGAGAAAGGCTGCATTTTTATATTGAATACCAGTCTTTTGCGCCAATCCAAAGGCAGATTACTTCCTTCTTTTTCCAGTTGAGAATCAAGCTTTTCGCCGTTAAAGTAAGCGTCTACCGCAAAATACTCTTCTGTGCTCCAATTTTGATCCGCAAGCATGAATTCGCATTCCACCGTTGTTTCCACGACAAAAGGATGAGGATTATAAACAAGTACCGGATATTCTCCTTGTGTTGCGCGCGGCTGACCGCCTGCTAAAGATAAAAACGCTTTTAATCGCAATTTTTCGGTTTCATAAATTCCGTGCGAAAGCTGCGCTATTGCATCGTCTTCCGATGCCTTTATGCAACTGCCCGGCAATATATCATGAAATTCGTTGAACAACAAATCTTCTTGCGCTCTTTTGAATGCCTGTTCATCAAACTTCGCGCCGCTGATACGCGCATGCTGCGCCATCTTTTCCGCTCCATATAAAAGGTTTTCAAGCTTCTGATGCAGCTGTTTAATGCGTATCATCGAGCTGTAGCACCCCATATTGACAAAATTCAACTCGCCGCTGGCGGGAAGATTTTCTCCCTTCGCAAGAATTTCCGAAAAATATGCATCAGGTGTGGAATGAATAATCTCAATCTGAGGATACTTCTTTTTCAGTTCTTCAATCGTATGATAATCCTGACGGGAAGGACCACCCCCGTGATTTCCTACTCCCCACAGGAACATACCTGTGTCCATATGCTCAAACTTAGTTATAAAAGGCTCCAGCTTCTTTTCTACTTGACCTAATAGCGTGTTATACGCGCCATATACTTTATAAAGCGCAATTTCACTGCCAGCAAAACCTTTCCATATAAAATTTCTGTCCGCAGAACCGCTTTCCGGACGCATACATACATAACCTTTATACCCTGCGTCTTTTAAAATCTGCACAAGCCCGCGGCTATGACCGAAACTGTCAAAATTGATAGCAACATCCGGACGTTTATAATCCGGAAATTTTGCCTTGAAGTACTCTTCTCCGGCTAAAATCTGCCTGACTATGCTCTCTCCGCTAGGCATATTGCAATCCGGCTGTAAGTACCAACCGCCCATAATAAACCATTTTTTCTGCTCTACAAGCTTCTTTATACGCTCAAAAAGTGCCGGATCGTTCTCTTCTATCCATTGATAAAGCACCGCTTCATTATGACAGAAAATAAAATCTCCGAATTCTTCACAAAAGTCCGCCGCCGCGGAAAACGTCGTAATAGCCGCACCTACACCTTCCTGCCATTGCCACTGCCAAACAGGATCCAGATGCGCATTACACAATAAATGCAGTCTTTTCATAGATTATTTTTCCTTTTTAACCCGACGTTTATAACTACACTGATTTGCCACACAACAAATGTGGTTCTATAAATATTTTGCTGCCGTTCCTTCTGCCTTCTATAAAATTATGACAACACTCCATAGAGCGGATTCCAAGTTCCAAACTATTGATGTCTACCGAAGTAAGCGACGGGATAATCATCTGCCCGACGTTGATACCGTCGTTTCCCATAACCGATATGTCCTGCGGAATTCTCAGCGAAAATGAAGATATTGCCTGCATCGCACCAATTGCCAGAATATCGTTACCACAATAAAACGCTTGAGGACGCTCGCCTTTTTTCAATAGCCCCGATACCAAATCAAAAGACGATTTTGTAGAGTTGGTACAATAATGCGTACAGATATATTTTTCCAGCCCCGCTTGCTTCATTGCAAACAAGTATTCATCTTCTCTGTCTTTCCAAAGACCTTGCTTAAGCTCACTGTTTATGTATTGTATATTTTTAAAACCTTTATTTATCAGATAATCAATGCCTATCTTGGCCGCCTTTACATAATCATGGCATACATATTCGACCAAATCACTGTCTATATCTATATCGATAACAACACAAGGCAATTTCCGCTTTGCCAAAAGGTTTTTTAAATCTTCATAAAACTGCCACATTTCGCCTAATGCATGCAGTGAAGATTCATCATCATTCATTCCGTCCGGCTCTATGGGAAGAACTATCAGTCCGTCCACCATTTTACTTACAAGCATATTCAGCGCCTGCACCGATGAAGTATAGTCTGTAGCATTACTTATAATTATGTTATATCCAATTTCGTGCGCTTTGCGTTCTATTCCCGATATAATGCTAGAATATACAGGGTTAAAAATATTTGAAAACAATACTCCTATCGTTCTGGAAGTAGAATTTACTAAACTTTTTGCCAACTGATTGGGAATATAATCCAACTCGCGTATAGCCGCCTGAACTTTTTTCTTTGTTTTTTCGCTTACAGAACCGCTTTCATTTACAACACGGGAAACCGTCATCATGCTAACACCCGCTTTGCTGGCAACATCTCTGCTATTAACCATAACTTATCTCCTACCTCTACACCTTTTTGCCAACACTGTTTTCACAAAGTGTTAACGCTAACATCAATTAGATTATATCACCACAGGAGGCATTTGTCAATACAGGTTTTTTTAAACCAGAAGAAATAAACAAGCTGTTTTTGACAATTTATAATATAATACTCTGTTTTAGTATAAAAGAATAAGTTTTTAATCTTCAAGAATTTTATATTTTTAATATTTACACTCAGAACAGACTTTCACAAAAAGACGCAGATTTTCCGGATCGCCGAAGAAGAAATGATCAGAAGGTGAACAAATATATCCACCGTTCGGTTTTGCACGAAACAACCTTTGTACTTCTTCCTCTATGAACTTCTTATTTCCTCTTTCAAAACCTTCGTTCTGATCAAAACCGCCGATAAATGCTACCGAATCACCTATACGTTTTGCAGCTTCCTCTATCCTGCAGTCTCCGCCCATGGAAGCGGGTGTCATTGTCTCTAAAGCATCCATACCGTTTTTCTGCGCAATTTCCAAAAGCGGCATCAGTCCGCCGCAAAGATGGTAAACGACCAAAGCCCCCTGACGATGCAATGCATCATGCTGAATCTTATCATAAGGCAAGCAGAATTCCTCATGCATAGCCGGACTGATTACCGTGCTCGACGCCGCTCCGCCGCCATTCTCTACAAGGTCAGCTTCGATCTTACCCATATTCTCTATTCCGCGTATTGCTTTATCGCTGATCACCTTCAATGCATAATGCGTCCAATCCGGATCGTCTATCGCTTTCATGATTGCAGGCTCTGTTCCGATCAGACAGGTCAAACTCTGCCATACCCCCGGCTGCCCGTAGCACTGACACCATGTTCTTACGATTCCTTTATCTCCGATTTTTTTCTTCGCTTCCAGAATCGGACTCCAATCCGCTTTAATGGGAACCGGATAGTATTTTTTGAAGATTTCAAAATCATCTTCATTTTTGATCATATGCTCCGTTTCCCAAGAGGTAAACTGGTTTCTTGCGCCCTTAACCGTCAGATCCCCTTCCGGCGTATGATATGTTTGAATAAAGCTTTCTACACCGTCTTTATCCACTCCCAACGACTTATATTCATATGCCCAATTCTTCAAATCTTTCTCATCAAATATCAGATTCGGAAATGTATAAATCACGGGATCCATGCCGAAATATTCGTATGCCTGATATACATCCATACCTTTTAAATAGGTATTCAAATAATATTGCATCCAATTGTGTACCTGACAGGGCAATCTGTCCGGCTTGCCGTTCTTTAACGCAATCAAAAATCTGTCGCGTCCGTTCATTACCTCGTTCCTCGCTTCTTTTAATCTTTTTTACCCGCATTTCTCTTTCAAAATACAGGAAATTTATTCATTAACAAAAAATGTTAGCGCTAACATTTTTTCTAAATTATAACACTGCACTTTTGCTTTGTCAATACCCTAATTAAAAATTTTCATCTGCTTTTTATCAATCAACCATTTGCATATGCGTGGTTTTTCTTTATATCAACAAAAGCAAGGCATTTTCACGAGCGAAAACGCCTTGCTTAAATTTTTTTATTTGAGATTTATTCAATTGTATTCAAAACGGACGATACGATCGCCCAATACCGGGCTATGGTAAGAAACTAACTTGCAATCAACGGCCGCTTTCGAGTCAACTTACAAAAGTATGAAAATTTAATTAAAATCTTACACACTTTGCTATACTTTCCTTTTTATTTAATTTTTCACCACTACAACAATTTCTTAATAAAATTACTTAAAATCATTCCTTGAAATTGATTTTTTAATTTTATTCAAAATATTTAATATATGAACTAAACCTTATATCTTTGAATTATATAAAAATTAGTTTCCAAATAATTCATGTTCAATCTGAGCACATAGAAAATGATAGACCGGTAAATGTAATTCCTGAACTCTATATGTTTGTTTCTCTGGTACATCAATAAGGATATCGGCATAAGCACCCATTTTACCGCCGCCAGAACCTGTAAGTGCAATATTATTACAACCTAAAGTTTTAGCTACTTTCATCGCAGATATAACCAACTCTGAATTCCCTGACGTACTGATACCTAGTAACACATCCCCTTTTTGGCACAATGCATATGCTCGTTGGGCATATAAAACATCAGCCCCTGTATCGTTGATCAATGCTGTATTTATAGAAACCCCTGAAACCAAAGATATAACAGGAATAGCTGGTGTTAATTTAGATAACAATTCTTCATCGTGAGGATAATATTGCAAAAATAATTTATCGAAATTTTCATTTCTTTTATGTACTATTTTGAAATTTTTTTGCAACTCTCCAACAATGTGTTCACAATCAGCTGCACTTCCTCCATTTCCTATAAGTAAAAGCTTATGACCTTCTCTAAAAGCCTTACATAACATATCAACAGCATTTATTAACGACTGTCTACAACACTCTAATTCCGGATAATGCTTTAACAAATTTTCCAATTCTATCATAAATTCAAACCCCTAAACTCTAAAACAAAATTCTGTGATCAGTTTTATAATTTCAGCATCACTTTACTTAATTGCTTTATAAACCATCAATATTTTACATTAATATCTTAAAGCTGATACAATCGTAGCATAATCACCTATTTTTTCACCTAACTTTGAAGGCACCAACTGGCAAACATTCATTGAATCAGTTAAAGCCTCTTGTTTTAAAACTTCTAATGTCGCTTCATATAAAAATTTATAAGCTCTTGTAAAAATACTCCCGGCAATTATCATTTCAGGATTTAAAACATCAACAAGTATAGCCAAACCTCGTCCAAAATACTTCCCTGTTTCCTTAAGCAATAAAATAGCATCTTCTGCCCCATGTTCAGCACATTGTATAACATCTTTTGCCGTAATTCTATCCAAATTATTTAGATCATCACAAAAACTAACACTTATGCCTTTGGATAAATTTTTAAGCGCAAAATTTTGAGCTATCTGCTTAATTCCGGCACCACTACAGAAACCTTCAAACGACCCTTTTTTATTATGCCCAAAAGGACCATCTTTTTCTAAACGTATATGTCCAACTTCTCCCGCAAGATTATTAGTTCCTGTATACAAAGCACCATTCAATATAAGTCCTGCCCCAAGGCCCGTCCCAAATGTAAGAAAAATTATATTCTTTTTACCAATACCGGCTCCATACTTCCATTCTGCAACCGCACAAGCATCTGCGTCATTCATTAACTTTACTGGTATTGAAAGTTTTTCTTCTAAGTATTTTACTATATGAACCTCTTTCCATTCTGGCAAATTCGGAGGAGAGCATATTATACCTTTTTCACTATCTAGTGGCCCACCACATGAGACTCCGCAGGCGACAACATCTTTAGTATCAATTTTTAACAATTTACACTCTCTTTGATATATTGCACACAATTCATTTAATACCCATTGCCATGAATTCTCTGTTTTTATTTGAATTCTTGAAAGAAAATCAATCTTTGAATCATGCACATCCGCAATTAAAACCGCTGATTTTGTTCCACCAATATCAAATCCGACAACAAACATATTTTACATTTACATAATAATGTTGCTTAAATTTGACCATCTTATTCAGATCATCAACATTACTTAAATTATATTTTTCAAAATAATTATCTATCATGGTATAATTGAATAGCCACAGAAGTCAGGTTTCGTATTTACTAATACTCTAACGTCTAAGAAAAACACACACATCGACTTCTATACTTTTTATTAATTTTGTAAATAAAGCAACATTGTCTTTTTCTCGTGATGCTACACAATATTCTGTCTTATTTTAACTGTATATTAATGTTTTTAACTATTGAAATTCTTCTTATAGCCTTTTTTTAAGGACATCACAACTACTCATTACTTACCATTCTATCTTGTAATCTATCAATTAGATGTTTAATTTTTTTCATATTGTATGATTAACTTTTGCATTTATTCTGCTGTTGCCTAATTATAAACACAAATTTTTATTTTGTCAATACTTTTAAAAAACTTTGTGTATTAGCTATAGATCAGTCAAATATATGAAAAAAGATTATTAAAAACCAATCTTATAGTTGCAATTTAGTATGAACACAGTGAACACGTTGTGGAATGTTACTCATAGTAAAAACCGAGCCTTAAAGTTATCAAAACATTGCAAAAGGACATAAAAATACCCGAAAACAAAATATAGCAATTAAAGACTATACCTTTGAAATCAGGCTTAACCAATAAAATTCTAATATTTAAACTAACCACATTTGAAACTTGTTACTTTTATAACAATGAACAAATATCGTCATTTTATACACAAGAATTTAGTTTAATTAAACCTTTTGCATATTCATTTGCATAAATGTTATATCATTTTTTGTCCGTAGTGTTGACGACTTTTATTATGTAGCATTAATGAAATCTACTAAAATCTTTCGCTATGTACTTTTCATACTTTTGATAACAATACTCTTCCTTTACACCAGTCTGCTTGTTTGTTTTATTTCCATTAAACCAAATTGAATGTTTCCCTGCATTCTTGCCCGTCTTATTAGTTACACATTCTTTCAAAAACTCTTCCGATGACATTATCCACATCGAATCTAAACGCTCAGAATAAAAAACAAAATAAAAATTAGGTTGATAATCATGATAAATTGCCGCAAATAAAGCAGCATCTCCGTCCGTAACAGTTTTAGAACGTGCCTTAATTTGTATCTCTATAAAAGTGCCGTCTGATTTTTTAATAATACAATCTACACCATGATCATCTACTAATGGAAGATAACAATCTAATCCTTCCATTAACATGTCCCCAACCAACTTATATTCCATTCTTTTACCGAATCATGCTAAACTTCTAAATGATTTAGCCATACTTTTTCTCCTTTGGTTTTTCTTACAAATAATCTTTCACTCAATTCTTCTACTGTTTTATTCTCTTGCTACAACTTTTTGAGGTCTAGGCGCATTTTTTGCACCACAAAACAAGCTTTCCCCAAGCTTCCTTCTTGTAAGTATTCTGCTCTCATTCGTAAAATAAGTGGCAGGCAAAAAAACGAATAAGCTTTTTATCGTCTCAATCGTTTGAGAACGGAATCCCCTATTAAATGGAACAAACCTATCACTATCAGGAGTACTGCGAGTCACGTTATATTCTTTTTTTAACAACTCGCTTATCCTTTCGGCATTCGGTTATAGCGGATTATCTCTCCCCTGTCAAGGGCGGGAAAATATCGCCGAAAACAATTAAGC
>ERZ1106952.267-NODE-267-length-29907-cov-161.475747_pt1 | contig 29907 bp, 21 predicted proteins | sample MGYA00403677_ERZ1106952 | MGnify/ENA primary metagenome ERZ1106952 (study PRJEB35170, sample SAMEA104062415) | human gut metagenome | biome: human gut; feature: human-associated habitat; material: faeces | place: Denmark | collected 2012-05-14 ...
AAGATCATAATAATGTAGTTATTTATTGTGATGAAGATGCAAGTAGTTTATTAACTAAACAAATTGCTTAGTAAAAACCCAGTGGAGAGCCACTGGATTATTTATTATTTCTTAATAAATTTTATAATGAAGAAAATTGCTAATCCTAGTAAAACTACACTAGAAACAGAAATAATAACTATTAAAGGTACATTGGTTTTATTTTCTTCAATATGTTCTTCTTGTTTAATTTCTTTAGTAATTTTTATTTGATTAGAATAGAAAGTTCTAGTTGAAGAAGAATATTTACAAATTGCTAAATAATAATCATCATATTCTTCAAGAAAAAATATTTCTCCGGTTTTTTCAATAATTGTTTTATCGTAGAGGTGAGTATTAATATTAATAACAGTATTGATTTTTATTTCTTCATTAGTAATAAAATCGTTAGCGGTAATATATTTAATAGTTTTTGCAATAGTATCTGCTTCATCAAAGGCTAATCCTACTAAACCTAATAAAGAAGCTTTTTCATAATCTTGTTGAGTTCCATAAGTCCAATAATAACCTACTAGTCCGTGGTCTTTTAAATATTGTTCATTAAAATTTGTATCAGATACTTTATTTGTATCAACACCAGTATTATATTCACCCATAATTTTTAAAGCTTCGACAAATTTTTTACTTGTTACTTGTCCTAAATAAGCTGTTGGTATTTCTGGAAGTAATCTTTTCATTTCTTTTAAACTTTCAAGATAAAAACTAATAGCGACAATGTGATCATAAAAATCATATTCTTCAATTACTTCTTTTAAGTATTTGATAATATTTATATTGGCTGATTTAATTTCAAACATTAATACTGCATCAGTGTTTAAATCTTTCATTCCTTTAATGATTTCTTTTAAAGTAGGTATTTCTTCATAAGGCTCCACTAAATCAAGCTTTAATTGTTTAACTTCTTGAAGAGTCATTTTTTCAATGTTACCAGTTCCAGAAGATGTTCTATCAACATTATTATCATGCATAATAACAATTTCATTATCGGTAGTTAAATATCCATCTATTTCAACATGAGTAGCCCCACTTTTAATAGCTTGTAAACAACCACTTAAAGAGTTTTCATTATATTTTTTTGATAATCCACGATGAGCGACATTAAATGAATTTCTAATGACACTATTTTTTGGATAATCTTGATAAGCATCATATATACTTAAATAATCATCACTAATAATTCCATATGTTCCAGAATTTATTGTATTATAAATATCTAATTTTGTATTGGAATTTAATTTTACCCAAGCTGTTTTAAATCTTGCATGGATATAAGAAATATTTTCTATAGAAGCACTATTTTGATTTAATGCAATAACATTAGCGTAGTTCATGTTAGCTATTTTAACATCATCTTTATTAAAATCATTTACTTCATAAATTGCTCTAAGAAATGATTTTTCTTCTTTTATTTGCTTTAATAAGACTGGATTATTTGACATAACCGCTAGATCAATTAATTCGGTGTTTTCATTTAAATAAGAAACTAATTTAGAAATATTTTCTGAAGATGATAAATAAACAATAGGAATAATTTTATGTTTTAAATTATTGATTAAAACATTATTAAAACTATCAATAATTTCATTTTTTTCATCAATAACATTTAAATTATCATCGACATGTAAAATGATATTTGATGGTAGTTTTTCATTAAAATTTAATTGTTCTTTTTTCTTTAAATCTAAAATAACTGTTGGAGCGTTAGTAATATTATTTTCATCTTGATATGTACTTACAATAGGATTGGTATCACTTGGAAGTTCGCTATCACCTAAAATTGAAATATTTTTAATATTAATAGTTAAATTACTAATAATTAGGTCCATTTCACCTTTAGTTTTGGTATAGCCTAAAACACTATCTTTAGTTCTTAAATCATATTCAAAGATTAAAGTATCATCTAAATATTGATAAGCACTATTTTTATTTACTTCGACTTTTATTTTATGATAATCATTATTTAATTTAGAAGAGTTTTTTTCTGTATCATTATAGAAAGTAGCTTTATCATCAATAGCAATAAAATTACAACCTCCACCATATTGGTATTTATTTAAATAACCGGATAAATAATTAGTTTCTTGTTGAGAATGATACATTAATCCAACCCAACTTTTTTCATTTACTGCTGAGGTAATTTTAAACTCCATTTCAAAAGTAAAATTTTGATAATATTTATTTTTATCTAATCTTAATAGGCTACCAAAATATTGTTTATTTTTTACATTAATATTATTATGAGCAATAATCATTTCTTGGTTTTCAAAACTAATATTAGTATGAGAAACATCAGATCTAGAAAATAGTTCGTAATTTTTTGGTAATTCTTCAAAGTTATTAATATTTTCATCTGCATAAACTTTATTGATTAATAGATTATTATTAAAAAGAAAAGCCAAGGCTAATAAACAAATTATTTTTTTCATTATTCCTCCTCGAAATAGAAGATTCTTGCTTGTAAAGAAGAATCTACTTTCCATGTGAATTTATTGTTAATAAATTTAAAATCAGTTTTTAAAGTTGTTGGATAGACTAATTTTAAAGTTTTAATATTGTTTAAAATAAAAGTAATTTCTTTATTATCATGCATGTTATAAACACATAGATAACCTTTTTTATTATTTTTATAACCAAAGGCTAGATAATTATCATTATATTGTGCTAAACCAATTGGAAAATATGGTAATGCGTTTTTATGCAATAAACTTGCTTTTTTATATAAATCAAGAGCCTCTTTAATTAAATCTTGTTGATTTTGTGGTAATAGATATAATTTACTTGCTAAATGTACTCGCCCAATAAAAGAATTTACCATATTCATAACAATACATTCATCATCAACTTTATCCATTAATTCACTTTTTGGATAAGACCAAATACCAGCTTGTTCAGGTAAAACAGCTGTTAAAATATTAGCAATAATATATGGATAAATAGCATAATCAGTTTGATCGGAAGTAGAACATAAATTAACATTATTTAAACTATAGTAATCTAATCTATTACCTCCACTTGCGCATGATTCAATGACTAAAGAAGGATATTTCTTTTTAATACAATCAATAAAATAATGGTATTTTCTATTATATTGTAAAAGACCATCTCCAAGTGAAGAAGAATTTAATGATGTTCCAACACCAGGTTCAATATTGTAATCAAATTTAATATAATCTAAATGATATTTTTCCATTAATTCATCGATAATAGATAATAAATGATTAAAAACTTTTTCATTTCTTAAATCTAATTGATAACGATTAGAAATAATAAGTGGTTTATTATCTCTTTGGAAGAAACAATCATCAGTATATAAATTTTTAGCGTCACCTAGATAGCCGACGACTTCTAATTCTAACCATAATCCAACTTTTAAATCTAAATTTCTTAAGTAATTTAAAGTGTTAATTAAGCCATCTGGATATTTTGTTTTACTTTCTTTCCATTTTCCAACATGATAAAAAGGGTTTTTTTCTTCATCATGCCAACCACAGTCAATAACAAAATAATCTGCACCTAATTTTTTAGCAAGTGGCGCTAAAGCGAGAGCGGTTTCTTTAGAAGGATCATTCCAAGAAGCAAACATATATTCATTAAAGATAATTGGTAATTCGTGATCTAAAGAAGTAGAAATTTTTCTTCGATATAATGTGATATTATCAAAAATGTCTTGTATAGAATTATCTTTAGTAATAGCCACTTTTACACTTTCAAAAATTTCATTTGGTAATAAAATTTTACTCCAACCATTTTCTTGTAAGGTGGGTCCTGATAGATGTAAAGAAGTTGTTTTACAATAATCGCCTAATTCATAAGACCAAGAACCATTAGTTTCTATTTGAAATAAAAAATATTTATTTTGATCTTTTATTAATCCCATTGGTAAATAGTTTTTAGTGGACCAATTACCTGTATTAGAAATACAAAATTTTTTAAAAGTTTTTATCATATTTGGAGAAACAATACCTAAAGATGATAAAGAAAATTCTTTCCATTGACATTCTAAAAACCAAGAATTATGAGGAAGGAAAAAAGAAATATGATCATAATTATTAAAACTAGTTAAGTCATATTTACAAAAAGAAGAAACATATTCTAAAGCTAATTCATTGTTAGAAATATTTGTAACTTGTGTCCAACAACGAATTACTTTTTTATATTCTTCATAAAAAGAAATAACTTCTATTTGTGAGTTTCTTTGTTTTATTTTTAATAGTAAAGAATCATTTTGTTTAATTATTTCATGATTAATATATTTTAAAGTTTCACTTTCACTAGAACAAATATGTCTATCACCAGCATGAATAGTAGTTGGATTACCACTTATTTGAATATCACAAATGAAACTTGTATGTTCTAGAATCCATTTTTGATCAGCATTTAATAAATTATTGTTAATTTCATCAAATAAAAATATCTTGTCATTATCGATAACAAAACGTAAAAAACTAAATTCAAATATTTTCATGTCCTATTTCTCACTTATTAAATTCATACTTGTTTGTTTAGAAAATAAATGTTCTAAACCATAATTCCATTTAAAATGAACTTTATTTCCGGTAATTAAAGATGATAATTTATCTTTTTCTAAATTGATGATTGGAACAATGATAACAATATTTTTATTAGTTATTGTGTCAACATGTAAATGTAATGAACTACCCATAAGTTCAACTACGGAAATTATTCCTTCAAGTGAATTATCATCATTTTCTTCACATAAAGTAATATGTTCAGGTCTAATTCCTAAAACAATATCTTGTTTTTCTACTTTATTTTCTTTAAGAATTTTAATGGTTTCTTTTGGTAAAGTTATTTCTTTACCAATAAGATGAACTTTGTATTTTTCATCTAAATTACCATCAATAAAATTCATTTGAGGTGAGCCAATAAAACCAGCGACAAATAAATTACTTGGATGGTTAAATAAATCATTAGGAGTGCCAATTTGTTGGATAATGCCATCTTTCATAATGACAATTCTATCACCTAAAGTCATGGCTTCAGTTTGATCGTGGGTAACATAAATAAAAGTTGTATTAACTTTTTTTCTTAATAAAATTAATTCTGAACGCATTTGATTTCTTAATTTAGCGTCTAAATTAGATAAAGGTTCATCCATTAAGAATAGTTTTGGATTTCTAACAATTGCTCTTCCAATAGCCACTCTTTGTCTTTGTCCACCTGAAAGAGCTTTTGGTTTACGATCTAATAAATCTTCAATTTCTAATAATTTAGCGGTTGAAGTGACTTTTTGATTAATTTCATCTTTAGATAAATGAACATAATGATATTTAGGGACTAAATTATTTTCTAAATAATCTTTTCTTTCTTGAGCTTTTGTTAAAAGAATTTTCATTTCTTTAATTTTTTCTTTATTTTGATTTAATAATTTTTGTTCATTTTCATTATTAATTACTTCTTCTTTAATAGACATTTTATCAACATAAGAAGTAATGGCATCAATATTTCTTTGATAAAAAGCAATTTCTTTATTAATAGCTTTGATTTCTTTTTGATCTCTAATTAGTATTTCTTTACCATCTTTATCAAGAATGTTTTTTTTAACTTTTCTTAATTTTAAAGAAAATGCCATATTTTTATAAACAGTCATATGTGGATATAAAGCATAATTTTGAAAGACCATAGCAATATCACGATTCCTTGGTTCAATATTATTTATTCTTAAATCATCAATAAAAATATCTCCTGCTGTGATACTTTCAAGTCCTGCAATCATTCTTAAAGTAGTGGATTTACCACATCCAGAAGGGCCAACAAAAACCACAAATTCTTTATCTTTGATATCTAAGTTAAAGTCTTTAACAGCGGTTACTCCACCATCATAAACTTTATAAACATTTTTTAAACGAACTTCTGCCATTTTAACCTCCCATTTTAATATTCATAAATAACATTAATTTCTTTTTTTCTTTTTAATGGTATTTTATTTGTTTTATTAATTTTGTTATCTACTAATATTAATTTTTTTCCTGTGTTTTTAATTGTAATTTTAAATCTTGTGCCTTGATAGACTCTTTCTAGATAAATATTTTTTAATGCATTTGGTAAACATGGATCAATAATTAGTCCATCATAATCAGGCTTAATACCACACATTAATTCAATAACATCTTTAAATATCCATCCAGATGTTCCAGTTATCCATGGCATTGGAGCAAATCCAATTCTGCTAATTGCATCTATTCCAAAATACATATTTCCTATTGCATATTCTTCCATGCCAGATTCTTTGTGATTAAGTGGATAAATTTTTTTTAGTGATTTATAGGCAATATTTGGTTGATTTAATAAAAAATTACTAGCTATTTTAAAGGCTACACCATGATTATAACTTGAACCATTTTCATATGTACCAGGAGTAAAATAGGTAACTCTTCCTATATTGTCGTCCCCTTTTTTATAAGATGGTCTTAATTGAACATATCCATATTTACAAGATAATTTTTTTTCAACTTTTTTCATTACTTTTTTTTGAATGTCTTCATCTTGAATATTAGCAAGTACTGACCATGTTTGTGGATTTAAATATATCTTTCCATATTTTGAAGTACTAGAACCGATTTTTTGACTTAAATCATTGTACCCATAAATATATTGGTCGTTTTCAAAACCATATTTAATAATATTTTTCTCTAATTTTTCTTTTTTTTGTAAATATTTTTGATAATCAAAATTGATCTTTTTACATATTTCAATAAATGAATTAGTGGATTTAACTAAAGCAATACTTAACCAAACGCTTTCACCGATTCCTTTTAGTCCACATGCATTTAATGAGTCATTCCAATCGCCACCACCCCATTTAACTAAATGGTGTTGACCTAAATTGTTATATAAATAATCTAGACCTTTTTTCATATGAAGAAAGACTGTTTCTTGACATGAAGAATTGTAGTAAGAAACAACTTCATTTAAAATAGAAAAATCATTTGTCTCTTTTAAATATGATAAAATGGTATCACTAATCCAAATGGCACCATCTTGATAAGGATAATCTAGAATTGGCTCAAATTGTCTAATTGTGTTTCCATTTTCGAATTGATATTTTAATGTAGATATGATTTTTTCTTTAGCTTTTGAATAATCAAAAACTAAGAAAGAAGAGATATCTTGCATTACATCTCTAAAACCTTTTCCATATACTCTTCCCCATGTTTTACCTAAATTAATTTGTCTTTTTAACCAAATATTAATTAATTTATCTAGATATTTATCATTAGATGATAAAATAATTTTTTTATTTATTTCATCATTTTCTTTTTTTGCTTTTTCTCTTTCTAAAAAATAATTTTCGTTAGATAAATATTTATTTAGTATTTTGTATGTTTTTACTTTTTCTTTTCCAACAGCACAAACAATGTTGATATCTTTTTCTTCATTAGGATTTAATTCAATTTTAAATTGGATAGCAGACGAACATTCACCATCAAATGTCATTTTGGTATTACTTAATTGATCTTTATATAATCCTTTTGGTGAAGATAAATCATTATAAATGCCTTTGAAATTAATATCGCTTACTTCAAAACTTTTAAAATCAATATTACTTTTTAGCATTAAGACTTGATTTTTTTCAGAAAGATCATAACCAATATGAGAAAATACTAATGAATTATAATGCTTATCAAAATATGCTTTTGAATAAGGACCATGCCAAGTTAAATTAATAAATGGTTTATTATAAAAATATAAATCGAAAACTTTTTTTTCTTTTGAATTATTTTTTAGGTGAATATGAGAAATTTCCACATAATCATCACTTGGAATAAACAAAGTCATACTAACTTCTAAATCTTTATAAGAAGAAGTGATTGTTTGGTAATTTAAACCTACGTGTGTTTCAAATTTATCAAAAGGAAGATTTTTATAATTCCTATTTGCATCATAAAATTCGTTATTTTCTTTGATATATACTAATCTTTCGCCATTAGTGATTATTCTAAATCCTGTTTCTGTTAAACATTTTGCTTCACCAAAGCCAAATTGATTATAACTGGCAATTACTTTTTCATTCCAAAGAAAATTCATTAATGGTCTAATGGGGAACATGTCCTTAATGATATATTCGTTGCCAATAAAGTTTTCTATCATAAATTTACCTTTAATTTAAGTGCTTTACCATAAGTTCCTTGGTTTGATTCTGGTTGAATAACATAATAATATGTTCCACCTTTTGTTGGTTTATAAGTAAAATTAGTAGTATTACTTTCACCAATCATATTTAAGTAAGATGGTGTTTCATTTTCTTGTAATTCATATAAATTAAAATGCCAAATATCACCTGTATTTACTTTCCAATTAAAAATTAATTTTTCATCTTCATATTTTATATTTGCATCATATGGATTAGCTGCAATTAAAGTAGAATCTAATAATTCATAAGTAGAATTTAAATCTCTTTTTTGCCATTCAGAAAAGGATTTTTCTTTTGTTGGTTCATAAGGAGTAGCGCCTTCTTCATTATTTAAAGAAAAGTATTCAGTAGATTCAAACGCTCTAAATTGAGTGTTATCATCGCTATAAAATTTATTATTTGCAAATTTATACCAAGGAGTAGATGAATCAACATTAATCCAATAAAAGTTTTTGGCTTTTTCACCGTTATAAATTAAGTGGTTATCTGTAAATTCGTTTCCTTCAAAATTGGTATCACCATTAGAATTTTTGACTTGGAAAGCATGGGTGTCTTGGTTATTATGCAAAATTAAATTATCTTTAATTTTTAAGTTTTTGACTGCATGCCAATCTTCTCTAACTGCTTCATAACGGCTTGTAAAATTACTAACTGTAATAGCACCTTTGTTATTAGTGTTACCTTCATTATTTTCTATTTTATTATTTAAAATAAAACTATTTTGATTAGCCATTGTACCAATGCCACCACCTTGATTATCATGGCAATAGTTGTATTGTACTCTAATATTATCAGTATTCCAATCAATATCAATTCCCATTGCATCAAAGCCTGTTTTTTGATCAAAACAATTGTAAACTTCATTAAACATAATATCGCAATTGATATCACATAAAGCCATGATTCCACATTCACCTTCCATGACTTGATTTACATTATACATACCGGTGTTATAAACAAGATTTCTATTAATAGTTGAATCAGTACAATCCATAATATAAATACCAATACATCCTACATCGTGAACTTCATTACTATCAAAATGAAAATTAGTGTATTTATTGACATGTCCTTCATTTTGATTAATTGGTTGATTATTTAACCAACCTCCACTATGGATACCACTTCTTCCAATATTAGAAACTTTATTTCTTCTAATAATACAATTATCTAAAACATTAATTGGTGAAGACTTATAATCATATTCTGTGCTAGTAACACTGATTCCCATTAACATCGAATCAGTACCATTACCTTCGACTTCATTATCACAAATATAGATATTTTTATATTTATTTTCTTTCACAAATGAATATGAAAAACTAATGATATTATAACAAGAAGTTGTTTCATCTCTTTTCTTATTTTCACCTACAAATTTTAAATCTCTAACAACAATATTTGAACCTTTTTCAACACTAAAAACATTACTAAATTTATTAGTGATAATTGGTTTATTACCTTCACCATAGCTAGCAAAAGTAATTGGATTATTATCTTCTCCACTTAAAGAAGTAAATGATAAAGCACCAGTAAAAGTTTCACCTTTTTTAAATAAAATATTATCACCAGCTTGTAATGATAAAGAGTTAACTTTATTAATAGTTTTAATAGGCTTATTTTCACTTAAACCATCATTATTATCATCACCTTCATTTGAAACATAAATTTTACGTCCTTTAGAAAGAGGATAATCTAAAACATCTTTTTCTAAATTAGTTTGGAAAGTGAATTCTTTATCTTCTTTTAATAAAGTCACGTCTTCATATTTTTCGTTAGTCATAGTTGTTCCACATGAAGATAAAGCAAGCAAAGATAAAATTAATAATTTTTGATATTTTTTCATTTTACACCTACTTTTTTTCTACGCCTATTTCTTCAGCAGACATATTCATCGCTGTGATATATGAAGCACCTTTTTTGTTATAATTATTTACGAAATCATTCCATGTAGAATCTCTAGTTTCTTTGTTTGATTTGTTAACAATACTTTGATAGCAAGAAGAAATACTATCTGTTAATTGAGAAATAATTAAAGCATAATCAGTATCGACACTACAATATTGTAAAGGATTAGCTACTAAATATTGTTTATCCCAAGCCTTAATTAATTGCATTTGTTCTTCATAATGTTTAATAGTTGTTGGAATAAGTGTTGACCAACTAACTAAACCTTTAATTCTATATACTCCAGGAGCGACATCAGAATCATAAAGGGATTTTTCTAGACCATTAACATTTTTACCTAATAAACTAACTATTTTTCCGTTTTCAACTTTATAATGTTTATCTTTGATACCATAATTTAATAGAGTCATTCCTTCATCGGTTAACATCCAATCCATGATAGACATAATTTTCTTTTTCTTATTGATTGAAGCTAAATTTGAAATACTTCTAAATCCATATTTATTAGAATATCCATACATTCTTTTAGTTCCATCAACACCAGTAATAATTGGCATACAACGACAGATATCTTTTACTTTTTTTGTGGATGTTTCATATTGCTCCATTAATTCAAGGATGCCTTCACCAATATTGTAGTTAGTATTAAATGACATCATACCAGCTACTCCATTAACAAATTCATTTTTCATCATGGTTTGAGTTAAAGTTGTCGCGTAGTTTTGGGCAATAAATCCTTGATCATACATATCTGCCATAAAATCTAAAGCTTGCTTCATGTTGTCACTAGTACAATCTGGTAACCATTTATCTTCACTTGCACTATAATGCCATCCATCATAAGTAACACCAAACATACTTAAAATTGGATAGAACCAATAAGCTCCTCCATCTTTAGTTAAAGCGTAAGCATAAGTATCGTTAACTCCATTATTATCTGGATCACCATTAGTAAAACCATCACATAAATCATAGAAGTTTAGATAGTTAAAAGAAGAATCCTCTGGATCAACAAGTTTTCTACCACTTTTTGGAGTGAAATTTTTAGCTTTTAAATTTTCATACCAATCACGGCGATAATACATACCATGTTGATTAACAATATCACTATCAGTTAAATCATCCATAACAATTGGATAACCATAATATTCTCCACCCAAAAATTTTTTCATACTTTTTTCATCGTATCGATTGAAAGCTTTTTTTAGATTAGGATATTCATCTAAGTATTGACCATAGTCAAATAAATAATCATCATCACGCCAATTTGAATAAGCTGGTTGTCCGACTTCATGGAAGAAAACATCAGGAACATCTCCTCCACCGATATATTGATTTAAAACTGTTTCCCAACCACTGGCATTACCATTAATATATTTAAATTTAACTTGAAATTTATTTTCAATAAAATCAATAATTAATTTAGTGTCTTCAGTTTGTGATTGTAGTGAATCTAAATCAATTCCAAAAAAGGAAATTTCAAGTTTTCCATCTTTATCGAAAGTATCTTCTAAAAAATCTCCTTCGCTTAGACTATTGTTGGGATTGTTACTACATCCTGATAATCCACTTAATGCAATAAAAGCACATGTTGATAAAAATAATAGTTTTCTTTTCATAAATTTCTCCTTTTTTAACCTTTGATAGAACCTATCATTACCCCTTTGGTAAAATGTTTTTGTAAGAATGGATAAACACATAGAATTGGAACAGTTGAAACAATGATAGCGGCATATTGAACTGATTCACCAATTACTTCATTAAAACCTCCTACTCCAGCTTCAGCGTTAATTCCTCGGCTAGTGTCAATAATAACTTTTAATGTATAAGCCATTGGTCTAAAATCAATTGATTCAGTTTGGAATAACATAGAAGTAAACCAGTTGTTCCAAACACCTACAGCAATAAATAATGCAATTGTGGCTAAGATTGCTTTTGAAAGTGGTAAAACTACTTTGATAAAGACATGTGTTTCACTTGCTCCATCAATTTTCGCGGCTTCAATTAATTCTTTAGGAAAAGTAGAAAAGAACGAACGCATAATTAACACATTATAAACACTAATAAATGAAGGAATAATTAAAACCCATAGAGTATTCATTAAATTTAATTCTTTGATTAATAAATAATATGGAATTAATCCTCCTCCAAAATACATTGTAAAGATAAAGAAGAAGTTTAAAAATTTTCTACCTGGTAAAGTTTTTTTACTTAAAGCATAAGCCGCTAAAGTTGTTATTACTAATTGATAGATAGTATCTAATACTGTAACAATTACTGAATTTAAAAAGGCTCTTCCAAAATTATATGTTTTGTTTGTAAAGATTGTTTTATATCCTTCAAATTGCCAATTTTTTGGCCAAAAATAAAATGTCGAAGAAATAATATCTTTATCGGTCATAAATGATTTAACAAGAATTTCCCAAAAAGGATAAATCATAGTAAAACCAATCAAGATTAAAAGAATAATATTAATAACTTTTAATATTTTATTAATAGAGATTCTTCTTTTTTGATAAGTATAGTTTTCAAATGTTTTAACCATTCTAGTTCTCCTTATTAATCAATGAAACGATTTTATTAGCAAATAAGAGTAAACTTATATTTATAATATTTTCAAATAAACCAATCGCAGTACCAAGTGAGAATTGTCCACTTCCAATACCATATCGATAGACAAAAGTATCTAAAACATCAGCGACATCATAAACGGTTGTATTGTATAAATTGTAAATTTGATCAAATCCTCCACCAATTAATCCACCAACTCTTAAGATTAACATAATTGAAATAGTTGGCATTAATTGAGGTAAAGTAATATGGAAAAATTGTTGAATTGAATTAGCTCCATCAAGTTCACTAGCTTCATAATAATCACTAGATATTCCACTTAAAGCAGCTAAATATATAATTGCTCCCCATCCAACTTCTTTCCAAATATCAGAGATAACAATCATCGCAAGAAATTGTGTACCATTACCAAAAACATTTACTTCTCCAAAAATTGATAAAAGTTTATATAATGAACCAGTTCTCTCATTTAATAAAGCAAATATCAATCCAGAAACAACAACCCAAGAAACAAAGTGTGGCAAATAAACAACAGTTTGAATGACATTTTTAAAGACTTTATTACGAACAGCATTAATCATAATTGCTAAAATAATAGATGCAGGAAAGCCAAAAAATAGTTTTAATAAATTAATTACGATGGTATTTTTAAAAGCCCTCCAAAATTGATCAATAGCAAAAATATCTTGAAAATTTTTAAATCCAACCCATTGACTACCTAAAATACCTTTTCTAGGAGAATATTTTTTAAAAGCAATAATAATTCCATACATTGGTCTATAGGCAAAAATTAATAATAAAACCACTGCTGGAATTAAAATTAAATAGAAAAATTTATGTTTATAAATAGTTCTAAAAAATGAATTCACTTTTTCTTTTTTAGATTGAGGATTTAAACTCTCAATATATAGTTTTTCTTGTTTTTTTAATTCTCTTTGCTCTTTAGATTTATTAATTTTGTTTTTAATAGAATTAAAGATGTTAAATTTACATAAGGCTTTCATACTAAAATTATATAATTTTAAGTTTTCATCTAAAATGTAAAATATTTACTGTTTTTTGTGTATTTATTATTTTTTAATGTAGATATTTCTAAATTCAGTTGGTGAATATTGGGTATATTTTTTAAACATTTTTGAAAAATGGTAATAATCATCATATCCTACTGAACTTGCAATATTTTGTAAAGGCGTTGATGAATTAGTGATTAGCAATTTTGCTTTATCCATTTTTAATAAAATAAAATATTCAGCAAAAGAAGTACCGACAATTTTTTTGAATAATTGGGAAAAATAAGAAATGTTATACCCATATTTTTTGGCAAAATATGATAAAGGAATTTTTTTATCGATATTATTTATTAATTCATTTTTTACCTCATTAATAATTAATTCACTAAAATCATCGTTATCATTTTTATTAAAATAATTTAATAAATCATTTATTAAATCGTCAATATTATCATATTCATCTAAAACTGAAATATCAAAAATATCTTTATCAACAAGATTAAATCTGATTAGAGCATAAACAATTGATTTATAAATACTTTGAAGACTATAAACAATAATATTATTTTTAATTAAATTTTCTTTAAGATTTTTAATTAATTGTTGTAATTCAAAAATTTTTTCGCATTCTTTAAATTGATTACAAATTTTTAAATAGTTATTATTTTCTTCTATAATGATATGTTCGTTTTTGCCTGTTAAAAATTTTTGCTTACTAGCAATTCGCGTTAATCGTAAGTATTTATCAATATTCTCATAATTTGTTAAAATAGGACTTATTCCAGATGATATCTTAGGATAATTTTGAATAAATGAAGTAAAATTTTTTAAATTAAAAACAATAACAGAAGTAAAATTTTCATCACTATAAATGCAATATGTCATAGAAGAAATGTCTTGAATATCTTCAATTACTTTTTGATGATTTTTTCCATTTAAAGTAATAATGTTAAAACTTTCATTTTTTGGTAAAAGAGCGTTATTTTCAAATAAATCTTTGATACTTTCAGCGTGGTTAACTAAATTATTATAAATTTGTTCATTGAAATCAGTTTGATTTTTAGTATTTATTTCTAATAGTAAATTAATTAATTGTTCTTTTTTTAATGGCTTTTTGATATATCTAATTGCCCCTAAACGGATAGCTTCTACAGCATAATCAAATTTATCATATGCACTTAAATAGACAAAGTTAATATGTGAATTTAATTGTTTGATGCTTTCAGCTAATTTAAAACCATTTAATCCATCCATTTGTACATCACAAATAACTAATGTTGGCTTTTTTTGTAGTATTTCTTCTTTGGCAAGTAGAGGATCAACATTATAACCAACAATTTCAAAATAATATTCATTCCAATTAATAATATTTTTTAATTCATTAATTATTAAGATGTCATCATCAACAAAATATACTGTTAACATGTTTCCTCCTGTAAATTAATTTCAATAATAGATATCGTTTTATTATCTATTACTGTTAAATAGACTTTTGCTTTATTTCCATACATCAAATGTAAGCGTTTATTAATATTAACTAATGCAACTCCATGGTTTCCTGTTTTAATTTCAATACCATTTTTAATATTTTCATTGATAGATTCTAAAATATTTAAATCCATGATTCCATCATTTTGAACCATTAAATATATAATATTATTTATCAGTTTTAAAGAAATTTTGATGTTACCTTTTTTCTTTTTTAAACCATGAACAAAGGCGTTTTCCACTAGAGGTTGTAAGATTAGCTTTGGAATTTCATAAGATAAGCAATTTTCATCAATATCATAAAAAACATTAATATCTTGATATCTAATTAATTGTAAATTAATGTAATTTTTAATTGATTCGATTTCGTTTTGAATGCTAGTTTCTTTGATGTTAAATGATAAAGAATATCTTAAATAATCTGAAAGTGATTCTAAACAATAATTTGCTTTATCAATGTCGTTTAGATTAATTAAAGAATGCACAACACTTAAGATATTAATAATAAAATGTTTATTAATTTGTGAATAAAGATTTTCAATTTCAAATTCTTTATTTTTTAATTTTAAAAGATTGGCTTCTTCTTTTTCTTCGTTAATTTTTTTGTTTAAATTATTTACTGATTGGACCATTTGGTTATATGATTGAATAACTTTATTTACTTCAATATCATTTTCAGTATAATCAAGAAGTTGTAATTCTGTTTGATTTTTATTTTTATCAAAACTATTGAATAAATAATTTAATGATTTGATATTATCTTTATGTAAAAAATGATAAATAGTTAAAAAAGCAATAATAATGAATAAATAAACCATTAGTTCTAAAGAAAAAGAAAAGAATAGATCTTTAAAAATTGTGCTTGTATCATAATATGTTGTTAAATAATAATTATTAAAATTTAAACTTGATTTATAGATATAATTATTATTTAACAATAAATTTGAATTGCTAGAAAATAATATTTCATCATTGATAGTAATTGAAGCATCAAAACCGTTTAATGTGGAAGTCAAAGAAAATGGATTTAAAAAAGTGTTTTTGTTTACTACAATAAAGCCAATACCAAGTTTAGTGTTATAAGTTTCTTGACGAATATCTTTAATGTTTCTTGCAAAAACTATAAAGTTAGAAACATCATTATTAACATCAAAAACAGGATAAATTTTTCCATTAGTAAATTCATCTTCATAACTTTTATTTATTATTTCTGTTAGATATGATTTAACAATATTAGTATTTACGCTGAAAAAACCATCGAATTGCCCTGTATAAATTCTTTTATCACTATTTAATTCTTGATTAATTTTCGGTATATATCCAGTTCCTATAACAATAGATGAAGAAGATTGTAAAGATGAAGCAAAATAGCTTTCTATTTCTTCTTGATTTGTATTTACATTATCTTGTAAAAATAAAAAATCATTATTTAAAAAAGTGTTTCTACTAAAAGAAGCAACTTGATTAAATTGATCTTCAAAATTTTGATGGATATTCTCTGAAATAATATTTGCTTTTTCGATATTTGAAGATTTTGTTGATTGATATGAAAAAGTAAAATTTAAAATAACAAATAAGAAAAATACCACATTAATGGCGATGATACTAATGATATATTCGCTTTTGTGTGTGATATTTCTTTTCTTTCTCATAATATATTCTTTCTTATTATTTTAATTAAATTTTGATAAATAATTTGATGCCCTTCCACATCAGGATGCACTAAATCTGCACAGAGGTAATTTCTATTTTTTAATAGAGATTTACCAGAAATATAGGTGATGTTAGTAAAATTTTTACAAAGATTTTTTAATTCTTTTCTAAATGAATTTAATTTGCTAATACTAACGCCACACTTTTCATTATAATATGAAAATATATCAGTGACAAAAATTTTCTTTTGACTTTTAGTAATCTGTTCTAATAAATATAAACATTTATCTTTATATTCACTAGTAGATATTTCATTTATAATGTTTATTCCTAATTCAAGAAAAGCATAATCAAATTTCATTTTTGAAATTTCATCTACTACTTCTTTTTCTATTCGACAACTACCAGGAAAACCAAGATTTTTTAATTCTAATTTCAAATTTTTACTAATTAATGATGGATAAGAAATAGTAGGAATGAAGGTTATTGAATTAGAAGTAATAGAAGATCCATAAAATAAGATATTTTTATTATTTAAAGTTAATACTTTGGTTCTTCCTATTTTCTTTTTAAATTGAACTATTGTTCCATTAAATAAAATTCTAACTAAATTTGCTGGATAAATACTATTTTTACCTTTATTAATTTCTTCAAGAGCCTCTATATTGGCATTTTTTTTAATTTTTATCGTGGTATCAACATTGCTTTTTATTACATAACTTGATTGAAACCATTCTGCTTGTACTTCTCCAAAATAAATAAAACATATACCATCTTCATTTTTTCCCTTGAAGGTGATTTCAACTTCATCATCAATTAAAATAAATCTTAATTCAATTCCAATTGATGATCTATTCATATTAATACCTTGTTGAAGCATATTTTTTTCACAATATTTAGGTAATCTTAATAAATAATATGCATCGTTATCAATTTCTAATTCTGAAACATTATAAAATTCTATATCTTGATATATCATATTTTTTTCCCAAAAATAATGTCCCTCTTTGAAGAGAGACATTATAAAATTATATTTTTTATTTTGCAGGAGCGATTACTAGACTTGGACAATATTGCAGATTTCTTGTTCCACCATTAGAGGTAATTGCCCAAACAAAGGTTTGACCTTCTTGCAATTCTACATAATCACAGCCAATTTGTCCTTTAGAAGTTTCTGTAGAAGTAAGAGATTTTGTAACTGTTGAAATGGCAACATTTTCACTATTAAAGACTTTTATATTAATATTGCCTTCAACCCATCCACCGATTTGGTCTTGTTCTTGAACTTTTACAAAACAATGTTTTTTAGCTTTAACTGCATAGATAATACCATCATCTTTATTAAAGAACATTCTCCATGTTTGATATTCAGTAAAACCAGCTTCTCCATCACCTGATTCGTTATTTGGACCAAGGAAGCCATGAGCGTTAGCAACAAGAGGTGAGAAATTATCAACTGTACCATGACCTACTGTATAATCAGCATTTTCATTAGTTGTGATCCATTCTCCACTATTGGTTTTTTGTGGATCATGTAAACCATATTGATTAGAAAGAACAACTTGATTCTTTGTATCTGGAGTAGCAGTAGATTGTTCGTTTTTATTTTTTGCAGGAGCAATACTGATACCTGGACAATTTTGTATATTTCTTGTAGCGTCAACACTAGAAGTAACAATAAATAAATATGTTTCATCTTTTTGAAGTTCAGTAAATGCAGTGCCTAAATTACCATTCGCTTCAGCAACACTATTAAATGATTTTGTTTGTTTTGATTTAACTGTTTTATCGGCATTTAAAATAGTATATTCAACATTGCCTTGCATCCAACCACCAAGCGTTTTAGCGTTATCAAAGATTTTGATAAAGCAATGTTCTTTAGCTTTAATAGCATAGACAATACCATCATTTTTATTAAAGAACATTCTCCAGTTAGCGTATTCAACATCACCTTCTTCTCCACTTTTTGAAGTACTTGATGCACCTAATGTATTAACTGAATTAGTTACTAATGGTGAGAATTCTTCTCTATTTCCATGTGCAACTACATAATCTACTAAAGCATTTGTTGTAACCCAATTACCATTTGCTCCAACTTGAGCAGTATATAAATCTGCATTAGTTAATGAAGTAACTTTACTTTCATCAGCAATATAATCTGATTCAACTGGTGGAGTAACAACTTCTTCATGATAAACTTCATCATCTAAAGCATTTGTTAAACGGATATCATCTACATATACATTTTCAACTTTGTTAGCATTTCCACCTAAAACACTATCCCAAATTCCAAATCCAAAAGCAATTTCTGACATACTCTTAGGATTATTTTTACATTCTCTTCCTTCTGCGGTAGCATTTGTCGCATCGGTTAAATCAAAGACTAAACGATACCATTTATTATTAGCTAAATCAAATGAGTTTTCGAATTGATAGTATTCATTAACTTCATTACCAAATTCATCATAGCAATATGTTTGATAATAAGTATATTTATAGATATTACTCATAGTTTCAACACCTACTATTTCTGAATCAAAATAAACCCAGAAAGAAAGGTATTGTGCTTCTGAAATAATGGCAAAATCACTTCCTAATAAAGAAAAATCGTTAACCCAACAAACATTTTTACTTAACCAATCGGCTTGAATTGATTTACTGCCATTATAGCTTTTTGTTTCACTTACTGTCATTGGATAATATTGGTTAACTGGTGAAACATCATTTTCGCCATCAACGACAGTGAAGATATTAAATGAATCATTTAATTTATTTCCTGAACTATCTTCAGCAATAACATTAACTTTGTATAAACCTTTTTCATTTGCCACAAATTTATTATCAGTTAATTCTATTTCAGTTTCATTAAAAGTAACTTTAATAGTTGGGGTGATATCTTCTTTACTATTATCAGTGACTTTTACATTTGCTAAATCGATAGTTTGCCCTAAGACTGCTAAATTATCTTTTTTAAAATCACTACTAATTACTGGAGCGGATAAATCAACAACATTAATCGTGTATGATTTAGAAATAGATTTATTGTCTCCATATGTAATTGTATAAGTAATTGTGTATATACCTGTATGATCAGGAGTAAATGAACTATCTACAACAGGGTAATCTTTTCCTGAACTATCTTTAACAGTAATAATTGCTTTATGATATTTATTATCACTATCTTTTACTGTCATTGGATCCATATAGTAAGATGAACCTAAATCAACAGTTTCAGTTTTTGATTCATCTAAAACAAAATTTCCTTCTGGAATTGTTACTTCGTTACTTGGTGGGGTTGATGTCGTGCTATCATTACATCCTACTGCAAGAGTCAAAAGTGTAGTGCTAGCAAGAAAAAATTTCACCAATGTTTTCTTTTTCATATTATCCTCCTCAAAAATAATTCATATATGATAAAAAGAATTATCTACATTACATATTCTAAAGATAAATTTCAATACTAAAAATGGAGATATTTTAGTTAGAATTGTACTTTTTTTAGTTAAATAAGCGCTTTCATTGACTAATTATAAAAGTTTTACCATTAACATTTATACTTTTTGGATTTGGATCTTCAATAACAACCATTAAAGAAGCAAATTCGGAAAATGTTTGTTTCTTTTCTTTTTTTGTAAAGGTAAAAAGCATACTACATATAATTAGTAAAATTGATAATATTGCTAATGAAAATAAATTAAAAATATCTAAGAAATAAGTAAATATCATTAATATTCCACTATAACCACCTAAAACAATTATTCCGACTAAAGAAGGAATAATCATATAAATAATAAATAAGCATATTGCTTTAATAATATTAAATGGCCAAGTAATTTGTTCATTTTCTATAGAAGTGGCTTTTAAAGAAAATAACTTCATAAAAAGAGTTTTTCCATCTTTAAATATACATGGGAAAACAAAATAAATTATAGTAATAGCGATAAAATAGCTAATTAATAGAATAGTAATTTTAATTTGATAGAATGTATCAATTTCTTGGTTATAAGAAGTTACTAAACTGCTATAAGGAGTATATAACTCCATATATTGATTAATAGTTTCTTCTAAAATATTTAAATATGTATTATATATTAATTGGTATGTAGGTAAATAATCTTGATTCTTTTCTACTAAATATGAATATATCTTATCAGCAGTTTCGTTTGTAAAATAAGGATAATTTTCTAATATAAAAATTTCGTTTTCTTCATTTTTTACATTTTTAAAAAGTTTTTCTTTATATTGATTGATATTCATTAATTTAGAAAAATCATGATAGTCATTTTTATGTGTAACTATATATGTTTGGTAATAAAAATAAAGGCTATCATTAGTCGCATCGATATCTTTTGTATCTTTAAAAAAAGAATTATTTTTCTTTTGACTATCAATTTGTTTATATGTTTGACGAATTATATATGAATAAGTTACATCACTAGTTTGAGCTAAATAATTATCTTCTTTTAAATAGCTTAATTTTGATTCTAGGACAATTTTTGTTAAGTTATCTTGAGTTTGTTGAATGTTATTTTGTTGACTATTATATGAAGGTAAAGAAGTATTAATAGCTTCACCAATAAAAAATAATGTTAATGTTAAAATAAAACAAGTAAAAAAATCTAACAAACATACACAAAATTTTTTACTTCTTTTTAATTTGTTTTCCATATAATTAGACCTCATCAGCAAATGTTAACTTATCATTATCTATTATAATATAAGTATAAGCATAATTGGATTTGAAATAATCAAATTCTTCTAATGTAGACCAGTTATTTCCTCCCCATTGATCGCCAATATAAATTATTTTGTCTTGTACTTGTAAAATATATGTTGGTTGAGTTTTATAAGTATATTCATCTCCAATATTTTTTAAAGAAGAAAATTCACTTTCTAAAGAAGTTGAATAGGCGTATTTACATTGATTAGGAAACCAACCAGTACAAAAACTAGTTAAGATAAAATATTTATCGTTATGTTTAAAAATACTTGGAGCCTCTCTTAATTTACCTATAAATAGTTTATTAACTAATTTATTAATTGATAAATAATCTTCGTTTAGTAAATAGATATGTAGATCTTTATTATCATTACTAGCACTGATAAAGTAAGCTTTTTGATTATCTATAAATAATGTACAATCTCTAGACATATATCCTAATGGATTAAAATGTCCATGATAAGTAAATGGCCCAACTGGTGAAGAACTTGTAGCAATAGCACAACTTGCAGATAAATAATCTTTTCCATTTTCATAGTGCATCCACATGACAAATTTTTTTGTTTTTTTATTATAGATTACTTTTGGCCGTTCGATATTTACTTTATGAATAATATCACCTAAACCAAGTTGATAGTTATTTATACTTTTTTGGGGTGTATCAGTGGTAATAAGATTTCCACAGAAAATCCAATTTTTTAAATCTTTTGATTTATAACAACTAACATAAATATTTTCTTTTCTATTTTCTCCATACCAATAATACCAACCATCAAAAAATAAAAATCCTCCTCCGTGACAAGAAACAAGATTTCCATCTGTATCTTTTAAATTACTTATTATATGCATTCTTCATCTCCTTAAAATATTTATCGAATAAATTTATTCTTTGTACAATATAACTTTCTATTTGCACAATATTATTTTCTTTTTGGCTAGGCATATTAGGCCATTTTTTACTTTCTGTTTGATAGATTACTTTATCAATACTATTAATAAAAGAATTGTATTTATTTAAAATATTATCTAGTTTTAAAGGTCCTTCTCTTAAAGAAAAATAAGATGAAACGATTTTTAAAGGATAATTTTGAAATAGTTTTTTCCAAAGTTCATTACAATTCCAAGAAGATAAAATATCATTTATTAAATATTCATTATATTTGGAAAATGATTTTCCATCCCAATTAATACCCCATGTGGCATCTAAATCATAAACAGAAGGTAAAAAGTTACTTCCATCAAAACTTGCCCATAAAATATTTTTGCTATAATTATCTCTAGCGCCTATTAACATAGTATAGAGCATTGAATCAATTGCTCTATCAACATAGATGTGAGAAAAATCATTGTTTTTTATTTCGTTAATAACTTTGTTGAAATTATTTCTTAATGAGTTTGTATCATCATTTCCACAATATTCAACTCCCCATCCATTAGAAAAATTTTCATTAATTTCTTCTTGAAGAAAACAAGATTTGCTCCATTCTTTGGCCATTAAAATAGAATTAGGTTTTTTATCTTTCATATTAAATAACCATTTATCTTTCGGAATATTTAAAGTATATAAACCTAAATAATTATCATTGTTATAAATTAAAACTGGATAGCCATCGATAGCTCCTCCATTAACTAGATTATTTATTTCATCATTAAGATTACGATAATGAACAATATCACCATAAATTTTTGCGGATACAACATTTCTTGCTTGTGAATAATCAATATAATTTGCTTTTAAACAATATTTACTTTGTTTAGACCAATTTTCATTTAAAAGAACTTTTCGTTTATCATCATTTTCATCTAAAAATTGGATGTTATAGTTTTTCTTTGGATACGCTAAAGAAGAAGATCCTTGGAGTTTAAAACTGACTATTGATTCTATTTTTTTCTTATCTTGATAAGTGATTTTTAGTTTTGTTTTATTTTCTTTATTAATTGTGTTTAAATTACCTTCAATAGTAATAATTGGTATATTAATATCTTCATATGATATTTCTTTAATGATTTTATTTTGACAACGTGCACATTTAAAATCACCTGCTTTAGTAATATTTTTAACTTTTTCTAGATAGATATTAGTTAATTTATAATTATGGGAAGGTGGAATTATTTCTTGTTTTTCAATTATTAAATTGCATTTAGCACAATGCTTACCTTCAGTTAAACCTATTTCATAGCAGGTTGGTTCTTTTCTTTGATCAATAACAATTAAATGTTCACATCCACTACTTGATAAAACTAAACTAGTGTTATTTGTTGAACAACTAATTAATAAAAAAGTACTAATAAAAAAATAATGCCATTTTTTCATAATATTACATTACAATAAAAATTTATTATTTAAAATTTATTATTTTTTTATGTATTTGTATTTTTTTTAGATTATAAAAATTTTGTAAAAAAATATTTTCTTTAAATAAAAATTATTTAAATATTTTATAATGATAATATAGGGAGCAATTATAATGAAGGAAAAAGAAGAATTAATTATTCCATTTGAGGAAATAAAAAATAATAAAGAGATTAATACTTATATTAAACAAGCTAACGCATCTTTATCAGCAATGGGTTATACAGAACATTCATTTGGACATGTTACAATCTGTGCAAATGTTGTTAAGGATATTTTAAGTCAATTATCTTATTCTAAAAGAGAAATTAATTTAGGTCAAATAGCAGCTTATATGCATGATATTGGAAATGTTGTTAATAGAAATGATCATGCTCAAACTGGAGCGGTAATGGCATTTAGAATCTTAGATAATTTAGGTATGATGGTGGAAGATATTGCAAGTATTGTAACGGCAATTGGTAATCATGATGATTCAACTGCCTTTCCAGTTAACGCGATTACGGCTGCTTTAATTCTTGCAGATAAAACTGATGTTAGAAGATCAAGAGTTACTAATAAAGATCAAACTAATTTTGATATTCACGATAGAGTTAACTATGCAGTTATTGAAAATTCTACTAGTCTAGATATTGAACAAAAAACTTTTACTTTAAAAATAATTATTGATACAAAAATATGTTCAGTAATGGATTATTTTGAAATATTTTTAGATCGAATGATTTTATGTAAAAAAGCTGCTAAAAAATTAGGCTTAGAATTTAAATTAATTATTAATGATTTAAGTGTTATTTAGGAGATTAAAATGAAAAGATTTAAAATTGGTCAAATTGGTATTGGACATAATCATGCACAAGGACACATGGAAGCTTTTAGACTTCATCCGGATTTATTTGAAATAGTTGGTTATTCCGAAAACAATGAATATTGGATTAAAAAACGAGGTAATTTAGCTTGTTATCAAGGATTAAAACGTTTAGATGAAGATGAATTAATTAAAAAATGTGATGCTCTTCTTATTGAAACAGAAGTTGATGATTTAATGAGAGCTGCTCAAAAATGTATTGATAGAAATAAGCATATTCATCTTGATAAACCAGCTGGAGAAAACTTACAAGAATATGAAAAAATTCTTATGGATGCAAAAGAAAAAGGTTTAGTGGTTCATTTAGGATATCTTTATCGTAGTAACCCAGCAGTAAAAAAAGTTTTTTCTATTGCAGAAAGTGGAGCACTTGGGAAAATATTATATGTTGAAACAATGATGTCAGCACCTCGAAGTAAAGAATATTTACAATACTTAGAAACTTTTAAAGGTGGAACTATGTATATTTTTGGTGGTCATATTATTGATTTTGTGTTACGTTTAATGGGTAAACCAAAACGTATTGAACCAATTTTATTTCGCTCAGGAGCAGAAGGCTTTAATGGTATAGATAATGCAACAGCTTTATTTTATTATGATAAAGGTGTCAGTGTTGTTAGAACTTCAGCTATTGAAACAGGTGGACATTTTAGAAGGGAATTAACTGTGGTTGGCGAAAAAGGAACAGTTTCTATTTGCCCTTTTGAAAGACCTACTATTAAATGGGTTTCCATTCAAAATGGAAAAGAAGATGCCTATGATAAACTAGCTGATACATCTTCAATTTCTTTTCCAACTGATTATAATCGTTATGATGCTTTTCCTGAAGAATTTTATAATCTTTTAAATGGTGCACCAGTGGGTCATTATGATTATGATTATGAATTAACTTTACAAAAATTACTTTTAGAAGCATGTGGAATTAAATAATTATAAAATTTTAGTGATGTCATTTGCATTTTTCTTTTTTGGACATATTGGATCTAATTCACTATAACCAACAGCAATAACAGAAACAATTGTTTCAGAAGTAGGAATATTGCAAATCTTTCTTAATAATTCTTCATTTCTAATGCCCATTATTAAAGAGTCTAATCCTCTATTTTTAAGTGCTAAAATAAAATATGCATTATTAAGGCCTAAATCGTATAAACCAAAGTTGTTTCCAAGTTCAGATTCAGCAAGCCCTGTTTCTTTATTAAATCCAGAACGGTTCTTATAACTATTTTTATTATATTTTTAAAATAAAAACAATATTTTCGGAGTTTTGAAAGACTTTAATCCGGTATTTTGAAAAAAATATTAGCCTTATTTAATAAAAAAGGCAATTACAACAAAAATAATTTTGTCTAATTAAATATTTCATTCTATTCCCACTTTCTTAATTATTTTTATTAATTGGTAATAGTATTATATAATATCCTTGCATTATTTTCTATTCCCACTTTTTAAAATAAATATTATTTTTGGTAATAGGATTTTTTTATTTTTACAATTTTAAACACTATAATATACTCAGTAAATAATTAATATTTTAATTAAAGTTAAAATTACTAAATTAGTTCTTTTCCTAAAAACAAATCAATTGCATTGATATGGTGAACTCCCTCTTGTTGATCTTTAAATATATCAAGTGAAATAATATATCTAGGATATCCATCTCTAATTTCTCTAAATGGTCTATATTCTCTTTCCTTTACTTTTTTATTTCCAGTCATAGAGTATGTAACTTGAATATATGCATAATCACCATTTTGTTTTCTAACGATAAAATCACATTCAAATTTTCCAATTTTTCCCACACTTACTTGATATCCATTACTTACTAAATAAAGATAAACTAAATTTTCTAGTGATGGTCCATAATTTAAGTTATTATTAACATTAGAAGAAAAATATAGAGCTAAATCTGCTAGATAATATTTTTGTTCTCTTGCTAATGATTTTTTTGATTTTAAATCAAATCGATTACATTCATATATTATTTTAGCTTTTTTTAAAATTTCTATATAATTTTTTAGTGTTGTAAGCTTTGTATTAATACCAGCTTCAAGTAAAGAATCATAAAAATTTTTAAGTGAAAAAGATGCTGTATAATTATTTATTATATATGATTGTACTCTTTCAAAAAGTGCTTTATTAGATATTCTGTTTCTTGTTTTAACATCTTTATTAAAAATTTCGCTGATAATTTCTCTTGTATATAGTTGTTTTGAACTTAAATCATCAAACTCAATTGCTTTAGGAAACCCTCCTTCAATAATATATGAATTAAATTCTTCATAAATATTTTCATTTATTTTTTTATTAAAGAATTTTTTCATTTCTAAATATTCATAAAAATCTAAGGTATAAATTTCAAATGTTATATATCTTCCTGTAAGTTTAGTAGATATTTCATCACTTAATAAGTAAGAATTTGAACCCGTTAAAAAAACAGAATATCCTTCCTCTTCATATTGAAGTATTATCTTTTCAAATCCTTTCACATTTTGAACTTCGTCAATAATTAAATAATATTTTTCAGAATCCTTAATACATTCTTCTATCTTTTTTTCTAATTGTTCAGGAGTAATGATATCTTTGTATCCTCTTTTATCAAGAGGTAAATAAATAATTCTATTAGATAAACCTCTTGTTATCAATTCATCAATAATGGATTTTAGAATAGATGATTTCCCTGCTCTTCTTATGCCTGTAATCACCTTAACAATGTCACTATCATAAAAAGGTCTAATTTTTGACAAATACTTTTCTCTAGGATAAATTTTATTTTTCATATAATTATCTTCTTTCAATATAATCATATCATTAATATCAGTTTAAAGGTAGTGTTTTTTTGTTTTTTGCAAAAAGTATACCCTTAAATAGCGCTTTATCAATATGTTCATTGTATGAATTTTGTTGACATTCTTCATTTCGTTCAAAATTTTTGTTATAAACATAATAATTTAGTAAATGATTATTTAAATAAAGCAGTAAATCAAATAAAAAAAATAGTAAAAGAAAAAAAGATAAAAAACATAGTCATAGGATACAATAAGGGCTTAAAAAATAAAGGGATAAAAAATGATTTAATAAAAGGAAAATATTCAGGTGAAAGAATAAAAAGAGGCTTATATGAAACACATAAAGGAATATTAGTGAATGCTGATATTAATGCTTCGTTAAACATATTAAGAAAAAGTAACCCTAATTTAGAATGTATAAAACTATTGAGGGGTAGAGGTCTAACAATACCTACAAGAATACAAGTAAATCTTTAATATAAAAAAATAGAATAGATGCATAAAAACATTTATTCTATTATTAAAGTATTTCTTATATTACCTTGTGAAAAAGATTTATTTCTTATCGAATTTTATTCGATTTTGTTCATTGGTGCACATCATTTCTTCTTGGTAAATAATGATTTAATTTTAGTCCAAAGATTTTTGAAGAAGTTATCTGTTTCATGACAAGTGTTTTTTATACCATTACTTATAGTCGTAAACCCTTTTTCTTAATCACAAACCAGAAGATTGTTAATCCGCCTAGCCCTACGACCACTACCGAACTGATTACTATTTCAGCAATCTGTCTATCAGATAATCCTTTATTTGTTGTAGGAGCATCTTCATATACGGCAGTAAGGCTTCTATCTCTCGTTACCGTAAATGTATAACTTTTTTCGGTGCTTACAATTTCACCACTTTCATCCTGCCAGCCTTTGAATATTTTTTCTTCTTTATCTTCCGCTGTTACTGTTACGCTTTCGCCGTCTGCATAGAATTTGCTTTCGCCGTTGATTACCACATTATATGTACCAATTTTGGCAATTCTTAACTCGGTGATTTCCTTGCCATCTTTGTCAAAGTGCCTTCCACAAACCATGCAGTCTTTGTGCCCTTTTGTGCCAAATTCTTCCGTTGTTGCAGGAATTTCGTCTTTCCACGCTCCAAAAATATGTGGAGCAAAATCAATATCTACTTCCTTTTCTTGCACCGCAAATGCAGTATTCACAAAGTTAGCGGTATATTTCATTTTGCCTTTTTCTTTACAGGTTGCCGCTGTGATTACTGTTCCTGTTGCAGTCACCATTTCGCTTTCGATATGGGTGCTGTCGTGCTTGCAAACTCTTTCCGCTTTGCAAATGTTGTCACTTATCCAAGTGTATTTAACTTCGCCCCAGTTGTGACCGAGTTCCTCACCATATTTAAAGCCACAAACCGAACAAACCGCTTTGGTTGTGCAAGTTGCCGTTCCGCCAGAACAATTTTCTGTTTCGGTATGACTACTATCTTTTGTACAAGTGCGGGTATGTGTTCCGTCACCGTTGCTTACCCAATCACCCCAATCGTGAATATGGGTGCCTATTTTTTTTGTATAATAGTATGTCACCGTTTGATCACTTCCGCTTACAATTTGATTTAGACCTTCAACTCTGCTAAGTGCATAACCATAAAGCGATGGAGCAGCCGTCCAATTAACATAGCTTCCCACTGCAAGAGGTATTACGGCTTTATTTGTATTAGGCATTGGACTTCCGTCCTCGAATTTATATTCAATATTAACATTTGCATATTGCTGGGTTTCGGTGTTGTCGTTAGCAAGCACATTTCCTTTTTCGTCAATTACTTCAAAGGCAATGGTGTCGCCATTATTTAGTACTGCGTCCGATGGAATTTGGTAAATCAACTCACAATTTTCCAATCCTGAATTCAAATCACTACCATTATATTCCAAAGCACCCTTTGGCCAAAACTTACTTTTTTCGCTCCATACAGGAATAGTAAAAGTCTTTGTTGTTTCTAGACGTTGACTGTTAGTCGTAGTTGCAATGCTTCCATCGGCATGCTTTATCCACAATTTCATAGTAACTTGGCGTTCTGTAGTGTCTGAAAGATTTTGCACGATGGTGCGGAGCTGAATTTTTTCACCCACCATACCTGTGTTGAATTTGTTTTTGTTCCAACCGCTAAGTAAAACTCCATCACGATAATTTATAAAATTAATATATCCATTGTAATTCGTTTCTATAAAGTCTGCTGGGTTAGTATACCTGTCTGTATATTTCTTAACTTCTGGGTCGGCGACATAGAGGCTTTTGTCATCTATGAGTTGCGACATTCTTTTGTACCCTTGCAACTTGCATACTTCACAGAA
>ERZ1106952.268-NODE-268-length-29874-cov-19.350112_pt1 | contig 29874 bp, 25 predicted proteins | sample MGYA00403677_ERZ1106952 | MGnify/ENA primary metagenome ERZ1106952 (study PRJEB35170, sample SAMEA104062415) | human gut metagenome | biome: human gut; feature: human-associated habitat; material: faeces | place: Denmark | collected 2012-05-14 ...
CCCTGCCGTCCGAGAGCGTCCGGATATGCGTGACAAGCCCGCCGTATTATGGCTTGCGTGACTATGGAGAGGACGGGCAGATCGGGATAGGGCAGACACCGCGGGAATACATAGAACGGCTCGTGGAAGTCTTTGCGGAGGTGTATCGGGTACTGAAACCGGACGGAACCTTGTGGGTGAATATTTCGGACAGCTATGCCGGAAGCGGGAAAGGTATACAGAAAAACCGGGAGAAAATCAAGCCGAAGGACATGATCGGGATACCGTGGATGCTGGCGTTTGCATTGCGCGAGTTCGGGTATTACCTCCGCTCGGATATTATTTGGCATAAGATAAACGGTTTACCGGAGAGCGTAAAAGACCGTCCTGCGAAGAGCTATGAGCATATTTTTCTCCTGTCGAAATCGCCGAAATACTACTACGATTACAAAGCGATCTAGGAGCCGATCAAGGAGGTAACGGCGGCGCGGTACACGCGCGGCAGGTCGGGAAAAGCGAAGTATTCGGGAGCGCAAGCGAGTCAAGGGATAGACCGAAAGACGGACGCGGTAACGGACGAAAGCAGGCGGTTCAAGCGGAAAAGGGACGTGTGGGAAGTGAGTACAAACACATTCCGAATGAACGAACATTTTGCCATGTATCCCGAAAAACTCATCGAGCCGTGCATCCTTGCGGGGAGCAAAGCGGGGGATATAGTGCTTGATCCTTTCTTCGGCAGCGGCACGACGGGCGCGGTCGCAAAGCGTTTGGGACGGGAGTATATCGGCATCGAGCTGAAACCGAAATACTGAGAAAAAGCGGCAGAACGCATCGGAAAAACGGAAGAGAAGGAGAAGAGTGAAGTGTTGCAAACGACGTAAAAAATGAGGCAGGATAAGGAAAATGCAACAGGGTGCATTTTCGGCTTGTGGAAGAAGCGGGAAACCCGCGTTTTCCTTCTGCCGGAACACAATAAAAATAAAAAAACAGGCAAAGGAGAGATATGCGAGGAGAGAAGAGCACGGGCAGATGCGAAAAGATCGTGAGTTGTGAAAAGTTCATGGGTAGCAGGTATAGCGAACCGCCGAACTGCCTTTCAGTATATGAACTTGCAGGCATCTGTGAGTTGCGGACGTGAGGGGATATAGGCAACCAACTGCCGCAATGGTAACGCAGAAAATTTAAAAGAAAATGCGTAAAAGCCTTGACTATAGACGTGGAACAGGCTATAATGATAGTATCGTATCGATACGACGAATGGAGGACGATGCAATGGGAAACAAACAGGAATTGTACGGCAAGTACGGCATGCTTGCAAAGGTTTATTTGGAAGAGCACGAACCTGCGAAGTATTGGTCGCTCGGCAAGGACATGCCCGAATATCTGCACAGGATAGACCGACAGGCAAGCGAGATGTACGATACGATGTATGCGAAACTGTCCAAAAAGGACGAGTACAGAAAGACGGGAGAGTATCTCTCCGATGTGCGCAAGGAAAACGAGATGCGGCAGAGGATAGAGGAAGAGATATTGTCCGAGCTTGTTTATGTGTAAATGGAGGTATAAAAATGAGCAAGGTTTTACGCGGAATCGGTATTGCATTGAAGGTGCTGTTTGTAGGGGTGCTTTTGGTAGGGCATTTCGTTGCGGATTTGATCGGGCTGCTCGTGTGCGCGATCACTTCGGAGGGCTGATATGGCGATAGAGAAAAAGGAAGATACCTCGATTCGGTTACGGAAACGTAAGTACGAAGAGCTACACAAGGACGAGAGAAAGAAGGCGACGAAACACTTCGACACCTTGATTAAAGCGGAAGATATGGACGAAATCAATGCTTTTCTTGCAAAGCACCACATTACGAAAGTGGACTTGGTGTTTGCGGGGTATGAGGCATTGAAGTCGGAGTACGGCCCGAAAGACGAACAGAATAAGGAATAAACGCAGAAGCGCAAGGACTACGGCCCTTGCGCTTTTATATAAGGAGGAAAAAATATAACCATTCTAAAAAATGAATCATGATGAGCTTGTAAATGTACTGAAAGTTATAAATACAGCATCTGTTAACGGAAATTGTAAGGATGAGGCGATGGCTACCGTGCTGCGTTTGGCTGCGGAAAGTTTTACAAAAGATATCCTAAATTCGTTAATAAAGGCTAAAAATATAAATGATAAACATGGCAATGCTTTGACTACTGAAAAGGAGAGTCAAATGTTAGTAGAAATGAAAGGCGTATCCATCACAAGTAAACCAAGACGGGACGGAAGATTTCAGGGCTATTTAATACAAGAGGATGGACAGCGCAAATACTTTTATGGGAGGACTTATGAAGATGTAACAAATAAAATCAGGGAGTTTCTGAAAAATAGTCAGATCAGGTCAAACGATACCAAAAGGGTAAAATCGCGCAAAAAGGAAAGCCCGATGTTCTGTGCCTATATGTCTGAATGGATTGATACCTATAAAAGACCGAATTTGAAACCTTCCTCGTTGCGATCGTTGTTGGCGTCGTTAAAATATGCGGAAGAAGCGTTTCACGATAAAATGATAGGTGACATCACCTCAAACGACATTCAAAACTTGTTGATGGGGATAACGGCAGAACGGGTAAGAGATCTGTGTAAAATCAATTTATCTCAATTATTCAAAAAGGCGGTAATACAGGGGATAATCAAAAACAACCCCTGTGATGCCGTGGAAATCAAAAGGCATAAGGCATCCCATAAAAACGCACTGACGAAAGCTGAGCAGGAAATCTTTTTGAGGGCAGCCTCGCAAACGAAATATTCATTGCTGTATCGGTTTTTGCTTGGTACGGGGTTGCGTATCGGAGAAGCCCTTGCGCTGAAACGTTCGGACTTTGATTTTGAAAAGGGAACTGTTTCAGTCAATAAAAACGTGGTGTTTGTAAACGGGAAAAAGATTGAGCAAACGCCGAAAACGGAAGCAGGATACCGTAAAGTACCTGTTCCCCGCGGCATATGCGATGAAATTAAATGCGTGAGTAGTGAAATTGTCTTTCCCTATTCTTATAATGCAGTCCGTTTGGCAACTGATAGGATTGCAAAAGAAACGGGATTAAACGTCACGCTTCACATTTTGCGGCATACATATGCGACGAGGTTAGAAGAGGGGAATATTCAACCGAAGCTCAAACAATATTTGCTTGGACACGCATCATTGGCGGTAACGCAAAACATATATACGGACACTACGACGGAATACCTCGAAAGCGTTTCCGAGAGGGTACAGAATGTATTTTGCGGGATTTAGAGGCGGAAATTGACATCGTTTTGACACCGAAATTGACACCAAAATCAGGTAAGAAGCAAATTTGAGAAATTTTTAGCAAAAAGAAAAATCCCATATATTGCGGCGTTCTCATTGAGAGTACACAATATATGGGATTCATGGAGCTACTGGCCGGACTTGAACCGGCGACCTGCTGATTACGAATCAGCTGCTCTACCAACTGAGCCACAGTAGCGCATCATCTATTCAATTTTCAGGCTCAATTCTCGCAACGAATCAGCTGGAGCAACTGAACCTTCGGCAACACACAAACACGCTTCACATTTATGTTCGCAACTGAACGGATAGCTTATTTATTATACCACATTCGGGAAAAAAGTCAAAATATTTTCCTATGGATAGATAAAAAAATTGTAAAATTTTTATCGGAAATATCTGTGGCAGTCGGGCAGGGGTAAACAACATTAAAGCGGGGACGAAATTTCTTCTCTTCCGCTTTAATGTTGTATCAGGCAAAGCGATTCAATTTGTACCTTCCCCTCCGCCGGAGTTGTTGCCCGATTCGCCTGCGGACTCTGCGCCTGCACCGGCATCGCTGTTTTCAGCACCGTCCGTTGCGGCGCGTGCGGCATACCGCTTTTTAAAGACAGACCGGCGGAATAAAACGATATTCAGTACAACGAATGCCGCTCCAGCGACAATGCAGGTTATCAGCGCCGCCAGATCGCTCGTTGCCGCATATGGCGCCAAAAACATCAGCGGAAAGCCGAACACGATGGCGGGGAGGCTTTGGTACACCAGGTTCTCGCTCGCGGGCGTGCGGTAGCTTCCGTCGATCTCGCGCAACAGGATCATGCCCGTACTCGCCGTACCCGTGAGCATTCCGAAAAAGGCGAGGAACTGTTCGTGACGATAGGCGGGGAACAGCTTTTTGCTTACGAGGTTGACGTACCAGAAGGTAAGTACCGTGCCGAGTACCGCAAGGATGAGCAGAACATGCCAGTAGGTGGCAAGCAGGGGCAGCTGAATGGCGGCAACGCCCGCAACAATCATCAGATCGAACGCGAAACCGCTGATGCGATCCATCATGTAGTTGTTTACGATGCGTTTTTGGATCACTTTTTTGTCGTACAGCTTATTGAGGATCGCCTTTGCGGGAACGGTGAGGATGACGCCTATGAGGAAGTTGAAGCCGAACAGCGTATCCGCGAGCGAGGGCAGCAGCGCCGAAAGCCCGTACATGATCCCGAAGGAGATCGCATACACGGCGAGCACGAGCGCGAACTGTACGGTCATCTTGTCCATCGAGGAAACGGCGGGCAGCTCGTTGTCGTCTTCATAGTCCGAAAGAGTGCTGTGCCGTTCCGACGTATCGATTTTAATGTACCCCTTTTTGCGCATCACGTTGATATAAACAACGCCGCCGATGCACGCAACGAGAAAGCCGAGTGCCGCAACGGTAAGCCCGAAGTTCGCGCCGTTTTCAAAGCTGTATTGATTTTCGTAGATCTTGCCGTAATTGAGCGCTTGCCCGGTTCCTTGACCGAATCCGAAGGCGAGCAGGATTCCCGCCGCGCTGATCAGTCCCGGAACGTCGATCACCCATGCGGCTATGATCGTAACGATAAGACCCGCAAACGCCTGAATCAGGTATCCGTTTACAGTGGTAACGCCCGAATCAAATATTTCTCCGGCGCGTTTTTTGGTGAATTTCTTTTTGGAGTTGCGCATGCCCGAGGCGATAAAGCCGATGCCGAGGCAGTGGTAGGTGATCACTTCCAGCACTTCCATGCCCGACATTGCCGCATTGGCACTGTCATCGGCGGAAGGCGAACCGAATGCGGGCAGGTTAAACAGATAATCTCCCGCCGTAAAGTAGACAACCGTCGAGATAACAAGCAGAAGAATGCCGCCCAGCACGGAAACGGGGATCAGCGTTTTTTGCAGCGCCGGAATAAAGTGCTTCAGGATACTTGCGACCAGCATGCTTAAAAGCAGGACGGCGAAGATCATTATGAACGTCCATATGGGCAGTTCGGCAAAGCTCATTGTTTCTCCTCCTTTCGGGCGGCGCGTATGCCGTCGAATGCGTGAACGTATTTGATCGCGCAGAACCGCTTGCCGCCTTTGACTTGCAGAATTTTACCTTTATAATAGAAATTGAATTTCTTTTTGCCTACCGCCGTTATCGCGTCGATCTCCGCAAGGGGGTAGCGGGTTTCCGTTCCTCCGCCGGAAATCATGAGCGAATCTTTGTCCAGGGTTACGGTATTCCCGGGCAGTTTGATCTTTTTCTGCAGTTTCACGCTTTCGCGGAAAAGGATGTCGCCGTCGGAAATTTTTTCTCCGCCGAGTATCCGCCGCACAATTTCCAGCCGTTCCCATTCATACCATTCGTAAATGCGTGAGTATCCTCCGACGGGCGGCGAAATTTTCAGATCTTCCGTGTATTCAGCTTCTGTTTTGCAAGACGTACAGCAAAATCCGGTACCATGCGAATGAATCGTGCCGATGCTTCCGCACACGGGGCACATGTACAGCGCCCGTTCTATGTATTCGGCGCGGCGGCGGCTTTTATACCGCTCGCCCGACAGGGTGTCGTCTACGTCCAGCTCGTTTTTTATAATCCCGAACAGTTCTTCATCGCTCATGCCCGCGTATTCTTCGGGTGTGAGGATGCGCCTGACTCTCCCGACGAATTTCGTGCCGCGCCGGATCTTTACGCCCCAGCGCGGGTCGGTTCCGTAGCCTCCGGACAGGTTGAACAGCACGAGCGGCACTTTTGCGGTTTTAACGAGTTTTGCCACCGAATCGCCCATTTCCCACTGTCTGCCGCTCAAGGTGCGGTTGCCTTCGGGAGTAATTCCGATCGCCCCGCCTTCGCGCAGGACGCGCAGGGAGATCATCACCGCTTTGAGGTCTGCCACTGATTTGCTTTTGGGAATAGGCGCGGCGAGGTAACGGATGAGCGGCGAAACTTTCAGGTTAAACAAATCGTCCGACGCATAAAAATACAGCTGAAAGGGGAATGCCTTTGAAATGAAAAAGGGGTCCATCGTTGCCTGGTGGTTAGAAAGCACGATGCACGGCCCTTTCCGGATCGGCGCCTTTTCGGCGCGGTAATGGTATCGGAGCCAGAGAAAGGGCGCCATTGCGAACCGCAGGAATGCGAATACGGCGGCGTGCCGTTTTTTGACCCAGTGTTTTTGTTTCTTCTTTGTACTGTCCTTGTCCAATGTCTTCTCCTCGAGAGAAATCTGCGCAAATTGCTTTGCCTGCGGCAAAGCAAACGGAGGTACCTCCGTTTGCATTCACTTAACGGTTTATCGTCAGTTTAACGACATTTGCGCCGGTTTTGTCCTATAACATTATAAACGAAAATCGCGTTTCGGGTCAAATGCTTTGGAGACTTTGGGCGGTCGGTGAAATAATTTCACCGAATTATAACAAAAATTGCCGCTGCAGGGCGGCTGTTCCGGCGGTGCCGTTGCGAAAGAATTTGCGAGCGGACGGATTCTTTCGGCTATACCAGGGCGATTATAAGCCATGCAAGAACGCCGCCGAGCGCCGCCAAGCCGAGCGCGACGATGGCGATTTTGTAGGCGCGGATGCGCTTTTCGACCTGCGGCAGAGGTATTTCTGCTGCGGAAAGCTCTTCCTCCGTTTCTGCGCCGAAAATGGAGCAGCCACTCTCCGAAAAAGTGATGTCAAGGTCATCGCCGACGCCCGAAAGCAGAACCTCCTTTTCCGTGCGGGATCGGGGTACGTCCTTAAAATCGCCGAAGTTTCCGCTCAGGAGCCCCGCGATAAAGAGGGCGAGCGCGCGCAGGAACCAAAGCCTGCTCATCAGAGGGTTGCGCTCAACGAATTGCAGGCGCAGCTCTTTTTGTGGCAGGGGGTATTCCTCTCCGCTCTTCAGCTTTTTGCTTTCGAAGAATACGTCGAATCTTTTTTTACAGGAGCTGTCGTGCCAGATATGTAAGAGCATTCGCCAACCTCTCATTGTCAGTTTTCCGATGTAATTATATCCGATTTTGGCGCTTGCCGCAAGCGATGATAAATAAAATTGACAAAATCGCACAATATCGGGTATAATACATACGCTAAAATTAGTCAGAGAAAAGGGCGTGCATCGCCGTACGCACCGCAGGAGCGGTGTGCAAAAAAGGAGATTTATGGAAAGAGGACTTTTAACACCCTTAAAGAAGTTGCGCAGGCAGGTTTTTGTGGAAGTGGCGCGGGTTGCCTTCAATACCGACGGCGCGGAGATCAAGGACGCCATCGAGGCGATTCCGTATAAAATTACCCCGGGAGACAAGCCGCTCTACCGCGAGAGCATCTGGCGCGAGCGCGCCATCTGTTCGGAGCGCGTACGCCTGTCGATGGGGCTGTCGCTTCGCCCCGAAGATATGCCCGTACACGTCACGAGCGGACTGCGCGGCAGCGATATTGCCGACAAATATTATGAACCGCCGCTGATGCAGGTCATTCCCTCCGCGTGCGCGGCGTGTGCGCCCAACATGTACCGCGTGACGGACGACTGCCGCGGCTGCGTGGCGCATCCCTGCACGGCGGTCTGCCCCAAACAGTGCATTTCCATCGAAAACGGCAGGGCTGTCATCGACCAGAGCAAGTGCATCAAGTGCGGAAAGTGCAAATCGGTGTGCCCGTACGGCGCCATCGCGCACCGCACCCGTCCCTGCGCGGAGGCGTGCGGCGTCAAGGCGATCGAATCGGACGAACTCGGCCGCGCGCGCATCAACAACGATAAATGCGTTTCCTGCGGCATGTGCATGGTCAGCTGTCCCTTCGGAGCCATTGCGGATAAATCGCAGATCTTTCAGCTTATCCGCGCCCTACGCCGCGGCGACGACATCATCGCGGAGGTCGCTCCTTCCTATGTGGGGCAGTTCGGCGACAATATGACGCCCGGCAAATTCAAGGCGGCACTCAAAGAGATGGGCTTTTCTGCCGTGTACGAGGTTGCGCTCGGCGCGGACATCGGCGCGGCGACGGAAGCGGAGCACTATGCCGAGCGGGTCGCTACGGGCAAACAGCCGTATATGTTCACCTCCTGCTGTCCGTCGTGGGCTATGCTCATCAAGCGGTACTTCCCCGAAACGGCGGATAAACTCTCCAACACGCTCACGCCCATGGTCGCCACCGCGCGCACCATCAAACAGCAGCATCCCGAATCGCGCGTGGTTTTCATCGGCCCGTGTGCGGCGAAAAAATTGGAAGCGTCACGCCGCACCGTCCGCAGCGATGTCGATTTCGTCATCACCTTCGAGGAGCTGTCCGCCATGTTCGAGGCGAAGGGCATCGACCCGGAAACCTTCAATAAGAGCGAGGAGTTGGACGACGCGACGGGCGCGGGTCGCGGCTATGCGGTGGCGGGCGGTGTTGCGGGAGCAATACAAAAATGTATTGAGGCGTATTATCCCGGCACGCCGCTCAATATCGAGCATGTAGAGGGGTTGGAAGACTGCCGCAAAATGCTGTTGCTCGCAAAAATGGGCAAAAAGAACGGTTGCCTGATCGAGGGCATGGGTTGTCCCGGCGGGTGCGTTGCGGGCGCAGGAACGAATATTCCCATTGCCAAGGCGGCATCGATCGTCCGGAAATCGGTCGAAAGTTCAGCCAGGCAGCTCCCGCCCAAGGAACTTGCGGATTCCGAACCGAACTGACCGCGGCCTGTACAGGCAGTATGAACGGTTCACCGGTCAAGCCGCTGCTTTCAGAGGCAAATATCAGGCATAAACAAGAGCCTCGTCCGTTAAGAACGAGGCTCTTGCGGTTTGAGCCGCCGAAACGACGCATAGAGAAAAACACCCCGGAAGGGGTGTTTTTTCTCTATGGTGCCGCTGGGTGCAACAAGTTTGAACCTTCAATAATAAAGAAAAGCCGATAAAAGACCGCCGCAGAAAAAATTGTTGCGTGAGAATAAAGAAAGAGAGCCGAGCAAAAATTTGCTCGGCTCTGTATGGTTTAAGCGAGAATTTTTTCCCTTTACGGCGCAGGATTTTTCCGGTAGGCTATTAAGCCAAAAAAGAAAAAGGAAAAGGGGAAAAGCGCAGAAATATGTTGGGTTCGGGTAGGGAAAAGGTCGGGAATTGGCGGGAAAGTGGTCAGGGAGATGTTCTAACATTTTTCTTATGGTTGTGTTAAAATAAAAGAAAAAACGGAGGAGCGGGAAAAATGCAGGAGATCGAAGTAAAAGAAAATCCATTGAAAATAAAGGTATTCATCAACGGAACGCCCGAATTAAAAAATATCCCGAAAGAAAAAGCGGAGAGTATCCTCGCCGCTTTGGAATCAGAAATTTCACAATTTTTTGAAAATTCAAAGATTTAGTATAACTTTTAAAGCCTGCTGATTCTATAACGGTGCGGCGTTACGCCGAAGCGTTTTTTAAAGGCGGTGATATAATAGCTTGTGCTATCATAACCAAGATGCGACGATATTTCAAGGATCGATTTGCTTTTATCTGCCAAAAGAGTGAGAGAATAATCAAGTTTATAGTCTGTCAGATATTGCGAAAAAGTCGTATTGAAATACCGTTTGAACAATCGGCAGAATTGTGTGTGCGAATAGCCTGTTCGTTGTACTAATTCATCGACAGTATTTGTCAGGAACAGCTTTTTGTTTTTTATATCGTGTACCAATTCTGAAAGCCATGTCGGGATAGCGGTATAGAGCAGATTATTTTCGTAAATCAAGCAGACGAGATGGCTGCAAAACGCCTTGAAAAAGGCGCGGTCATATTTTCCTGTCTTTGTATAATCGATAATATCGTCGTATTTATGGCAAAAAGAATCAATATAATCGGTTTGCAGGCCGTTCAGTTTTATACTGAACGGCATTTTTTGTGCCTCCAAAATTTCATAAGCGTCGTCGGAGATTCCTTCGCAAATGTCCTGCATGTCCCGTTGCGTCACATAAATATCACGGTGCAGGTAAGGTTCTTTGCCGGTGATTTTGAAATAATGCCGGTCTTTCGGACGCAGCAAGATCATATCCCCGCGTGAAACGCGGCTTGTTATGCCGTTGACGATATGATCGGCGGACGAACGGATGATCAAAACAATTTCAAAGAACGTATGGTCGTGTTCCATCGAGTGTTCCCATTCAATTTTATAAGTAAAAGGATTATGTCTGTAATTGATCTGTTCTACTTTATTCATAAAGCACCTCGTGGAAACGATATGGTAAAAAAAAGCAATTTTTTGGTACGACAGAGCAAGAAAAATCCAAAATTATATGGTACAATAGATACTGTATTATGATAGTTTGATTATAGCATAAACCGTTAAACAAAGCAATTATTTTTATAAATTAGTAAATAAATAACAAAATTATTGTGCTTACTTGTTTGAAAATTTCAAAAGTTTATGTCGATAGTTGGGGGGGTGAAAAAAATAAGATATTTTTGCTGCTTTTTAGCTTTTGTGTAATAAAGATCAGGAGGATAATATGAAAAGAAAATTTTTTAGCTTGGCAATCGTATTGATGCTTGCCGTATCCGTTTTATTAACGGCTGCGGGGATGCCGCTATTTGCGGGCGCGGAAACGGATGTGTCTATGGACGCAACGAACGCGGAGGAAACGGCCGGCGCGGAGGGGGAAACGGAGTATGTTGCCTCTGACGGGCTGTCCGTTACGAAAGAGGAAACAGGATATAGCGCCGTTTCAAAGGCAAAGTACAGCAGTTTTTACTTCCGCGATCCCGTCGACCTTACCAAAAAAGCGGAATTTAAGTTTACGGTGGAAAACCTCAGCGGTTTTCTTAGTAAAGATTTCTGGGTCGGCGTTTTCCTCGGAAAAACACCCGATACGCATTCCCCGTGGCAGGGAAACGCATTGGGCGATCCGGACGCTTTCGGTATTTTGATCGGGGCGCAGCAGGATAACCAACTCGGCGGGCAACTCATCAATAATGCTCCGCCTGCGGGCTCGCCTTTGCTTGCGGCGGTGCAGGACGGAGAAAACAGTCTTGTTTTCGAGGTGCAGAGAACAAAACTCATTCTTTCGCTGAACGGCGTCAGTATGACGATGAGCATGACCGAAGATTATTTTACCGATCATAACGGATATTTGAGCTTGCTTCTCAATAACCAGTCTTTTTCAGATGCGGACGCGGAAAATACCTGCGTGAACCTGTCTTTCCGGGTTGTCAATGATACGGCGGTGCAAATTCCGCAGATCGCTTTGAAAGATTCCGAGGGCGCTTATACCGTACAACAGGGCGAAGATATCGAGATCGCCTTTGAAGGAGATGATCCGTTCGTATCGGTAACGGGGAACGGTATCACGGAGGCGGATTATGCCGCGGACACCGAAAACGGAACCGTTACGATTTCGCAAGACTTCCTGAAATTGTTAACTGTAAATACAGAACTGACCTTTTCTTTGAACGGCGAACAGTCGTCCGTTTCGTTTACTGTCAAAATCGAACCGACGGAAGGATTTGTTCAAATTATGACTTCCGCCAGGGAGTTTATTTACGATAAAGCGTCGCTTGACAATTTGGAAATTGGTATAACGGGAGATGCGTTCGTTTCCATAGACGGAAACGGGATACAAGCTGCCGATTGGCAGTTTGCGCCGGGCGAAGAAGAAAACAGCGGAACGCTGACAATCAACAAGTCGTATTTTTCGAGGATAACGAACGGCGAATATGTGTTTACGGTCACCGGGGAAAACAGTTCCATCGATTTAACAATTACCTTGAAAGGGCAGCCCGCCCAACCGTTGGAGATTGCTTTGACTGCGGAAAGCGGTACATTTGACGGCGGCGCGCCGGACGATATCGTGCTGGCGTCCGTGCAGGGCGTACCCGTGAACGTAGTAGGCAATGTGATTATGGCGGGTGACTTTTCGTTGGAATACGGGAAAATCACCATTTCAAAAGACTATCTTGCGACATTGAAAAACGGCGAATACACTTTCCGCATTTACGAAGAAGAAGGCAGCTATGCCGAGTATAAGCTCACAGTAGTCAATTCAACAATTCAGTCGGATCCCGTACCGGAGCCGCAGCCCGGAGATACAACTCCGGCAGGCGATCCCGAGAAAGAAGAAGGCGGCTGCAATTCGTCGGTCGGCGGCGTATCCATCCTTCTTTCCGTGGCGGTGCTTTGCGCAGTGCTTTGCGCGGTTTCCGTTGCCCGGCAAAAATCAAAAAAGGAGAACAGATAAATGACGAAAATCGTGAAAAAAACATTCATTGTTTGTTTGGGTATCTGCATTGCTCTGCTTCTATCGATTTTCTTTTCGGCAGGCGTAAATGCGTTTGCGGCGACCACACAGGAAGAAACGAATATTTCTGCGGAACAGAGCGAAACCGAGAGTGATACGACGGATGAGGGAACCACGGAGGAGGAGCCTCTCGCAACGGTTCGGCAATGGACGGGCGATGCAGACGATGCGGGCAAAGCAGAATATTTTGCAGAAAACGGCAGAGACGGTATCGTGTTTAATTCAAAGGAACGGGCTCAAGTCGGTATCAATTCGGCGCAAGTATGGAATGTGAATGAAGGCATCACTATCCGTTTTCGCGTCACGTCCGTTCCGGGCAATCATACCGATGTGGACGCATGGTTGGCGTTTATGTTTCAAAACGGTACGGATATCGGGCCTACGAGCAATACACCCGGCTTTAAATTTCTTTTCCGCGAAGCGGATCCAGCGGGTACAGCGGGGGCAGGAATGGAAATCGAGCGGTTCATTTGTGTTACGGGCGGCGTAAATACATGGAAACCCGCGCTCTTTTCCTTCGTTCCGATGGGCGGAAACGAGCATTATATTTCCATCGTGCAGCGTACGGACGGGAACGGATTTTTGACCTGCATAGATGGTGTTGTGACTGACTATTTTGACGATGACGACGCTTTTATGATCGACGATTTGACGCAGGCGCACATTACGGTAACGGCTTATACGGATGCGGGCAAAGTTGCAGAATGCCCTCCGTGGGAAGTCGAAATCGGCGCAATTGAACCGATGAGCGAAACGGAAGCGTGGGAAACATTCGGAACGGCGCTCCTTGAAGAAGAGGATGGCGTGCTGAAAGTAGTGGAATCTCCTTTGCAATCGGGCGCAGATTCGAAAACGTTCTTAAAAGGCACGGTCAATGTCGAAAAGACGCTGGAAATAAAACTGAAAATCGATCAATGCCCTGTATTTACGGACGAGTTTTCAGACGCATATATCGGCATTATCTTATCTAAAGAAGAGTTTTCCACAAATATCGGCGCAACCGACGCATTAGTGGCTGTTTTGAAATTGAAGGACAGAAATACATTGCTCGGGAACTTCGGGTTAGGCTCGATGGTGGCGGGGTTGGATCAGGAAGTCGATTCCGTGAAACCGGGCGACGAGTTGACGATCGCGTTCGGATTCGACGAAAACGGTACCGCCGTTATCACGCTGAACGGTACGATTGTTGGGCATACGAACAGTATTTCGGCGAATAACTTTCTCAACAAAGAGGGATATATTTCGGTCGTAACATATAACGGCAGCAGTCCGACGCAGTGCAACTGGGCATATACCATATCCGTTTCGGAAACGGATAACGCTGTTCCCGTCTGGCAAGAGGAAGGGGAAAACGACGACAATGGCGGGCAAACGCAGGAAGATCCCTCGCAGGGTTCATCGTGCTCCGGTTCGGCGGTCGGAACGGGAACGCTGCTTGCGGCGGCTGCGGTTTTGTTGGGGGTATTTGCCGTATTGAAGAAAAAAAATAAGGAGAACAGAGAATGAAAAAATTTTCATGGCTGAAAAAGATCGTGTGCCTTACAATGGCGGCTACCCTCTCCCTCGCGTTTGTCGCCTGCGGCGACAACGGGGAAAATCCGGGAGGAACGGAGGGAGAAAAATCCGGCACGATCAATATTTATCTACCGATGGGGCAGAAAGAGCAAGTCGCTTTTCAGGCGATGGTCGATGAATATATGTATCTGAACCCGGGCGTGACCATCAGCACGACGTTTGAAAATTCGGCGAACACGGCTACCTATAACGACGCCCTCGGCAAACAACTTTCGAAAGATACAAACGATATCACTTACGATATCGTGGTCAACAACAGCGTGACGCAGTATTTTTCCGACAACAAATTTGTCGATTTCTCCAATTATATGTCGCAGGAAAATCCGTACGCGGACGACCAGGTATGGTCGGATATCCTTTTGGAGCCTGCCTACCGCTCGAACGGAACGAACGGCGAAATTTACAGTTTGAGTTTTGAGTCGAACCAGGTGCTATTCTTTTACAATAAAGATATTTTCCGCGAAGCGGGGCTGACCGTCGACGGAACTACGACGGGTGAACCGAAAACACCGGAAACATGGAACGAACTGGTGGAGTTTGCTAAAAAAATCGAAGAAATCGAGGGGAAAGATTATTACGGATTCACCATTTCGGGGAATACGGAAAGCTTTCAGTCTACCTATATGGGGTGGCTGATCCGTATTTACGCCGATCAATATTTCAGGAGTTTTATTGAAGACGTCCGCGCCCAGGAAGGCGATTATTGCTACAATGCCCGTATCGACGCGGATTGGGACTATAAGCCGTATCCTTCGCAGTATGAGGGCGTAAGCGAAGACGAGGCTTTCGAACTCGCCATTGCGAACGATTCGCCGTCCAATGTTACGACGAATTACGTCCGTATCCTGAACCTGCTTATGAATGATAAGATCGGGCCGAATACGGCAAAATATAAAGATATGCTCACCAATCTTTTGAAACTGATCCCCACCTATGTAAACGACAACTTTTTCTCCTGCGATCAAGGAACCGCTTTAGGCTATTTTTGGAACGGCCAGGCAGGTATCTATTTCGGCGGAGCAGATATACTCAAGGATTATGTACAGACGTATGAGGATAACCTGGACATCGGTTTCTTTTATTGCCCGCCTATGGAGCAGAGTCTTTCCGATCCCGCCGGTGCGCCCGACGTCACCGTGACGCGCGGTTTGGGAGGCCCGCAAGGTTTCTACGGGATTATCAACAAGTCGCAGACGCAGAGCGACCTGTGCGCCGATTTTATGATGTTTTGGGCTTCTCCCGCGGGGCAGCAGGTACTCTATGATTCCTATGTGGAGCAGAACTGGTTCATCAACGGTACTCCGTATATCAAAGGCGTAGAAATTCCGGATGAAATTTTCCCGGCAAAAGACATTGTGTTCCAGGGAGAATGCGACTTAAATCCCATTCAGATTGTCGCGCGCGGTCTGGGCGAGGAGCCGAAGAGCATACGCGCATTCCAAACGAACATTGTTTCGTTGTTCAAGGGCGAGCAGACCGTTGATGCTTATACGGCGACGATGCAAGGACAGTTAAAAAGATACGTTCCCGACTATTGTGCCGTAAAAGGGTACAATGCAAATTGCTATGAGAATCCTGAACGGAATCCTTTTTAAATCTTGAGGCGCGAGATGAAAAAAAAGACATCGGTTTTACTACTAATACTCTCTGTGGCGCTCGTCCTTATTTCCACGGCTGTGCTCCTGATGAGTATTTTCGGGTCATCGGATTTTACCGATATCCGCGCCGATTTGCAGGGTGCGTCGGCGGTGTATATCGACGATGAAGCGAATGCCGTGTACGCATACGACGGAAGCCTTGCCAAACGAAGCTTTCAGGGCGAGCGGCTGGTCGAGTATTCCTTCGGCGAGGGACAGGAAACACCGCGTATCAGCGAAATCAACGTGAAAGGCGGGAAAGTATATGCCTCGCTCGTTGACGAAAGGATGATCGTTCGTTTCGACGAAGCGTCGGGTACACCGGAAACGGTGTACCGGCTTCTCGACCCGATTTCCAAATTTGTATTGGACGGCAACGGAGAATATCTGGCGGTCGCTTCGAAAAACGGAAACAAAAATTACGTTACGCTGTTGGAAACGCGGGCCGGAACCGCCTGGGCGGACGACGGCGGCGCGCAAACGCCGCACCTTTGCGAAATTGAATATTCGACGGACGTCGTTTCTTTGTATTTTGAAGAAGATACTCTGACGTATGCGTTGAAAAACGGCGACGTATATTCGATTGCGCAGGACGGGGAGTACAGCCCCGAAAGGGTTTTACGCACCGAACTTACATTGATCGCATACGGCAATGTCCGAAACGGCTCGCAGGTGGCCGTTTCGGACAAAGGCATCGTGGCGCAGTATGAAGGCGGGGAACGGGTCGCGGAAGTACAGCTCGGCGGAGATGTATACTGTGCTTCCGTCAATGAAGGTTCCGACTTGGTTTCGATCGGAATGCGCTATGAAAAGATGCGTTTTTATTCGGCGGAGAGCAGAAACATCGCCGCAAAAGTCGCTGTTTTCAACGAACCGACAAAAATCGAACAGAGCGCCGACGGCGCAGACAGAATATTTGTCTACGAGTCGCTTTCCGGCAGCGGAATGCTGCTCGACCTGAATAAGGCGCGCGGCATTGAAGTTTACGAGATCCTGGAAATCGTATTCATTGTAACGGAGGTCGTATTCGGGCTGTTTTTCATTTTCTCCGTATTGAATATCAGCAAGATCGGGGGCAAACTTTTATCTGTCTATAAAAAAATCGGACAGGCGTTATGGAAACATAAAAAGAGCTATCTGATGTTGTTGCCGTCGTTTGCGGCATTGGGTGTTTTCAACTACTTTCCTGCAATTTGGAGCTTTTTCCTGTCGCTTACCGAATATAAGCCGGGTGTATATACCCGTTTTGTAGGCCTCAACAACTTCATAACCATGTTCCAAAACGAATATTTTTGGGTAGGCATGGGGAACATGTGCATCTTTCTCGTGACGGATCTTCTCAAAGCGTTGATCCCGCCCGTTATCATTGCGGAGCTTATTTTTGCCATGAGCTCGAAAAAGGCGCAGTATTGGACGCGCGTGCTGATGTATGTTCCGGGGATATTGCCCGGCGTTGCAGGCATTATGATTTGGACGTCCGGTATTTTAGGAATGGATGGCCTCATCAATGTGTTTTTGCGAACAATCGGGTTGGGTCATCTCGCGGTGGACTGGCTCGGCAATTCCGAAACGGCTCTATGGGCGCTTGTGTTTATCGGATTCCCGTATATCGGTGGATATCTTTTGTTTTACGGAGCGATCATGAGCGTGCCGAAAGAATTGTTCGAGGCTGCTAAATTAGACGGATGCGGCTGGTGGCAGAGATTGGCATTTATTGATATGCCGCTGATCAGCCCGCAGCTCAAATATGTGTTCGTCACCGGGTTTATCGGCTCGATACAAGATTTCGGCAGGGTATGGCTGACAACGGGCGGCGGGCCGGGATATTCGACCTATATTCCCGCGCTGGAATTGTACTACAATATATCGCAGTTCAACGATTACGGTATGGCGGCGGCGATGGGCTTCTTCCTGTTTATTATCATTTTGGCGATTACGATTTTCAATATGAGAATCAAAACGCAGTCGGCAGTGGGGGATTGATATGCAAAAATATAAGTCGAAGATACAAAAACGGGGCGTCGAAGGCGTTGTATGGCAGACTGTTATCTACATTTTTATGGCGGTCGTAGTGTTTTTCGTCGTTTTGCCCGTCGTTTTAACAATTATCATTTCCCTGAAAACGAAGGTGGAATTCCAGCAAAGTTTCTGGCAGCTTCCGCAAACGCCGATGTGGTCGAACTATGCATACGGGTTGAGCGGCATATGGAACAACATGCTGAACAGCATCATTATTTATCTGATCATTACGTTCGGCGCGGTGGCTCTCAGTTCGTTTGCGGCATACGTTTTCGTCCGTCACAAATTTCCGGGGCGCGAATTTTTGTTTATGCTGATCGTCGCGCTGCAGATCGTTCCCGGCGTGCTTACTCTTACGCCTACTTATCTTACGGTCATCAATCTGCATCTCGATAATACATGGTGGGCGCTGATCTTGCCGGGTATCGCGGGGCAGCAGATCGGAAACATCTTTATCTTCCGTACATTTATGGCGAATCACCCGAAGGAGATTTACGAGTCGGCACAGTTGGACGGAGCAAATGAGTTTGTTTTGTATTCGCGATTGTGTATTCCTTTGTCGATCCCGATATTGACCATTCAGTTGATCGGTATTTTTGCCAGTATGTATAACGATTATATGTGGCCGTATCTCGTTATTGAACGGAAAGATATTTCACCGCTGATGCCGATTTTGAAGTCGCTCGCGGCGAACCTGGCAGACCAGTCCGGGGAACCCGGCGTCAGCTACGCCGTATATTTGGTAGCTGGTATTCCGTTGATATTTACGACAGCTTTCGGACTGAAATTTTTTATCAACGGCGATTTTGCCGCGGCGGTCAAGTTATAATTCGGAGGGAAGAAATTTGGTTAAAAGAATATTTTCCAACGCAGTTCTTCTTCTGCTTGCGTTCGCTCTGCTGGCGACGGCGTTTGCTTCTGTTCCGATCGGCCGCGGAAAAGTTGCCGCGGCGGAAAGCGCGCGGGAGGGGATGTCAATCACCGCCTCGGAGGATGAAATTGTATTTTCGGGGATTCTGTCCGGCAGCGGTGAGGCGAGTATCGTTCGGTTACATTCATATGAATATTACGGCGAAAAGACGCTCTATCATGGAGAAGACGCAAAGCCGATAACGGAAATTCCCGTGCAGCTCGGCCAAACGTTCACTCTTCGCGTAAAACGGTTTACGAACGACGGATATGACAAAATTTACGATAAATTCGGTGTAGTACAGAATGGGGAGATCATTGCGGATTTTTCGTACAGTTCGAATATTCCGTCGGAATTGAGTACAGAGAGAAAGGTTCAGTCTTCTATCAAAGGACTGCAGGTGCAAAATGCGGACGACGCATTCAAGCTCGGCGTCAATCATGCCGCCATCAACTGCACGATCAGCGAGTTTGTATACGAAAACAAGCCGTCCGTTTCGGGGGCAATCGAATTTACCTCCAACGGAAAAACGTATTATTTCCGCAAAGACCGCGTGGAAGCGTTTGACGCCCAGTTGAAAGAGCTTTCGGATAACGGAATGGAAGTAACGGTCATTCTCATTATTCCCGGCGGAACAAGGGCAGCCAGCGCTTCTTCGATGATTCATCCGAAAGCGGAAACATCCGAAAATATTACGGCACAACAGAATGCTACCGTTCTTGCTCCGAATCTTACAAATGAGCGGGGTATGCTATACTGGGAAGCTGCGTGCGAATTTTTGGCGGAGCGCTATACGACGGACGGAAATTACGGTTTCCTTTCCAACATCGTGGTCGGGAACGAAGTGGACATGGGCGGAGTATGGAACAACATGGGGCCGAACGATATCGGCGATTATGTGGATCAATATGTTCGCACGCTGCGCGCGACCTATACGGCATTCAAAAAATACAACGCGAATACGAACGTGCTGATGTCTTTGACGCATGCATGGAATTCGTACGGTGCGGAGCTTCCCGCCCAGTACGAAAACAAGATCTATAAAGGCAAAGATATCTTCGATAAAGTTCTTGAAACGGCGCGGGCAGAGGGCGATTTCGGTTGGGGCGTTGCGTATCATCCGTACCCCTCCGATCTGCGCGATCCACGGTTTTGGGCGGATGAGTACGCTGACCTTTGCGCATCCGATTTTGATACGCAGCAGATCACCTATAAAAATATCGACGTTTTGTGTCGTTATTTGGATCTTTCCGCGAACCGTTACAACGGAGAAGTGCGGCCTTTGTATTTGACGGAACAGGGGCTGAACAGCTATTCCGAAGCGGATAAATCGCTCTTCCCTTCCGAATACGGCGCGTATACAGCCGAAAAGGGACAAAAATTGCAGGCTTTCGCCTATGCGTACTCGTATTACCTGATTGCGGCGCAGCCTACGATACAGGGTTATATTCTGCACAGGCATGTCGATGCGGTCAACGAACTCGTTCCCACTTTGAGCCTCGGGCTTTGGACTTGCCGGCAGGATTCGGTGCAGTCGGATCCGTTGGAAAAGAAAGTTATTTACGATGTGTTCAAGTATATCGATACGGAAAAATCTTTAGAGTATACTGAACCGTTGTTGCAGGAAGGTTTCGTCAAGGTGGATGGTAAAATACCTGCGTCGTGGGAGGAACTGATCCCGGATTTCGATATTGCGGCGGCAACAACCGCTTCTTTGCAAAACGAACTAAGCGTTACGGAGGGGCAGTACCAAAATACGTTCGTTCTCGACGACTTCGAGGACGGCGAAGTAACATGGGAGGCGGCCGAAAACACAACGAAGGTAGAAGTGACCGATCAGGTGCGCATCGCGCCCGATCAGGCTGCTTTCGGCGAACGCTGCCTTTCGTTTCGTTTCAATTCTTCTTCCTTTGAAAACGGCGGCTATGCGGAAAAAGGGATTTTGAAGAAATTCGAAGAGCCGCTCGATATCAAAGAGTATAAAACGTTCAATCTGGCGGTCAATGTTCCTACCGGGCTTCCCGAAGGCGGCACGCATACGCTTACCGTAATTTTTTACGGGGAGCGCATCAATACGGCGACGATGACTTTGCAGGAAGAACAGTGGAATTATTTTTCCGTTGATTTGAGCGGCTTTGCCGGGAGCAAAGAGGTAGAGCAAATCAAGATATGGTACAACAACGCAACCGCGGAGTCTTTTAACAAATTTCTCTATGTCGACGGTATCGGGTTTACGGGAGAAGGCGCTCCATCGGGCGGAAATACTGGTACGGAACCGGCGCAAGGCTGCGGTTCGTCTGTCGGCGGAACGGCGTTGATTGCCGCGCTCGGCGTGGTCGTATGCGTTGCTGGTGTAATTTTATATAAAAATAAAAAAGGATGTGAGAGGAAATGAAAAAATTATTTTTCATCATTGCATTGGCCGCGGCACTCTTTTGCTTTGCCGCGTGCGGGCCGGCGGAAACGCCGCAAAAGCCGGAACCGAAGCCGGAAGAGCCGGAGCAGACCGTAACCGCGTCGGAAGAAACGATCGTAACGCTCTTCAACGGGAGCGCCGTTCCCCAGGTCATGGATTCGGCTTCGTGCAATATTATCGAAGACAGCGGGAAAGTGATCGTGATCGATGCGGGATGGGATGTCAAGGAAACGCAGGAAGGAATCACACAATTTTTACGAAAGAAAGGGTATTCAAAGATAGATTATCTTATTCTGACCCATGCACACAGCGATCATGCGGGCGGTATGCCTTATTTGATCGAGCGTTTCGATATCGGTGCTTTTTATGCCAAGCCTTGTGCGGACTGGGATATGCAAAACGATCCGGACGCAGAGAAGTATTATAATGCGGCTATAACCGCCTTGCAGGCAAAGACCAATTCGGACGGTTCTTCTCCTTCCGTCATTGAACCAAAGGAAGAGGTTACTGTTGTGGAGATTGGCGAATCCAGTCGGTTTACTATTTGTTACCGTCAGGCGGTATATGACGGGGATGATTCTATGAAAGGGTCGGACGGAAAGATTGATTACAATCATTTCAGTTTTGGTGTGAAATTTGAAAGTGTGCATGTCAAAGCGTATTTTGGCGGTGATTCTTCCGATTATCTGGATCCTGTCGTGATCGGGAATGTAGGGAAGTGTCAGATCATGGTGGCGCCGCATCACGGGACGAGCGGGCCGTACTCATCGCAGAGTCTGCTCAATGAAATCGCTCCCTCTTATGTCGTCGTACCAGGGCTGAATATGAATTTCGGCGCGGATACGCGTGCACGGTATGAAGCAATCGGGGCAAAAATCTATACGAACGAAGATTACGGGACGATTATTCTGACCGCCGAAAACGGGGAGATTTCCATAAAAACGGAAAAAAATCCGAACGGACAGTAAAAGAAAAAAATAAGGAGAAAAATGATATGAGAAAAGTCAATCTTGGCAATGCGGGAAAGACTCTTTCGGCAGTAATTGCCGTGCTGTTTGCGTTTTGTCTGGCGTTTATGAGCGTTTTTTATGTGCGGGCGTATGCGGAGGAATCGCTGCAGCTTGTTTCCGCTTCGGGAACGTATTACAGGGAGGAGCCGCAAGATCTCGAAGTCCGTGCGCAAGCGCAGGCGATCACGGGCATCAGCGGCTGCGGGATCGAGGCTTCCGATTATGAGATCGCAGACGGAGTGCTGACGATCAAAAAGGAATTTTTGAATGAACTGGGCGGAACAAACGCGTTTACGGTTACGGCGGCGGAAGGGTCAGCGACGTATACCGTGCAGATCGAAAACGGAAAATACAATGTCTACGGCTGGGAACTTGCTTCCAGCAACAATCTCAGTTTTTATCAGGAAGGGGACTGGCTCAGGTTGCATGAAAATGCTCAATCGAACAGTGCAGACACCATCGACGTTATGTTCAATCGCAACGGATTCGATATTTCACTGCCGATCGAAATGGATCTCAAATTCAATTCCGTACCGGATGATCAGGATTATTGGTTGGGATTTTTTCTCTGCAAAGATTTGACAACGACACAACAAGATATGAATATCCCCGGGAAAACGACTCTCGACATAGACGTGCAAGGGCGTGCCGCCGATCCCTGGATGCGCGCTCGTATAGGGAATGCGGTAGTCGGCCCCGGCCAGTATCTGGGCGGTGTCAATGAAGACGGTTCGTTCACAATGCGCATAGAAGTTATGGATGAGAGAACGGATGTGACCTTCACGGGCGGCGGAAAGGAAGTTGTGTATTCCATACCCGAAATGACCTCCTCTTATTTTACGGAAGGAAAACTTTATTTTAATGCGCGCCTGCATAACAGGGTGAGCGGATCTTTGCTTGATATGTCTTTGTCTGAAGTACGCAATGGAATTCCCGTTCATTATGTATCGGACGAAGGAACCGAGACGGTCAGAGTAGCGGAAGATACGCAGACCATAGTTTTGGCGGAGGCCCCTTCGATGGCGGACGGCAAACAATTCGGTGCATGGAGAGATTCGGAAGGAAATTTCTATCAACCGGGCGACACGTACACCTTGACAGGGGAAACGACGTTTACGGCTGTGCCTTCCGCAAAGGCGGCGGCCGTTACACTCGAATACGATACCGTCGTATGGAGCGGCGAAGAGAAGAAGCCTTCCGTTACGGTAACGCTGGGAGATGTAACGATCGACTCCTCGAATTATGACGTCGTTTATGCGGATAATATCAATGTCGGAACGGGAAAAGTAACGGTCACTTTCAAAAACGGGTATTACGGTTCGGCGACGGCGACATTTACCATCACGAAAATACAGGAAAACAAGACGGAAGAGGACGTTTCGCTCACGCTCGAAGAAGCGACGTTGGATAAGATGAAGGTTCTCGACGGCAATTACGTATATACGATCAAAGATGCGGCCGGCAATGAGGTAACCGCGCAAACGCAGATCGCCGCAGGACTCTATATCGTAACTGCGGTTTTGGATACGGAAACGAAAACGACGACCGTAACCTATCGTGTCGCCGTCGGAAAAACTTTGGAGGATGCAGAGGGGGAGGATATTTCTCTCACCTTTGAAGAGGCAACCTATGCCAAGATGACGGTGCTCGGTTCCGATTATGTATACACGGTCACCGATTCGCAGGGCAACACCGTCACGGAAGGCACGGCGCTTGCGGCGGGCGTATATACCGTAAAGGCAGTAAAGGAAACGGCAACGCAGATCCGCACCGTAACCTATACCGTAACCATCGCGCAGCCGGTGGAAGTAGAGGATCCCTCCGACGATCCTACCCCTCCGCCCGAAGATCCGGATAAAAACCCGGATGAAAATCAAGGCGAAAACCCGGGCGAAGAGCAGGGAAACGGCTGTTCTTCTTCCGTCGGCGGAGGGGCGCTTGCAGTATTTGCCATACCCGCTCTCGCGGTTTGTGCGGTATTGATTGTGAGGCGCAAAAACAATATACGCAAATAAAAATTGAAATCCAAAATAAAACTGGCATCTGATTTGTTTGTTGTGCAAATTCCCTTGTCTTAACGGATAAGGGAATTTGCATAAAAACAGGGCAAAAAAGCAAGAGGAATCGATCATGAATTTGAATGAAATGCAACAGAAAGATTATCGCAGCATTCCCTTTTATTCGTTGAACGACGAATTGGAGGAGGGGCGGCTGCGGGAACAGATCCGTTTTATGCACAAACAGGGGATCGGCGGATTTTTTCTTCATGCGAGGGGCGGGCTGGAAACGGAGTATTTGTCCGAGGAGTGGTTCCGCTTGATGGAAGCCGCCGTCGACGAGGCAAAAAAACTCGGAATGGACGTTTGGTTTTACGACGAAAACGGGTGGCCGAGCGGTTTTGCAGGGGGAGAACTTCTGAAAGAGGGGAATTATGTAGCATATTTGGAATTGAAAGAAGAATCTGCTTATAGTGCAGATGCGTTCGCGTCGTATGTGCTTGTCGGGCAGGAATATCGCCGCGTTACGGGAGAGCAGGGAAAAACGGTCTATTATAACATATATGTCTGTTACAATCATTCTTATGTCGACCTGCTCGATCCGGAGGTGACGCGGCAGTTTATCAGTAGTACACACGAAAAATACTATGAGCGGTTCAAGAAAGAATTTGGCAAAACAGTCGCAGGTTTTTTCACGGACGAACCGCAGTATTTCCGCGAGGCGCTGCCCTGGAGTAAGGTGATTCCGTCTGAATTCCGGAAAGCCTACGGATACGACGTTGCCGACGGATTGATTTGTCTGTTTAAATCTTCCGATGGTGCGTTTGCTTTCCGAAACGATTTCTGGAAGCTGGTAAGCCGCCTTTTCGTCGAAAATTATCAAAAGCAGGTGTACGACTGGTGCAACGCGCACGGTTGTCTATGCACGGGGCATACCATTGAAGAAACGAGCCTCTATGGTCAGATGATGTGTTGCGCGGGAGTGATGCCCTATTATGAGTATCTGCATATTCCGGGCATCGATTGGCTTACAAATTTTGTATATAACGAAGTTTCGCCGAAACAACTGTCGTCCGTCTGCGAACAACTCGGAAAATCAGCCTGCATTACGGAAACATTCGGCGCAAGCGGGCATTCGGCTACCCCGTCCGATTTTAAGGCAATCGCGCAATTTCAGTATGTCGCGGGCGTGAGCTTAATGTGCCAGCACCTGTTTCCGTATTCTGTCCGCGGGCAGAGAAAGCGCGATTTTCCTCCTTATTTTTCGCCGCATAGCGCTTGGACGGATTGTTCTGCCGAGTTCAATTTATATTTCACGAGATTAGGGCAAATCATTGCGGAAAATCGGGAAGATACGCAAATATTGCTGCTGCATCCTCTGTATAGCGCCTATGCTTTGTACGATAAATACGATCCGTCAACGTTGGCGGAGGTAGAGACCTCTTTTCACGAAACGGCGGCTTTACTCGTGGAAAATCATCTGCCGCATCATTTCGGAGACGAACGGTTGATGCAGAAATATGCCGAGGTCAAAGACGGAAAATTGCTAATCGGTCGGCAAAAATATACTACGGTTATCATGTCGCGCAGTATCAATATTTCCGCAAAAGTATTTTCTCTGCTGGAAGAATTTGCGGCGGAGGGCGGCCGGCTCGTATTGGTCAACTCTCCCGAATACATCGAGGGGCGCAAAGCCGATCGGTTCTTGCAGAAAACCACTACGTTGGAGGAAGTGCTTTCTTCCACGAAAACAAAGGTAGAGAGCGACGGGCGAGCCTTTTTGCGTAGCCGCCGCAGTAAGGATTGGTTTTATATCATTTCCACCTGCCGGGAGAAAGAAATTTCCGCGCGCGTTTTTCTCGCCGAAGTGCAAACCGTCTGCGGCTATGACATCGAAAAGGATAAATACTATGCCGTACAGTTTGAAAAGGGCGAAAACGGGGTGTATCTCGACCTGCGTTTTGTACAAAACGGGGCGATGCTCTTTCGCCTGAATGCAAAAGTAGCAGAGGAAAATGCCTTTGTTTCCCGTAAAAGCGAGGATGTTACGGGGCGGTTCCGGTTGCAGCCGTATCCGCAAAATTATCTGCCGTTGGATTTTGCCCGTCTGTCGAAAGACGGTACGAATTTCGGGGAAAAACTTCCTCTCTGCAAAATCATGGACAGGCTTTTGTATGCGCGTTACGAGGGAGATATCTGGCTGCAATTCGACTTTTTTGCCGAAAATATCACGGAGGAAATATCGTTCGGCGCCGAACGGATCGAAGGGGCGGAATACTTCCTGAACGGAAAAAAATTGGATGCGGAAGGCGGCACGCAAAGCAGAAATTCGGAACTTCGCCTTGTAAATATCGGCGTTCCGTCCGAAGGGGAGAATCACCTCGTTGCAAAAATTCCGTTCCGCCAATCGGAATATATCTACCATGTTCTGTTCGACGAGGGAGTGACCGAATCGCTGCGGAATAAACTGACGCTGGCAACAGAATTGGAAACGGTATTCCTTGCGGGGAATTTCTGCGTCAAGAGCGAAACCAAACGGGATATGGGCGGCTATCTTTGCTTGTCCGGAAAACAGAGTATTGTAAAAAAAGGGGAGCATTCCGCTTCTGGCGATGTCGTTGCGGAGGGGTATCCTTTTCTGCATGAAAAGTTGTGCGTGAATGGCTGTATTGAATGCGAAGGCGGGATTCGGGCGGCTTTGCGTATCAAAAATACGTTTGACGCCGTATCCGTATACGTCAACAATCGATTTGCCGGGAATCTGACGTTCGAAAATGAATTGGAGATAACCGAATTTATACAGGGCGGTAAAAACGAGGTGGCTTTGGTATGCAGCCCGTCTTCGCAGAATTTTTACGGGCCGCTGCATTTTAAGCAATTCGATACGGCCACGGTCACGCCCTATTGTTTCGGGTATCAGAACAATTATTGCGGAGACGACCCGAATTGGACGGATGATTACTTTGTAAAAAAGCAGGGCATTCAGAGCGTCGAGTTGTTGAAAGGCGATAAAAGATAAGCCGTCAGGGAAAGATTATGAATATAAGTGAATATATACAATGCAAAATGCCCGGAACGATTCGGGCGCATCGACAGGATGAAGGAACATTGATCGGTTTACCGTTTCCGTACACGGTTCCGTGTGCGGAAACGCATTTCAATGAGTTATATTATTGGGATACCTTTTTCACAAACAAAGGGCTTTTTTTGTCGGGCATGGTAGAACAGGCGAAAAACAACGTCTGCGATATTCTTTTTTTGATCGAAAAGTTCGGTTATATGCCCAACGGAAACCGCACCTTTCTTACGCAACGCAGTCAGCCGCCCTATGCCGCTCTCATGGCGGAAGACGTTTACAGGCATACAAACGATTCGGAGTTTTTACGGTATGCTTATGACGTTTTGCAAAAGGAATATGAGTTTTGGATGACGCACCGCGCAACGACCAACGGATTGAATCGATTCGGTTGTGAAAACGATGCCGAAAGTTGTGCGCAGTTCTATAACGATTGCGTGGCGGTAAGGGTGGGAAAACTAGACAGGCGAACGCCGCAAGAGGCGGGGAAGCATTATCTGGCGGAAGCGGAATCCGGATGGGATTTTACGCCGCGTTTCCACGGATATTGCATGGATTATAATCCCGTCGATCTAAACAGTAATTTGTATATATATGAAAAGTTGTTTGCCAAATATGAAACTATGTTTGCGCTTGGCGATGGAAAACAATGGGAAAAACGCGCACAAAAACGTTTAGAGCTGGTAAATACGTTGCTATGGGACAAGGTTTGCGGTTGCTATAAAGATTATAACTATAAAACGGATGCGGTATCGGATGTAGTCAGTGCGGCGGGCTTTCAGCCGTATTTTGCAGGAATAGCGGGAAACGGGCGTAGTGCGGCTTTGAAAAATTTCTTCAATATGTTAAAAAGCAGCGGAGGCATTTTTACTACGTCGGCAGTTCCGGAAAAAACATATCAATGGGCATATCCGAACCTGTGGGCGCCCTGTCAATATATTGCCTATAAAGCATTGCTTCGATATGATTTCAAAGACGAAAGTAAATGGATTGTAGAGAAATACATTCGTTTGTTGGAGGAAAACTTCGCTCGATACGGAAAATTATTTGAAAAGTATAACGGTATAACCTGCGGAATTGAGGCGGCGTCCGAATACGGCACGCCCGAAATGCTCGGCTGGACAGCCGGTGTTTATCTGTATTTAATAAATGAATCCAAACATAATGCCGAATTAAAATAAGCGATGAATTGTGTTTTATAAATGTCAGCTGTCGGAAAAGGATTTTGAACAGCTTAGCGGGATAAGTTGGGGGAAATTCAGACGGCAGATAAGTTTATCAAAGTAAATATAAGCGCACGGTATAGAAAGTCATTACGGCTTTTTGTACCGTGCGCTTTTTTATTTATATACATTCGTGCGCCTCCTGTTTTATTTTTGACTTTCAAAAATCAAGCAGGAACGATTTTGAGAAGATAGAGGACAAGAACCGCCTTGGCGACGCGCTGGCGTATATCATGAAATACATCGAAAAGAGCGGGGGGAAGATTGTATACTCGCGCGGTCTGGCACAGTTTTTTATATCGGACGTTATGGACGAGGATATCATCTGTCCGATGGGAGAGGAATATCAAAAGCTCCTTTTGGCGGACGACTTCGGCTGCTGGAATGAGGGGGAGTACATAGGGCAGGTAAGTAGGGAAACGATCGCAAAGATGCCCAAAGCGAATTAAATTTTTGTGAAATTTGTATATTTGTATTGCATTTGTGCGGACAATGGTGTATAATAATGGTGTAAAAAGAAAATATAAAGTTCAGGAGGTATTGTCATGGCGAAGTCAGCGAATCTGTACGCGAGGATAGAACCGGAAGTAAAGGAGCAGGCGGAAACGATTCTCAGTGAATTGGGTATTCCTGCGTCCAGCGCGATCAATATGTTTTACAAGCAGGTAATATTGCAGCGCGGGTTACCGTTTGAAGTAAAATTGCCGCAGCAGCCTTTGGATATAGGGAGCATGACGGAATCACAGCTCGATCAGGAGTTGGAGAAAGGATATGCGGATATGAGGGAGGGGCGTGTAGTAGCGGCAAAACAGGCGTTTTCGGATATCCGCAGGAGTTATAAGGCATGAAATACGAGGTGATGATGACTTCACAGGCGGTCGCGGATTTGCGAACCGTCTTTGAGTACATAGCATATGAGCTATTGGCCGGGCAGACAGCCTTGAATCAGTTGGATCGTCTGGAAAAGGCGATTGAGGGATTGGAGGAGATGCCAGAGCGGCATCATGTGTACGAAAAAGAGCCGTGGAAAAGTCGCAACCTTCGGGTAATGCCGGTAGATAATTACCTTGTGTTTTATATCGCGGAAAAGGAAGAAAAACGGGTAACGGTAATTCGCATCATGTACGGGAGACGGGATATAGAGACGCAACTGAAAGCGCATACTCCAGACAAGGACAGCGACAAGTAAGGCGGCGAAGGACAAGCCATGGAAGAATGCAAAACAAGTTGGTTTGGATTTTGAAATAGAAAAGAAATTCCCGCTATAAAAAAACAAGAGCCTCGTCCGTTAAGAACGAGGCTCTTGCTTAATGGGATCCGTAATTTGAAGTTCGTTTACTGTTAAGTAAGCTGAACGGTTCAAACTGTTACGGTCTGGTGCCGCTGGTCGGGGCTTGCGCAGGCGCAAAGCTCTTCGAGCACGAACCCCGCCCGCAGGAACATACGAAAAAGCGAACACATCTTGCGGGCTTGCGGTTTGAGCCGCCGAAACGACGCATAGAGAAAAACACCCCGGAAGGGGTG
>ERZ1106952.269-NODE-269-length-29844-cov-7.051932_pt1 | contig 29844 bp, 23 predicted proteins | sample MGYA00403677_ERZ1106952 | MGnify/ENA primary metagenome ERZ1106952 (study PRJEB35170, sample SAMEA104062415) | human gut metagenome | biome: human gut; feature: human-associated habitat; material: faeces | place: Denmark | collected 2012-05-14 ...
CGATCTTGATTTTTCTCCTTATACCTTATATATTATAACATATATATTTTTTATATATATTTTACCGCGCCGCTGTTTTACCTTTTGCCGCGCCGCGTTCCGTATAATAATATATGTGCAGCCACAAAGCGGCAGACCGAAGTCCGCCGCTCTGCGTCATTTTGTTTTGCCCATCGTTCTTTCCTTGACGGCTTTGCTGCCTTGCCCCTGCGCGGAAGGCTGTTTGTATTTATACGACGACAGACCCGTAAGCGGTTTTGCCTTTTTGCCGTCGCGTTTGAGCATCTCCACAGCAAGATCCATATATGCCAGAGAGCCTTTGCTCGTAGGATTATACTGAACTACGGGCAAGCCGTAACTCGGAGCTTCGCCGAGAGTGACGTTACGCGGTATGCGCGTTTTGAAAACGCTCTTGCCGAACCAACGGATGACTTCTTCCGCGACCTGATTGGAAAGATTGTTCTTAACGTACATCGTCATCACGACGCCTTCTATTTCCAACGCGTGATTGAGGTGCTTTTTGACGAGCTTGACCGTATTCATAAGCTGCGCTATCCCCTCGAGCGAGAAGAAATCCCCCGGCATGGGAATGAGCACCGAATCGGATGCGGTAAGCGCGTTGACCGAAAAGACGTTGAGAGAAGGCGGACAGTCTATAAATATGTAGTCGTATTCGTCGCGAACGGGCGCAAGCGCGCGGCGGAGCACCTTTTCCCTCGATTCTTCAAGGCTCATAAGCTCGACGTCGGCTCCCGCGAATTCGATATTCGCAGGCAATACTTCGAGACCGGGTATCGTCGTTTTCGTCACCGTTTCTTTGACGGTAGCGTCACCCATCATCACGTCGTATATCGTGCGTTTAAGATTCTCTTTGCTCTCGCCTGCTATACCGAAACCGCTCGTCGTATTGCCCTGCGGGTCGATATCGACGACAAGTACTTTATAGCCCATCAGCGCGACGAACGCGCTGAGATTTATACACGTCGTGGTCTTGCCCACGCCGCCTTTCTGATTGGAGATCGAAATTACTTTTGCCACGAGAAAACCCTCCCCCGAATATTCATATAGTAACAAAAAAGCGGCAGCAAGTCAATAACTTGGAATAAAGTAAAACAAATTTTTAATACTTGCGTTTCTCGGCGGCGTCAGATCGGCGCTTTCCGTTTTGGCGTTTTTTCGGATAGACACGTTGCGCTTTCTTCTTTTTTTATCGATTTTCGGTTTTTTTGCCTTAACCTCTTGACAATTCCTCTCAATAATACTATAATTAGCACGCTGACAGAAAAAAAGTCGGCAATAACTTATGCGCTGTTAGCTCAATTGGATAGAGCGTCGGTCTACGGAACCGAAGGTTGGGGATTCGAGCTCCTCACGGCGCGCCATAGAAAAACAGTATACCAAAAGGTATACTGTTTTTCTATGTACCTGCCTGACAGGTAAGACGCGCCAGCGTACTCCTCTCCCGCGCCAAAACATTATGTCATATTCCAGGTATGCATTATTTCTTTGTACCTGCCTGAAAGGTAAGACGCGCCAGCGTACTCCTCTCCCGCGCCGAAACATTATGTCATGCCAAAATGCGTGCTGATTTCTTTGCCTTTTCGGAAACAATTAACATAAAATTTTCCGAATCTATAGGCGCGGACAGCATATGCTCTTTTCGAACATTTGGGTTTCGGCACAATGATGTCTGTTGACACGCAATGAAGTTAAGGCTATAATTTAACAAATAAGGATATTGTGTACAATATATCGCAATTTCCGAAGGAGGTCATCCATGAAAAAAACAATTTCGGTGATCGTTACGCTGACACTCGTTATCGCAATGCTTATCGTGATGTCGGCTTGCTCGCAAAACGAAGAAAGCAAAGGCACCTTATATTCGCTGAGCTCCTCTCAGGATCCCGATGTTTATACGGTAACGGGACTTGCGGAGAGCGCGTACGAAGGAGACACCGTTACTTTTAAGGTAGTGCTCACCCACCCGTCAGACAGCGTGATAGAAAGTGTCAAAACGCACGGAACGACCACGGGCTATAAAACGCTCACCCCCGATAACGAAGGCGTTTATTCGTTTGTCATGCCCGCGGAACCGATAAGTATCGAAATAAAAGCGGATTATTATCCCGACAATACGACGGACAATTTCCTTTCGTGGGACAACGACAATACGACGGCTATCGAAAAATGGCAACCGTCCTTCGAGGGAGATACTTATTTCGATTCGTTTGACGACGCGACTCTGTATTCTACCATAACTTCGCAGCCGTCACAATCCCCTTCGGATTTTGCGCTCAACTTACATTCCGAAGAAGTGTTTTCACTCGATCAGACCGTTATCCCCGACGAAGCTCTCAAAGTCGTACCTTTGACGCAAGGCACGGGCAACAGCGTGAACAGGTTCGAAATAAGGATCGATCGCACGAAGATCAACGGCGGCACGGCAAAATTAGTGCTTATCGTAAACAACGAGTATAAATTCCTCGACCGCGCCGTACTTGCCTGCACCGTCACGGTTTCCGAACCCGAACCGCTCGAACGTGTGGATATCTGGACGGAAACGGTCGTATTCGACATATCTTCGATAGAGAATGACAAAAACACCGAAAAAATGGCGTTCGTGTTCGAAGATCTCGATTACGAAGAAAACATGTACTTACAAAAAAGCTACGTTTTCGATGTCAAAGACTATGCCATAATCAATGGTAAAATCACTTTGACGCTGAATTATGCCAAGGGGCACGGTTATTCCTTATCGTTTCATTATTACATGAGCGAACAACCGTCATATCCGTCGATAACTTTCGAAGGTAACTCCGACGGAGGAAACTACGAATCGCAACGACTTACTTTCGACAAAGAAAACGGTTCGATAGAATTCATCGTTACCTGACGGTGGCTTTATACGACTGTTTACAAAACATTTGTACGAAACATTATAGCGCACGATAACGGTACCGTCAAGTGCACGCATAAAGGCGCGGGAGCCTACGGATCCCGCGCCTTTATCATGATCTGTCCGTTCATAAGCGCTGCGCCTTGAGTTTCAGGCGACACGCACGGATCGAAACTGTCATATAATGTCCGCACCGAGCAGTTCGTTTCCTTTTTCAAGGATGTTGGCAAGCTTTTCTTCGCTTTCGTCGATCACGGGCAATACTTCCCTTGTCTTTCTTATCACCATTTTTCTGTATATGGGATAATTGACGCAACACATAACGATACCGACTGCGCCGAGCGCTATACCGCCGACGAATGCCGCGATATTGCCGCTTACGAGCATAACGAGACACATTCCCCCGCCGAGCACGAGCGCGCCTATGATACCGAAAACATAAGCGAATATGCTTGCGCCCAGCGTTTCGGAATTCTGAAGCGAGCCGATAAGATCGAACAGATTCACCGCCTGCCTTTCAAGTTTGGCAAGCTCTGATTTATGCCTCTGTTTTCTGTCGCGTTTGAGCGATACCGTGACCCCGCCCGATACGGAAGGCGCCGTTGACGTGACTTCCCAGCCGAACGCCTCGTACATGTCCGTCGCCCTTGTTTTGTCCTTTGCCTTTACCGTGACCGTTTTGTATTCGTACGATACGAAATCTTTGTCCTGCATTTTTGTTGTCTCCTTATTTGTGTTATTCGGTCGCACGCAAAGCCGCCCGACGCGCGTTTCGTTTGACTTTTCCGTGAGACAAGTGTATCATATAAGAAAATCGCGGATAAATCAACCGTCCGAAACGGTAATGAGACACTATGCGCCGATATGTCTGCGGAAATAAGACAAAGCCGGAGGTTTTGTATCATGGACTACTCACCCGAAGAATACACGAGGTTTTATATCGTACAGGCGCTGTTCAAGCTGATGAGCGAATATGCGTTCGACAGGATAAGCGTGACCGATATCGCGGAAAAAGCGGGCGTTGGCAGAGCTACGTTTTACCGCTATTTCAAACGCAAAGAAGACGTCATTGTTTACTATTTCGAACACAATACGAAAGAATTTGTTTTCAGTCAGCGGTTCTACCCGCGGTGCAAGGAAGACTACGTGAAAACGGTAGTCAAAGCGCTTACCGTTTTCCGAGAAAACAAAGAGGTCTTCAAACTGATAAAAAAAGCGAGACTGGAATACGTCTATCTCGATTATCTCAACGCAAATTTCGTAAAAACTTTCGAAAGCGATTACCCCGACAGCGGCTTATACTCCCCTTACATTTACGCGGGCATGCTGTTCAACGTGTCCATGGCATGGCTGGAAAACGACTGCAAAGATAACATAGAGGAACTTTCTCAAATAATCGTGGACGCTATATATTGAACTATGCATTAATCTTAAGCAGACCCGAAGTCGGAATAAACTTTCGGGTCCGCTTATATAATAGATAACTAAAATAACGAAACGATGTCTTGACTTAATCGTGCCGATTATGTCAGCGGTCTTCGGGCACGGATCCTGACTGTGGCGCCGCGGACGGGTCGTTCAATGTCTTCGCTTCTGACGCGCGTTGTTTTCTTACAGTACGTGCGGCTATCACGAACATGACCAGACCGAGCATGAAAAGAACTGCTATGGGAATGACGCCGAGGTTGATGTTACCCGTCGCCTGAGTTACGATACTGACGGAAAGCGTGCCGAAAAACGCCGCGCCTTTACCGAAAATATCCATGATACCGAAAAACTCGCCCGATCGCTCGGCGGGTATTATTTTTGCGAAATACGAGCGGGAAAGCGCCTGTATGCCGCCCTGAAAAAGCCCGACGCAAACGGCGAGCAGCCAGAATTCCCAGACTTTGTCCATATGCACGGCGAAGATCGCGACCGCCGTATACGCGGCTATGCAAACGAATATAAGGGTGTCGTTCTTTATTTTCGACGACAGCACGCCGAAGACTATCGAGGACGGGAACGCCACTACCTGCGTTACGAGCAGGGCTATAAGCATCTGCGTCTGATCGAAGCCGAGTGCGGTGCCGAAACTCGTTGCCATATCTATGATCGTATACACGCCGTCTATATAAAGAAAGAACGCTATAAGGAAAAGTATTATGCCCTTTTTCCCTGGTATTTTTTCGCGGAATACCGAGAACAGACGCACTATTCCTTGCCGTACGGCATGAGGTCTGTGCGGCACGCTATGCACCTGTTTATACACGCGGAACAGCGGCAGAGTCATTATCAGCCACCAGAGGGCGTTGATGCCGAACGCTATCGGCATGGACACCGCGACGGGCAGCGGCGTAAAGATTATGAGCGCTATGCTTGCAACGAAAGGTATGCAACTGCCTATATATCCCCACGCATAGCCCTGTGAAGATATCTTGTCCATGCGCTCGGGGACCGTCATGTCGCAGAGCATGGAATCGTAAAACACGAGGCTGAGCGAATACGCTATCTTGGTTATTACGTATATCGCAAGAAACAATACCCATTGAAACGGCAACGATAAAGCGGCGCAACCTATGACGCCGATGATCGCCGCGCCGAAAAACATCGGTCTTTTCCAGCCGCTGTAATCGGCGAGAGTTCCGAGAACGGGACAAAGAAACACCGTTGCGAGAGTGACCGCGCTTGTCGCGTATCCCCAGATAGCGACGGAATCGGACCCGCTCACCGCATTCTGTGCGGATATCATGCCTTCGAAATACATCGGAAGTATTATGGACGCGAGCAATGTGAACGCGGAGTTGCCGACATCGTAAAGTATCCATCTCTTTTCCCCGCCTGTCATCTTCTGCATTTAAGTCCACCTTTATTCGTAATTTCTGTCAAAACGGGCGTTCAGACTGCCCCTCGCTCCGTCGGAAACATATTCGGCATAATCCGCGATGAGTTCGCTTGCCGCTTCGACGTTGGCGTAAAGGAGTTTTTTCAGTCGCGCGCTGCTGTCGGCGCAGTCGGGATTGGGCTTGGGCGTCATGACGAGCCCACCCATATATGCGTATTTACCCGCTATTTTGAGCACAAGGCGTATCAACGCACGTTTTATACCGCTGCGGGCTATCATTATAGAGTCGCAGCGCTTCATGCTTTTGAGCGCTTTTATGATGTCATCCGCATCAATGGAGAAAAACTCGGCGATCACTTCGGCATATTCTTTTTCGGACAGGACATACGATACGGGTTTTATCCTTAACGGGTCAAGCCCGTCGGCGATCATGAGTTCCCTGTCGAAGTCCGTTTCCACCGCGGTGTGTGATACCCCGCTTTCGCGCATTTTTTCGGCGACGTACCCGTGACACGCGCTGTCAAGCATGAAATGCGTTATGAAACCGAAAATATACGCGAGCGACGCATCACGGTCGCGACTGTGCGAAACGACATCCGCCGCGCGTTCGAAAAAAGGCGCGGCATGCTCCTGATGCATGTCGTTCCCGAGACTGTTCACGGGATTTTTTTTCAGCGGTTTGTAATAAAAGAATATATCGGGTCCGTGCGCACCTATAAGATAAAGCGTTTTGTTGTTTTCCGCTATCGTTTTCGGCTTATCGGGCAGACGTCCGCAGACTTCTTCGGCGAATTTATAATGTGCATAATAGGACGGCATTTGTTTTTCCTTGATTTTATTTTAACTGTATTTTGTAAAAATTTATGCGAATATTTGTAAAATTTTTGTAATTTGACTTCGGCGGCATTTATGCGCGCGTTTTTCGTAAAGCATTTGTAATCCTGACGCGAATAACGCTTTTTAAGACGCATATTTCCCCGTTTTCGTTGACAGTCAGCCGCAAAGAGAGTATAAATATATTGACAAAACTCGGAGCGGACGAAATGGAAGATCGTAACGATAAAGATACATACGGGACCGAAAAGTCCGAAGATACGGAAGCGAAGCAGAGCGGAGACTCCGTTCCCGACGAAAACGCGAGCGACGAGAGCGACCACTCTCCCGCACACGCGGCGCGGTTCAGCCCCGGCGGAAGCGCCATAAAAACGGGCAGGATCAGATTTGGGCATGTCGCGCTTACGCTCATAAAAAAGAACGTCGTACTTATCATCGCGGTATGCGCCGCGCTGATAACCTGTATCTTCGTGCCTTTCGACGCGGAATACGGCGGCTATTTCGACCTGCGCACGCTGTCCTGTCTGTTCTGCACTCTTGCCGTGGTCGCGGCATTCCGCAACATACACTTTTTCGTGTGGCTTGCCGACGTTATAGTCAGGCGGTTCGGCAATATGCGCAACGTGATACTCGCGCTCGTCGGCGTCACGTATTTCGGATCCATGATAATGGCAAACGATATGGCGCTCGTGACTTTCCTGCCGCTCGGATACTTCGTGCTCGAAGCCTGCGGCAATAAAAAGGCGATCGCGTTCACGTTCATCATGCAGAACATTGCCGCCAATCTCGGCGGTATGCTCACCCCTTTCGGCAATCCGCAGAACCTTTATCTTTATTCTTTCTATGAAATAGAAACGGGCGAGTTTTTCCGCATAATGTCCATACCTTTCGCGACAGCTTTCGTGCTCATCCTCGCTGTCTGTATGTTCGTAAGACCCGAAAAAGTGAACGTCGGAGATAAACCCGAATACCGTCCGCCCGTCGTACGCAGCATACTTTACGCGCTGTTGTTCGCGCTCTCGGTCATGATCGTTTTCCGCGTGTTCCCATATTACTGGGGTTTGCTCGCGGTGTTCGTCGCGATACTTATACTCGACGCGCGCGCTTTGCTCAGGGTGGACTACGGTCTGCTGCTCACGTTCTGCGCGTTCTTCGTGTTTTCGGGCAATCTTGCGAGGATAGACGCAGTGAAGGAATTTCTCGGCAATCTCGTATCCGTCGATCCGCTCGCGTTCGGCGTACTGTCCTGCCAGGTAATTTCCAACGTACCGTCATCTGTCCTGCTTTCGCATTTCACGCTCGACTATACCCGCCTGCTCGTTGCGGTGAATATAGGCGGTCTCGGAACGCCGATAGCGTCGCTTGCCAGCCTTATAACCCTCAATACCTACCGCAAGGTAATGCCGGGGCATACCCGCTCGTATCTCGGAAAATTTTCCGCGCTCAACTTCTCTTTCCTCGCGGTATTGCTCGGTTCGGGCTATCTTACGGCGGCTATATTATAAGGGTTTGCGCAGCGCGGCTACAAAGAACCCTTCGTAAAGGTCGTCGGGACAAATCGTAACCGTCGCGGGCGCGCCGCCAAGAAGACGTGCGTCTGCGGGCACGATATGCGATATATCGATATATTCGGCGGTGTCGCCGATAACGCTTTTCAGCATCTCTCCGTTTTCGCACGGGAGGACCGAACAGGTCGAATAAACGAGCGTACCGCCCTTTTTAAGCAGTTCCCATGCTTTCGAAAGCAATCGTTTTTGCGTGCGCATGCAACCTTCGAGCAGTCTTTCGGAAAAAGCGCCCGCTCCCGAAGTCCCGCTGCCGCTGCAAGGCGCGTCGAGAAGTATTTTATCGAAAACAAACCCGCGGTCGAGCGCGGACGCGTCTTTCGTCATCACGAACACACGCCCCGCCCCCTGCTTCGCTATGTTGTATTTAAGCCTCTCCGCTCGGACGGGGCTTTTTTCACACGCGGTTATTGCCGCCTTTCCGCCCGACATTGCCGCCATCTGCGTCGTCTTTCCGCCGGGAGCCGCCGCCATATCGAGTATGCTCTCTCCCGCGCGCGGGTCGAGCGCAAACGGCGGAAGCATGGACGAAAGGCTCTGTATGTATATCTTCCCGCTCTTATAGGCGTCCGTTTCCCGCAGTTTCTCCTGCCCGCCCGTTACGATGTACGCATCGGGCAACAGACTTTTTTCGAGTGTGACCGCTCCGATAAGTTCGCTCTCCGCCTCCTGCGCCGTCGCTTTCAACGTGTTTACGCGGAATGTCGTCGGGCGCGCGCTTTCGCATCCTTTGATAACGTCCGTCGCCTCTTTTCCGTATGCCGCGACGAACAGCTCTTTCAGCTTTTCGGGAATACCTGCCATAGAGTCAATATTATCACAACGCGCTCACGCTGTCAACCGTTGCGCCGTCCGCGTTCGGAGGCATGAAAAAACTTCTCCGCTACTGCCGCGGAGAAGTTTTTTCGTTTCTCTGTTTTATCGTTTCAGCAACATCGACGCACCGCCCGCGATAGTTCCTATCGCGCAGAAGTACATCCCCACTGCGGGAACGGTAGTGCTCAATTTGATGCTGTCGCCACCTACGCTGACGTCACCCGCATACACATACGAGAATACGGCTACGAGTATGCCGACAGCTATCGTGACTCCCGCGAACAGGAACGGGAGAAGCCCCTTGATCTTCACGACATCGAACGCTTTGAGCGCGACGCCGACAGCGCAAAGACCGCTGAGCACGACCGCTATGATAGCAAACGCTCTGATGACCCCTATCGGGAAAACATCCGCTTCGGTCAATTTGTCATCGATAAAATCCCGGATACCGGAATCGCTGAACAGTTTTACGCTTCCGGATATATCATTCGAAAACCAGTTGATCAGGATCCCGATGAGAGCGAAAACAAAGCCCGCGACGGCAATAGCCAGGAAAAGTATATCGAACAATCCGAGCTTTATCTTTTTTCTTTTTGCCATAAATTCCTCCTTTTACGGAAAGACATGAATTTCTTCCTTTCTTCACTTTTTATATTTTAACATAACGCCCGCCCGTTTTCAATACCGAAAAATGTTTTCTAATGATATTTTAAGGTAATTTCGGGCGTTTCGGGGCCATACGCGAACGAGCGTTTACTATTGCTTTAAACATGCCTTTTTATTTATAAAGATACTGTCACGCCGAAGAACGCGGCGGATGCGAGCGTATCGTTCGACGAGCGTAAAAACATAAGCGAAAGAAGCGGACGATAAAAAACAATAAGCGCAAGGTAAAAAAAGTCGCAAAGGTTTTTCCTTTGCGACAGTGTAACGTCGGTGATATGAAGGGTGCGTATCTATGACCTCGGCGCGGCTGCCGCGCCGAAAAAATCTCAACCCAGTTTGATCTTCTTTTGCATCGCTTTGTAACCTTTAAGCACGGCGAAACGTCCTATCGGGCGCGGAAGGAAGGTATACGCGGCGGGATACGAACGATATTTCAGCTTGCCGTAAAGCCACTTGTCCTTTTCCTTTATCTTTTTCCACAGCTCTTTAAGGGCGGCGTACTTCTCTTTCGTAGGCTCGGCTACCGTGAAAGTGATGGTGATTATCATTATGCACGCAAGCGTATGGAGCAGATACTTAGCAAGCTGTTTGTTGGTCTTTTTTATTTCGCGCAGATCATAAGCGGTCGCCATTATCAGCATTACCCTGTTCTGCTGCTCGGTACGCTTTGCGAAGCTCGACATATTGACCGACTGATCCGATCTGCCGATGAAATAATGATAAAGGTCCACGTCCATATAGTACATGGTCTTGACGTAAGGAAGCGGAACGTATGCGAAGATATTGTCCACGTAAAACGTATGCTTGGGCAGTTCGAGACCGCAGTCGAGGAGAATGCTCGTCTTATACATAAGCGAATGCATGAGCAGAACGCTTGAAGCATGGAACGGCTTTACCTTTTCCCAGCCGAAAAATTCGTCGACAGGCATGTTCTTCACATATCGCCTGGTAAACGAAGAGTTGTCGTATACCCTGTCGTATATGAAATTGGTAACGTAAAGATCGGGCAGAGTCCCCGCCTCTTTATGCTTTTTTATAACGTCTATTACTTTGAGCAGTACGTCGGGATCCACCCAGTCGTCGGAGTCCACCACTTTATAATAAAGCCCGCTCGCGCGGCGTATGCCCTGGTTCACGCCTTCGCCGTGCCCGCCGTTTTCCTGATGTACGGCGCGGCAGATCGTCGGGTACTTTGCGGCGTATTCGTCCGCTATCGCGCCCGTGCCGTCCTTGCTGCCGTCATTGACGATTATTATTTCCACATCTTCCCCGCCGGGGAGTATGGAATCGATACATTTGCGCATGTATGCTTCCGAGTTATAACTCGGTATCGCAAAACTGATGAGTTTTTCGTTCATTGCCTTTATACCTCGCCGATATTATATCACAAGCGTTTCGGAAAAAACAATTATTTGACCGTGATTATCTTTATTTTTCCGCCGAATGATCAAAGCGGATGACGGTTTCCGCATTTAAGGAGGACCGAACATCCGCTCAGTTTCATTCAAGCGTTATCTGCCGAAAAATTTTTTCTTCGCCGCGCCGCCCATGCTGTCTCCGAACGCTTTGAGCGCGTCCTTCTGCTCGCTCGTGAGCGAAACGGGCACGTCTACGTTAAGCGTCGCGAAATGGTCGCCCCTGCCGTAGCCGTTCACGTTAGGCACTCCTTTGCCCTTTATACGCACACGCGTACCCGTCTGCGTCCCGGGCGCCACCTTGTATTTCTCGTCGCCGTCTATCGTTTTCACGGTTATGTCTCCGCCGAGCGCCATTACGGTAAAAGGCACTTTGACCGTCGAGTAAATGTCGCCGCCTTCCCGTCTGAAATCGGGGTGGCTCCTGACGACTACCTCCACGATAAGATCTCCGCGTCCGCCGCCGTTCTGACCCGGCTCGCCTTCTCCGCGCACGCGCACGCCCTGACCGTTGTCTATGCCTGCGGGTATCTTGACTTTAAGGCGCTTGCGCACGCTTACGTAGCCGCTGCCGCCGCAGTCGCGGCATTTGTCCTTTATTATGCGACCGCTGCCGCCGCAATCGGGGCAAGGCATGATGTTGCTTATCATTCCGAGCGCGGTGCGCTGGCTCCTGCTTATCTGACCCGTGCCGTTGCACCTCGGGCATGTAACGGGCTGAGCGCCGTCTTTGCCTCCCGTGCCGTGACAGGACTTACACTCGGTCTTTGAGTTGAGCTCTATCTCTTTTTCACAGCCGAATACCGCTTCCGCGAAATCTATGCGGATGACATAGTTGACGTCCGCGCCGCGTACGGGTCCCGTCTGACGCCGCGTACGCGCGCCGCCGAACATCCCGCCGAAAATATCCCCGAAGATATCCCCGAAACCGCCGTTGCCGAAACCGCTGCTTCCGAAACCGTTGCTCCCGAACCCCGAGAACATGTCGCTGTAATCGGCTCCGCCGCCGAACCCGCCGTTCATAGCGCTGTGTCCGCCCATGTCGTACATCTTGCGCTTTTTCGCGTCGCTCAATACCTCATAGGCTTCGCTCGCCTCTTTGAACTTTGCCTCCGCCTCTTTATCGCCCGGGTGAAGGTCGGGATGATATTTTTTAGCAAGGTCACGGTATGCCTTCTTTATCGTGGCGTCATCCGCCGTTTTGGGCACACCGAGCACTTCGTAATAATCTCTTTTCTTTTCGTCTGCCATAATTCCTCCCTCCCGATCGGGAGCGCTTCCTTAATACTATATGTTCAAGTATGAAGTTTAACAGCAATAAAGCGGAATGTCAAGCAAATTAGCACTCATTTCATACAAGTGCTAAAATCCGACCGTATGCGTTATTATTCCCCTGCCGCGGGGGCGGCGGTATTTTGCGGCGGGAGCGAAATGTTTCGTGTAACGATCGGGACAAACGGAAAGCGGATCGAAAGACGAAAACGACGAGCCGCACAAAACGGACTCGTCGTTTGTCTTTTATCGTTATACCCGCCAAGGTATTATTCTTTTATCGTTTTTTCGGTTTTGGGCTTTTTAAGGAAGAATATCACGCTGACGACTATTCCGCCCGCGATCACCGCGTCTATGAGTACCCACAGGAAAACGAAGAGCGCCGAGAACGGAGCTTCGGAAGGAACGAATTTGCCTATCTCGACATTGAATCTGTCGTCCGTGGAGCCGCTGTCTCTGTACTCTTTCGCCGCCATATACGTGTCGACGAGAGTATAAAGGATATTCTTGGCTGCGCGGCGTGCCGCGTAAGCCGTGGTAGCGTCGTCCAAGTTCAGACCCGATGCGGAGTTTCCTCCGGGAGAAAGATAAAGATCGTTACCTGCGATTATACCCGCCTTGACGTTCATGTAACGGCTGTGATAATAGTCGGTTATCATCGAGCCGCGGAATCCCCACTCGTCGCGAAGGATTTCGGTGCATATAGCGCCGTTTGCGCCTATCCAGATGTTGCCGATGTTGTTGAACGCCGACATTATCGCGTTTGCGCCGCCGTCCTTGACCGCTATCTCGAACGGTTTGAGATAGATCTCTCTGAAAGTCTGCTCCGTAAGCCAGGTATTCATGTTGAACGGGTTGCCGCCCGCCTCGCTCGCCGCGAAGTGTTTCATGTAGCAGTACAGATTGTTGTTCTTCGCTCCGCGTATGACTTCAGCCGCGCAAATGCCCGAAAGAACGGGATCTTCGCTGTAATATTCGAAGTTGCGGGAGTTGTAAGGCGAACGATGCAGATTGGCGCCGGGTGCATACCAACCGTTGATGACATTCTCGTCATTGTTTGCGACAAGTCCCTGCGACATTCCCATATAGTAGCACATCTCCGCGCTCCAGGAGCAGGCTATGAGCGATTCGGACGGGAAGGTTATCCAGCTCGAAGAGCTTGCGCCGCCCGACACGCTGTTGTTGAAGCCTGCGGGACCGTCCATATCGCGCATGAGCGGCTTGCCTATGCTCGTCACCTGCGACGTACGGAAACCGCCGAACCCGATGATCTCGCGTACCTCGCCTTCGGTCATCTGATCGAGGATCTGTTTCCACAAGTCGCTTTTATAATCACGAAGCTCCGCGAATAACTCGTCGTTATAGACAAGCGGGTTTCCGCTCTTGCCGCTGAGGTCGTCGCTCGTAGGCGCGGATCCGTCTTCAAGCGTGAACAGTCTTTGCGAACCACCGTTGCCGTATTCGTAAGACGCGACTTCGCCAGTAAGCGAAGCATCTATCGTGCCCACAAATGAATTATTGATCGTGTTCGTGTAAGCCTGAGCCCGAGTCGTCGGGAAATCGGCAAAACCGTCCGCGCGGGACATATAGAGCTTTTCCACGTCCGCTTTTGCGGAAGACTGCGTTCCGTCTATGGGGACTCCGCCGTAAGCGTTTTCGCCCGTAAGACGGTTTTCCACGGTAGCCTGCGTCGTCGGATCCTTGTCGAAGATTATATCCGCGTCGGTATGCATGGTGAATGTCGCCGCAAGGCTGTCGTCCGAAAGCGAGGTAACGACATTGTGAGAGTCGCTCATTATCTTCATTACGTAATCGCCCGCGTCTATCTCGTAAGTGGAATACTCGTTGTTGTTTGCGTCATAGCTGTCGTAGGACGCGAGGTCGTAAGCGTCGAAAGTAAGCGTTATGAGCTGGCTTTCGCCCGGCTCAAGCTCTGCGGTCTTTCCGAACGCGACAAGAACCACGTGCGCTTTTTCGACCTCGCCTTCGTTATATTGCGGCGTAACGTAAAGCTGTACCGTTTCTTTTCCCGATGCGGTGTTGCCCGTTACGTTGCCGTTGTTGGTCACACGCACTTTCACCTGATACTTACCGTCCGCCGTCAATGCCGACGAAGGCCATTCTTCTATCTTATACTCGAAGTCCGCATAACTAAGTCCGTATCCGAACGGGAACTGGACCACTCCGTCGTAACCTTTGCCGTAAGCATTGCTGACGTCGGCGAAATATCCTTCGACGTCGGCGGTCTCATACCAGCGGTATCCGTAATAGATGCCTTCCGCGTAAAGAATACTCGAGTTTGCGTAATGATTATTGGCTATAACGGGATTGTTCGTCTGCCAGTCGTAAGCAAAGAGGTCGGATATCCTGCCAGAAGGCGTTACGTCGCCGTAAAGCACCCTCGGTATGGCGTTCGCACCCGTCTGCCCCGGCATTCCGACATAGAGGCATGCGTCTACGCCGTAGTCTTCGAGGAAACCGCATTCCACGGGGTTGCACACGTTAAGCAATACTATGACGTCTTCAAACCCGTATTCGTTAATCTTCTCGAACATCAGTTTTTCGTTTTCTGTCAGTTCGAGATACGATCCGTCCGCATAGCCGGAAATATTGTAAAGTTCTTTCTCTCCGCCGACTCCGTTTTCGGACGCGTATCTGCTTATGACCACGAGAGCGACGTCGGAATAATTCTTGGCTATGCTCATCGTGCTGTCGGTGTAAAACGACTCGTCGGGATTCTGTACGGCGGTGTAGGTGTTGGAAGTGCTGTTTTTATCCGCATCCGTCGAGCTGAAGTTGTCGTAATTCTGCGCGAGTATGGGATTGTAGGAAATGCCGTACGCTTTGAGCGCTTCCTGCAAGGTTATCGCGGTAGCGTCGTTTATGGGAGATCCGCCGCTGCCGCCGCCGACGAGCAGGAAACCCGCGTCGGAGCTTGCCCAGCCGAACAGATTTACCTTGTTCTGAGTTTTTTTGTTCAGCGGAAGCGTGTCGTTTTCGTTCCTGAGCATGACTATGCTCTGCTCCGCAAGTTCTTCTATGAGTTCGGTACCGACTGCCTGCGACGCGTTTTCCTGCGTGTTGTCATAGTCGCCCGCCGTCTGCTTGTCGAAATGCGCGTGTATTATTGCCGCATTGCTTGCAAGTACTATGTTCACCGCTATCATTACCGCTATCAATGCGAATATAACAACGGCAAGTATTATTTTATTTGCCTTTACTTTCATCTTCCCTCCGTTCTCAACCGTTATCGCCTGCTGCGTTTACGTCGGCTACCGTACCGTTCGTATATATCCCGAGGTAATCCACGTTAGCGGCGTTGACATCGTTCGTGACGAATCTGATCGTGTTTTCGCCCTGTTTAAGGTCATAGATGCCCAGATCGACCACGCCGAATTCCGTCCAGCCTGTACTTTTCGCCAAAGGATTCAGAGTCGCCACCTGAACGTCGTTGACGTATAAGTCGAAACAATCGTCGAAGCTGCGGCTGTTGATGCCGTTGGGAAGCGACATGGAGAATACCAGCTCCGCCTTGCAATCCTGTTCCGCCGTTACCCTGAAGGTTATGGACGAACCGACGTTGTTATAGAAGTTGCCCACGTAAGTGAAGGGCGCTTCGTTTACCCAGGGCATTCCGTCGTTGGTGTTGCAAGCGTTGTTGCCTGCGCCGTAATCGGATGTAGGAACGGCTTCCGCTTCGCATTGCACGTAATTATACGAAACGACATCGACATTGAATTTTACCGAATGTCCGTACTCGGTGGTAGCCGTGACGACTGTGGACGTGCCCACGGTGTTGGCGGTTACGGTGTTACCGTCGAGGGAGATGTTACTGCCTTCGAAGGAATACGATATGTCGTAATTACCGCCGTTGGAGAATTGCGGGGTTATGCGCGCCGTTCTGCCTTCGAAAACCGTTACGTCTTCTATCGTAAGAGTGCCGAAATACGACTGATCTCTCACGGTGACGTCAAACACCGTTTCGGCAAATTCCGTCGTCGCTTTGACGGTGGCGGTACCGAGCGAAATACCCGTGATCTTTCCGTCTTCTATCGCTATCTTGTTGCTGTCGCTCGTATAGGTCACTTCGGCGCCTTCCGAATCCGCATTACCGAACATAGGCTTTATGCTCACGGCAGAACCGACGGGGATATCCATGTCCGCGATCGAGAAAGTGCCGCTTTGACGCTGTTCTTCCGTCGCGGTCGAAAGCGTTACGTCGGTATAGTACTTGAACGCAATGTAGTCTATGTTTGCCGCCTGCGCTCCTATGGTCACGAATTTGACGGTATTGTAACCTTTGTTCAACCTGATCGAGGATACGTCGAATTCTTTGTATACCGTCCATGCCGTCGCCCAATCGCTTGCTCCCATTATGATCTCGTCGGATACGGGAACGGAGACCCCGTTCACCTGTACGTCGAACATCTTGGAAAACTGGAGATTGTTTCCGGTAGCCATGCTCGCAGTCAGGAACACATCGCTGACCTCGGACGAATAAACATTGAAGGTTACGTAACGACCCGCACTCGCGTTAAGATTGCCGGCAGCTATGATCCCGTATTGTTCCAACGCTTCCGTATTCTCGCTTATCTCGGGAGACCAATCGCAAACTTCCCTGTCTTCCGCTTCGAACTTTTGCGAAGAAACGACATATATGGTCGAATCGGAAGATACGCCTTCGTAAGAGAACGTGACGTCCACTTCCGCACATTCGTCGAGCAGCAAAGTTTCGCTGTTGCCCGCGGACAGCTTTACGTCGTAATCCGACTGCGACAGAATGTTCATGTCGCCGTCGCCCATTATGGCGACTACGGAGAACTGCGTCAGGTCGAGAGTATCGCCTACGTTATATCTCGTCTTGGCATTCGTAACGTATAACGAAGCCACCTCGTTTGCGCCCGCGACCTCGACGGTCACTTCGCATGTAGCGGTCTTGTCCCCCGCTTTCGCCGTTATCGTCGCGGTACCGGCTCCGAGAGCGGTTATCACTCCGTTGTCCACGGTCGCCACGTCTTCGGACGATGAGCTCCATGTCACCTCTGCTCCCTCGGGATCCGTGACTACGGTCAGGATCTCCGTCTCTCCCACTTCGAGAGTAACTGCCTGCTTATCGAGAGTGATGCCGTTCACTGTCCCGCATGCCGAAAAATAGACAGCAGAGAACGCGCAAGTGACGGCTATCGCGATAACGGCTAACCGTTTTATAACGATCTTTCCAAACATTGTTTCCTCCTTTTATGCGTGCGCCTCAAACTACACACGCCGTTATATTCAAGCTAAGTATACCAGACGCCCGCAAAACCGCAACCGGTTATATCATAATCGGTCGCTTAAAAACACATAATCGGGTATTCCGACGATATGTTCGGCATTGCGTATCAAAAGACCGCTCCCGGTAATTATTGCCGGAAGCGGTCTTTCTCAACCGCATTGCAGCCGATGCGGCTCTCTGCCGCCAAAGGATAGTACCGCGCTCATGCCCGCGCCGCACGTGATCTTTCGTAATTTAACCCGAATTCACGGCAAAAGCGTGGCGGCGTTGTAATTTGCCACGATGAACAAGCCTACGCTGACGACTGCCGTGATCACGCACGGCGGTATGACGAGCAGTTTCGCCCGCTTCGAGCTTATGTTTTTCGCCTTGCCCGTTCCCTCGCCGTTTTCAGGCTCGTCCTTTTTGCATGCGCCCGCGGGGACCATAATGGTGAGCCTGAATATGCCGTCGTCCGCGGCTATGCTCACGCTCCCGCCGTATTCGTCGGTTATCGCGCGGATACTGCTCATCCCGTAACCGTGGTTTATCGCGTCGCCCTTCGTCGATACGGGCAGCCCGTCTTTCATCTTTATTTCGCCCTTGTAATAGTTATAGGCGCTGACGATGATCATATCGCGTTCTTTTTTTACGACAAGCCCGACTATCTTGTTTTCTTCCGAAAGATTTTCGACGGCTTCTATTGCGTTTTCGAGTATGTTGCCGAAAAGAGAATATATGTCCACTTCCCGCATGAACGAAAGCGACGCCCCGTCCGCCATACAGGTGAATTTTATGTTGTTCATCCTACAATACAGCTTTTTTTCGCTGAGTATAGTGTCGAGAGCGACATTGCCCGTTTTTACGGAAGTATCGTATATCGATACCGCTTCCTCGAAATCCTTGATCGCTTCGCTGCCGAGGCGTATGCCTGTGCCGTACCTGCGAAGCTGAAATTTGATGTCGTGGCATTTCCTGTTTATAAGCGCTATGCTCTCCTTCGAAATGCGGTATTGCTGCTGCTCGCTCCTGCGTATGCCGTAGACCGCGCGCAGCTCGTTTTCCAGATTCTTTCGCGAAAGCAGCCCGAACTGCACGATGAGCGCAAGCGGACAACAGGTAATGTTGTACAGGAATATTATCGTTCTGTAAACGATGTTCGGATCGCTGTTCCACTCGTACACGGCTATGGCATTGAACACCACGTCGACGAGCACTATCATTGCGGCAAGGAAAAGCATCCACCAGCCTTTGAGCGTCATTTCTTCCGTTTTGCGTATCCTGTCGCCGAAAATAAAATACATTATCCAATATACGAAGCCGTATACGCCCAGATACAGAATGACCGTATATCCGTTGGGAATGACGGGAGCCACATCGCTGTAAATGTTATCCGAGTACGCGGTACCTATGCCCGTAACGGAACTGACGTAATTGAAAAGCTCATACGCAAAATGCTGTACGGTGTATGCCGCTATGCTGCAAAAAAATACGTTGTACCAGCTTTCCGCGAAACAGAATTTGACCGCAAGCAACGTCAGCGCGAAAAACGCGAGGAACAACAGCGACGTATATGCCGCATTGTACGCAAATACGGGAACGAGCGCCGCTGCGGCAAGGCACACGGCCGCGGCGATTATCGCACGCAGCACGAAAAACGACCTGCGGTGAAGTTTTATGACGAACATGCCTTCCGCGATAAGCAGCTCCGCCATAAATACGATCTTGTATATGTCCAGAGAAGTAACGAACAATTCTTATATCCCCCCGCTGAAATATCCGCCTACCGCGCACATGAAACTTTTGCGGCGCGCACGGCTTATCTGCAATTTTTCTCCGTCAACGTCCACTGTATATCCGCTCACGCTGACCACGTACCTGAGATTGACGAGATAACAGCTGTTGCACCTCACGAAGGTGTTTGCGTTAAGGCGCGATTGCAGGTCTTTCAGCGATCCGCCCGTCTCGAACAGCTCTCCGTTAGCGAGATGAAAAACTATTTTATGCCCTACCGACTCCACATAACGGATATCGAGCACGCCTATGCGGCGCATTCCTGACGACGTGGGAAAGTAAAGACTGCCGTCGCGCTTCTGCGTCAGAAGTCCCGTAACCCTGCTCATTTTAAGCACGAAGCTCGGGTAGTCGATAGGCTTGACTATGAAATCGGTAGCGCTCACCTCGTAACCCGTCATCGCAAACTGCGCCATATTCGTCACGAACACGATGATTATATCGGCATTCGATCTTCTCAGCTCGCGCGCGGCGTCCATACCGTTTATGCCCGGCAACTCGATATCGAAAAACACGAGATCGTATAAAGAGGAATCTTTCCACAAAAAATGTTCCGCGTCGTTATATACGGTAACGACCGCTTCCACATTCTTTTCACGGAAGTATTTGTCTATATACGCTTCCAGCTCTTTCGCTTCGCTTTCGACGTCTTCCACAACGGCTATCCTGTATACCACCGATTTTTTTTCGTTTTCCGCCATCATGTATCCGCTCATATTTTTTATCTTCCCTTGTCGTTTTTTTCTATAATATCCTAACTTTCCGAAAATATCAAGCGTTATTCCGAAAAAATTTTTCGCTTAACGGCGCGATAAACCCTTACGCCTCCACCCGCCCGAGGTTTGCAGCCACAAATTTCCGCATAAAAAAAAGCGGAGCTCCGAAGAGTTCCGCTTTCGCAGCCGGCGAAAGTGCCGATTATTTGCTGATAAGTTCGCCGAAGTATTTGATCGTGCGGACCATCTGGCTGGTATAGGAGTTCTCGTTGTCGTACCAGGAAACTACCTGTACTTCATAGAGGTCGTCGGTAATCTTGAGTACGCTGGTCTGAGTAGCGTCGAACAGAGAGCCGTAGGTCATGCCGATGATATCGGACGAAACGATCTCGTCTTCGTTGTAACCGAAGGATTCGTTGGAAGCAGCCTTCATAGCCGCGTTGATGCCTTCCTTCGTGATGTCCTTGCCCTTAACTACAGCGGTAAGGATCGTGGTCGAACCCGTGGGGGTAGGAACGCGCTGAGCAGCGCCGATGAGCTTGCCGTTAAGTTCGGGGATAACGAGACCGATAGCCTTTGCTGCGCCCGTGGAGTTGGGAACGATGTTGATCGCGCCCGCACGGCTGCGGCGAAGGTCACCCTTTCTCTGCGGTCCGTCGAGGATCATCTGGTCGCCGGTGTAAGCGTGGATCGTGCACATGATACCGCTCTGGATGGGCGCGAACTTGTTGAGCGCGTCAGCCATGGGAGCAAGGCAGTTGGTCGTGCAGGAAGCAGCCGAGATGATGGAGTCTTCCTTGGTAAGGGTCTTGTGGTTGGTGTTGTAAACGATCGTCTTGAGGTCGTTGCCTGCGGGCGCGGAGATGATGACGTGCTTTGCGCCTGCGTCGATATGAGCCTGAGCCTTTGCCTTGCTGGTGTAGAAACCGGAGCATTCGAGCACAACGTCGATGCCGAGCTTAGCCCAGGGAGCTTCCTTTGCGTTGGGGATAGCGTAGATGGTGATCTCTTTTCCGTCTACGGTTATGGAACCGGGAGTAACCACGGTCTTGCCGTCTTCCGCGAGAACGGGATCTTTGTGCGTAACGGTGTGCTTGCAGCCGCCGATACCTGCGTAGTTGCCCTGAGAAGAATCGTACTTCAGAAGGTGTGCGAGCATTTTAGGCGAGGTAAGGTCGTTGATCGCAACGATCTCAAATCCGTCTGCTCCGAACATCTGACGGAAAGCAAGTCTTCCGATACGTCCGAAACCGTTGATAGCTACTTTTACGTTTTTGGTTGCCATTGGTAATGTTTCCTCCATAGAATTTTTCATGCTTTTCTTGATTGCCTTACTTAGTATACTCCGTTTATTGTCAAAAATCAAGAAAATTTACACACTTTGACAAAAATGAAAAAACGGTTATCATATTTCGCTTTTTATCGGGTAATATCCGATACGGCGCCTGTCCCTCCACTACCCTGCCCGATTTTTTACCGCGCACCGTGGATTTTTCTTGACAATACAGGCATAATTGTATATACTCGATATATACAATATATACAAAGAGGTCAAAGATGAAGATAACGACTAACAACGCGGAAGCTCCGCTGTACGCGCAGATATACGAAAGCATAAGGCGCGGGATAATGGACGGCGAGCTGAAAGCGGGAGACGCGCTCCCGACGGTGCGCGGGCTTGCCAAGGATCTGCGGATAAGCATAATAACCACGGCGAGAGCATACCGCGACCTCGAACGCGACGGATACATCAGGACGGTGGTCGGGAAAGGCAGTTTCGTCGCGGACAAGTCGGACGAGCTGATCAGAGAAGAAAAGCTGAGAGAGATGGAAAACAGACTTTCGGAAGCTGCGGACGTCGCGAGGCGGTGCGGCGTGACGAAAGAAGAATTTTTACAGACGGCGGAAACGCTGTTCACGGAGCTGACATGAATGCTTTGGAAATAAAAAACGTAAAGAAACATTACAAAGATTTCGCGCTCGACGACGTGAGTTTCGTTGTGGAGCGCGGTACCGTCACGGGGCTTATCGGAGAAAACGGCGCGGGAAAAAGCACTCTCATCAAAGCCGTGCTCGGGCTTACCGATCACGAAGGAGAAATACTGATCGACGGCAGACCCGCGAAAGACATGTCCGCCGACGAACGCAGGAAGATCGGTTTCGTGCTGGGCGACCGTTCCCTGCCCGAAAGCCTCACCGTGGCTGAATTCGCGTCGGTGCTTGCGCGCATATACGGAAAAGCGTGGGAAAAAGAAGCGTTTTATTCGTTTGCGGAAAGCTTCGGTCTTCCCGTAAAGAAACGCATGGGAGAATTCTCCACGGGCATGCGTGCGAAATGCGCGCTTGCGGCGGCGCTGTCTCACGGTGCGGAGCTTCTGCTGCTCGACGAACCTACGAGCGGGCTCGACCCCGTTTCGCGCGACGATATACTCGGGGTGCTTTATGACTTCATGCAGGACGAAAAACATTCGGTGCTGATATCTTCGCACATAACGAGCGATCTGGAAAAACTGTGCGACCGTATAGTGTTCATACACGACGGGCAGATAATGCTTGCCGGTGACAAAGACGACCTGCTCTGCCGATACTCCGTCGTCAGAGGGGCGGACGAAAACGAGCTGAAACGCGCCGTCAGGATCATAAGGCGGGCTTACGGCACCGACGCGCTCATTCCTTCGGGCGATGCGGGCGACGACGGCGTACCCGCAAGACTGGACGACATAATGAATTTTTTCATAAGGGGTGAACGACAATGAGCGGATTGTTTTTCAAAGATATGTGCACGCTGAAAAAATATGCGCTCTGGTATATCGCGGTGATAGCGGTATTCGCCGCAGTGGCGCTTTTGACTTATAACAACGCATTCGTGCTCGGTACCGCGGTGCTCGTTCCCGTCTCGGTGCTTACCGCGACAATAAGCACGGACAAAAAAGACGACTGGACGGAATACGCGCTCGCATGCGGCATACGGCCGCTTTCCGTAGCGGCGGAAAAGGCGCTTTTCGCCTTTATGACGTTCCCCGTTCCCGTACTTATTTCCGCATTGGTGTGCGCGTGCGGCGCGGGAGGCTTCGACGTCAGTACGTGGTTGACGTACCTTTCCTTTTCGGCGGACGCCGTCCTCGCGTCCATAGCGGTATCGCTTCCCGTTTCTTACAGGTTCGGTACGGAAAAAGCACGCCTTATAACGGGGATCGCGATAGCCGCGGCGCTTTGCGGCGTCATAGCGGGGCTGTCTTTCCTCGATACCGCAGGAGTAAACTTGCTTATCCTCATCGCTCCGCCCGTGCTTTTACTCTGCATCGCCGTTGCATCCGTGTTCCTGACGTCGTCCGTGATCGGTTACGACCGAAGACGCTGTCCGTAATAAATTTAAGTAGCTTGGCACTGTTTTCGGAAGGGTTTCAGGCGGGACGACAGACGAGTTACGCCGAAAAAGATTGCAATTTAAGCATTATTGCAAGAAAAACAGTTCAATATTTGCGATTATCCTCGTTATGTATTGACAGTCGTCGGGCGGGGTGTTATAATTAGTAACGGTGATTGTATCGGCACCGAGAGTTTTTGCGCTTTTCCGCACGCGCTCGGACACGGGCGCGGACGGCTCGCGGTGACCGCACAAGTCAGACAATTATTATTAACGGAGGAAATATTCCAGATGAAAAAAATGACTATCGACGGAAATACCGCGGCATCTCACGTTGCCTACGCCTTTTCCGAAGTAGCGGCCATCTATCCCATCACGCCTTCTTCCCCTATGGCGGAAGTCGCCGATGAGTGGTCCGCAAAAGGTCAGCTCAACATGTTCGGACAGCCTCTCCGCATAGCGGAAATGGAGTCCGAAGGCGGCGCGGCAGGCGCCGTTCACGGATCGCTCTCCGCAGGCGCGCTTACCACGACGTATACCGCCTCCCAGGGTCTGCTCCTCATGATCCCCAACATGTACAAGATCGCGGGCGAACTTCTTCCCTGCGTGTTCCACGTCTCCGCACGTGCGCTCGCCGCAAGCTCCCTCAACATCTTCGGCGATCACTCGGACGTTATGGCGTGCCGTCAGACGGGATTCGCGATGCTCTGCTCCAACAGCGTTCAGGAAGTCATGGATCTCGCGCTCGTCGCACACCTCTCCACACTTAAAAGCAAAGTGCCGTTCCTGCACTTCTTCGACGGTTTCAGAACCAGCCACGAAGTAAGCAAGATCGACGTCATCGATTATGACGAAATGAAGTCGCTCGTCAATATGGACGAAATACGCGATTTCAAGAACCGCGCGCTCAATCCCGAACATCCCATTCAGAAAGGTACGGCTCAGAACCCCGATATTTACTTCCAGACCAGAGAAGCGGTCAACAAGTATTACAACGCCGTTCCCGAGATCGTAAAGGAAAAGATGGAAGCGGTGTCCAAACTCACGGGCAGAAAGTACGAGCTTTATCAGTACTACGGCGCACCCGACGCAGACCGCGTGATCGTTATCATGGGCAGCGGCGCTGAAGCCGTTCAGGAAACCATCGATTACCTCGCTGCAAAGGGTGAGAAAGTCGGCGTCGTCAAAGTCCGCCTGTTCCGTCCTTTCTCCGTTAAAGATTTCGTTTCCGCCATACCCGCTACCTGCAAAAAGATCGCGGTACTCGACCGTACGAAGGAACCCGGCTCGCTCGGCGAACCGCTTTACCTCGACGTTTGCGCCGCTCTTACCGAAGCTAAGGTAAGAAACGTAAAAGTGATCGGCGGACGTTACGGACTGGGCAGCAAGGAATTCACGCCCTCCATGGTCAACGCTATTTACAAAGAGCTCAAGAAGGGCAATCCGAAGAACCACTTCACCGTCGGTATCGAGGACGACGTCACAAAGACGAGCATCCCCTATCCCGAGTTCGTCAACGCGTCGCCCAAAGGCACCGTACGCTGCAAGTTCTACGGTTTCGGCGGCGACGGTACCGTAGGCGCGAACAAAAACAGCATAAAGATAATCGGCGACCACACCGACAAGTACGCTCAGGGTTATTTCGAGTACGACTCCAAGAAGTCGGGCGGCTTTACCCTTTCGCACCTCAGATTCGGCGATCAGCCCATACATTCCGAATACCTCATCGACGAAGCGGATTTCGTTGCATGCCACAAGCCCGCTTACGTCACCATGTATGATATGGTTTCCTCGCTCAAAGAAGGCGGCACGTTCCTGCTCAACTGCAAGTGGACGGACGCTGAAATGGAAAAGGAGCTTCCCGTTTCCATGAAACGCGCGCTCGCGAAGAAACACATCAAGATGTACGCCATCGACGCGCTTGCCACCGCACAGAAAGCGGGCAGCCCCAAGAGCCAGAACATGGTCCTTCAGGCGGCGTTCTTCAAGATCGCAAACATCATTCCTTACGACGAAGCGGAAGGATATATGAAGAAAGCGGTCGAAAAGACCTATGGCAAGAAAGGTCCCGAAGTCGTCAAGGCTAACTGCGACGCGATCGACATGGCTATAAGCGAGCTCCGCGAAGTGGAGATCCCCGAGTGGTGGGCTACCACGAAAGTGGGCGCGAAAGCCGAGATCCCCGCAGACGCGAAAGCGGACAAGTATTACAACGAATTCATCAGCGTTTGCAACGCTCAGGAAGGCAACAAGCTCCCCGTTTCCAAGGTGAGCGACGACGGTTCCGTTCCCACCGGAACGACCAAGTACGAGAAGCGCGGCACCGCACCCGTCGTTCCCGTCTGGGATATCACGAAGTGCATACAGTGCAACCAGTGCTCGTACGTCTGCCCTCACGCGGCGATCAGACCCGTGCTCGCTACCGAGGACGAGCTGAAAAACGCGCCCAAGAATTTCAAGACCAAGAACGCCAACGGCTTCGCGGGCATGCAGTTCAGAGTGCAGGTATCGCCTATGGACTGCACCGGCTGCTCGTCCTGCGCGAACGTCTGCCCCGCTCCCGGAAAAGCGCTTAAAATGGCTGATTTCGAGGAGACCGCAAAAGTCGAAAAACCCAACTGGGATTTCGCTCAGACCGTTTCCGTCAAGAGCGTACCTCCCACCAATCCCAAGAACAGCCAGTTCAGCCAGCCTCTGTTCGAATTCTCGGGCGCATGCGCAGGCTGCGGCGAAACGCCTTACGTCAAGCTCGTTACTCAGCTGTTCGGCGATCGCATGATAATCGCGAACGCTACGGGCTGCTCCTCCATCTACGGCGGTTCCGCGCCCGTTTGCCCTTACACCAAGAACGCCAAGGGCGAAGGTCCCGCATGGGCGAACTCCCTGTTCGAGGATAACGCACAGTTCGGTTACGGTATGTTCCTTGCTTACAAGGCACGCCGCGAAAAGCTCGCTTGCGATATGCAAAAGGCTATCGAGCTGGGCGCGAACGAAACGCTCAAAGCCGCATTCGAAGAATGGGGCGCAAACATGAAGAGCGTCGACGTCACCCGCAAGTGCGCAGAGACCATAAAGGCTGCTCTGCCCGAGGCTATCAAATCCGCAAGCGGCGAGCTTAAGAGCGTACTCGAAACCATTTATCAGGACAGCGACTGCATCGTCAAGAAATCCTTCTGGATCATCGGCGGCGACGGCTGGGCTTACGATATCGGTTACGGCGGACTCGACCACGTTCTCGCTCAGGACGAAGACGTCAATGTTCTCGTCCTCGATACCGAGGTTTACTCCAACACCGGCGGACAGGCTTCCAAGTCCTCCCCTACCGGCTCCGTCGCTAAGTTCGCGGCAGCGGGCAAACGCACGAAGAAGAAGGACCTCGGCATGATGGCGATGAGCTACGGCTACGTTTACGTCGCACAGTGCGCGATGGGTGCGAGCCAGCCTCAGCTGCTCAAAGCGCTCACCGAAGCCGAGAAGTACGACGGACCTTCGCTCGTCATCTGCTACTCCACCTGTATCAACCACGGTATCAGAATGGATCTCGGTCAGACCGAACAGAAGAAAGCAGTCGAAGCGGGCTACTGGCAGCTTTACCGCTACAACCCCGAGACCGGCTTTACCCTCGATTCCAAGGATCCGACGGTGTCCTATCAGGACTTCCTGCTCGGCGAAACGAGATATAAGTCGCTCAAGGCTTCCAAGCCCGAGGTTGCGGCTAAACTCTTCGCTAAGGCAGAGAATGACGCAAAAGTCAGACTCGAGACCTATAAGATCAAAGCCGAAGAGTCCAAAGAAGGCAAATAATATTATCTTCCGTTACAACGGGACGTCCGGTATTCGGGCGCCCCGTTGTTTTTTTGTTTGTTTTTCTGAAAAGTTTTTGCGGGGGAAACCTTCTTTGAAAAGAAGGTTCCCCCCGCACCCCTTTCCAAGAAACTTACAAACAAAACAATATTAGTAAAAGCAATTCGCTCCATCGCAGATTTTTGATTGTTTGAATGTGTTTTAAAAGGGGGAAACTTTTTTCTTTTGACAAAGAATAAAAGTTTCCCCCTTTTAACCCCCTTCAAAAAAGAAACTTACTAACCTTATTTTATAAACCTATCATACTTGCTCCGAGTTACGCCTACTTTCGCGAATATGTTTGTCCGCAGATATTATACTTGCTATCTTCTCGTCTACGCCAATCGCCGACATTATGTTCGACGCCATCATCGATCCGCCTGCGGCTATCAGTCCGGCTCCAAACACGCTTCCGACACCTGTTCGGTATAATTTTAAATTTTTAGTTTAAAGATAATGCACCTTCTATTCCAGGAATTTCGGATTCTAATACTTTATTAATAATATCGACTACAGTTGCACTTCCGGTAATTATAGATCCCTCTCTGAAATAAATTTTTTTTCCTATCCATAAAGATTTAGGATATACCTCCGGTGTTAAAAATTTAATCAAACACTTAGCTGTAGAACCATAGGATAATCGGTCGCATTCTATAAACTTTATTTCTCCTGTCGTACTATAATTTTTGTGAATATCAAACGCCGGTCTATATCCACTATAAAAATCATTTTTACTTGACCTGTTGTTTGTTACAATCGCAACAATATCATAATCACGTTCAAAAAACAATTTTTCCATCTAACAATTGCTCCTTTATAACCTATAAAAACTAATATTTTTTATTGATTTATTGAAAAGATATAACATATTTTTCCAACCATGATAATGAGGAAACTTAATTTTTGAGGTTTCAATAAAACATTACACCGATCTCGGTTTCCGTTCGTCGCACCGATCTTACATTATTATCGAATTATAATCAGTAGTATATATCATTTCGCCGTTTTTGTCAATATTGCGCCAATCAAGGTAGCGTCAAAATCTCATGCACTAAATTGAGATTATATCCGGCAATTCACAAGATAAAAGCGAAAAAATATTCGCGTAAATGGGCATAGTTGCTTGACATACGGCATACTATCATATATAATACTTAAAGAATTTTAAGTAAATTTTTTTAGATAAATGCGGAGGATAAATGATAGAGCAGGATTTTGAAGTAATATACAGAGAATTCAGGCTTCGGCTGTACAAGCAGATATTCGGAGTGATCGGAGAAAAGGCAGGTTCGCTTTCGGCAACGGAATTTTTTTGCGTGGAAGTGGTATATCTGCTCGGCAATCCCACGATCACGGAGTTTGCGGAGTATCTTAACATATCTTCGCCGAATGCGGCGTATAAAGTAAAGTCGCTTATGGAAAAAGGATATCTGACGAAGGAACAGACAAGCGACAAGCGCAGTTTCAGGCTCGGCGTCACGAAAAAATTTCTCGATTATTATCATGCCACGGAAAGTTACGGAGCGTTCATCACGCGTATGCTGGAAAAGAGGCTTACGAAAGAGGAGCTGAAAGAGGCGGAAAAGATATTCGGGCATTATGTCGAGCAGATAAAGCTCGAAAACGCAAAAACACAAGGAAACGATCAAGACTAATAAAGGGAAATAAACAATGCTTAAAATAGTAACGGATTCCGCGGCTAACATAAGCGCGGAAGAAGCAAAAAAACTCGGAGTGGAAGTACTTCCCCTCTCCATTATTTTCGGCGACGATATTTACCGCGACGGCGTGGACATAACTACCGAAGAATTTTACGACAAACTGGTAAACGGCGGAGTGCATCCGCATACGTCGCAGATAAACATTGCCGATTTCGAAGATATTTTTACGCGGGCGAAAGAAAACGGCGAACGACTTTTTCTCATACTGCTTTCCTCCGCGCTTTCGGGTACGGTCAGTTGCGCGCGCATTGCGAAAGAAAACGTCGGTTATGACGGGGTTTATATTTACGATTCGCTCGGCGCGACGGTAATGGAGAAACTGCTCGTTCACGCGGCGCTGAAAAATGCTGATAAGAGCGCGGAAGAAGTCGCCGCCATACTTGACGACGTGCGCTCGCGCATGGTGCTTTATGCGGCGGTGGATACGCTGGATTATCTTTACAAAGGCGGACGGCTGAAAAAGAGCGCGGCAATGCTCGGCAAGCTGTTTAATATCAAGCCGCTGATTACGGTAAGCGACAAAGGCACGGTGGAGCTTTGCGGTAAAGCCATAGGAAGCAAAGCCGCGATCAAGCACATAAAGAAAAAGACGGCGGAAGCCGTGCCCGATCCCGACTTCCCCGTTTGTTATGTTTATTCCGCCGACAAAACCAAGGCGGAAACACTTTCCGCTGTAGTGGACGTAACCGACGGATGTACCAAAGAGTTTTCCGACCTTTGCCCTGTTATAGGCGTGCATATCGGTCCCGGCGCCTGCGGCGTGTGCTTTATAAAACAGTAATATATATTGCGCACCGCTAACGCTACCCTGCCGCGAAAGAAAAAACGCTTTCGCGGTTTTTCTTTCGCTGGGTTGCGCAA